>Ga0075163_10014304_pt1 | contig 10242 bp, 10 predicted proteins | sample JI1023141ADNA_FD_71478 | JGI IMG/M metagenome (GOLD analysis project Ga0075163, IMG submission 71478) | Wastewater effluent complex algal communities from Wisconsin, to seasonally profile nutrient transformation and Carbon sequestration -... | ecosystem: Engineered > WWTP > Effluent > Algae... | reverse complement strand
TCTTCGAGTTTGGCCAGGGCGTCGTTGAGGCCCTTGACGTAGGCGGCGTGGTGCTTGCTGTGGTGGATCTCGTTGATCTGCCCGGAAATGTGGGGCTCCAGCGCGTCATAGTCGTAATCGAGTTCTGGCAGTGAGTATTGCGCCATCGGGTGCCCTTTCGTCGCGGTTGCCTTCGCCACCGTAGAACCTCGACGGCAGTTGAGGTCAAGGCGTGCGATATGCCGAAACCGTGCGACGGAACGTGCCGCTATACCGTTGGTCGGAGAGTTCCTTTCGAATATGCAAGGCGGGTGGACGTGGACGGTGCTCGACCTGGCAGCGGCTGGATGGCCTTCAAGGGCACCGTCAACCGCGTCACGGAAAGTCGCACCGTCGAGTCGATCGCTCGTGCCGGCTATCCCGTGAGTGGATTGCTGCATCTATTGATTGCCTACCTCATCGTGCGGATCGCGTTCGGTTTCCGCGGCGAAGCCGATCAGACCGGGGCATTGGCGGTACTCGCCGCGCAGCGCGGTGGTTCGGTGTCGTTGTGGATGGTGGCCTTCGGGCTGGTCGCACTGTCGCTGTGGCGGCTGGCCGAGGTTGTGCTGGGTCTGCATCCGGGCGAGAGCCCTCGGGCCCACAAACGCGCGGCGCCCTTGGTGAACCGGTTCAAGGCATTCGGACTTGCGGTCGTGTACCTGGCGCTGGCCTTCGCGGCGGTGCAATTCGCCCTCGGGGTAGGTGAGCAGGGCAGCGATCGGGCAGAAGGCCTGAGTGCCCGGCTGATGCGGAGCGGGAGCGGTAAGGCCGTTCTGGTGGCTGTCGGTTTCGCGATAGTGGCCTTCGGGGGCTACTTCATATACAAGGGGGCATCTCGAAAGTTCTTGACAGACCTCACGGTCCCGGGTGGGCGGCTGATGACGACACTGGGCATCGTGGGACATGTGGCGGAGGGCGTCGTGCTGTGTGCGGCTGGCGTATCGGTGCTTCTTGCGTCATTCATGCAGGATCCCTCGAGGGCGACGGGACTGGATGCTGCGGTGCGGGCGTTGGGACAGGCGGAGCACGGCCAGACGATGTTGTTGGCGGCGGCGATCGGTTTTGCCGCGTACGGCTTGTACAGCGTTGCGCTGACCAAGTATTCGCGAATGTGAGCGTGCACGTTGTCGATGCCGACGCGTGCCGATGTCGAGGCGATCGTCGCGAACGACGGCGGCGCCTTGGGGCGTGCCTGTGGATGAATGAGTGATTGTGGATAACTAGGGTTGCCGGGCATCTGCCGGCCCCATTCTGTCGGTGGCCGGGGTGAGGGTGGGTTCATGGAAACCTGGACTCGCGCCGAGATCGGTGCACTTGGTGAGCAGTTGGCGGTGCAGCACCTGGAAGCCATGGGGTTGACGGTGCTGGAGCGCAATTGGCGGTGCCGGTATGGCGAACTGGATGTGATCGCGCTCGACGAGGCGGCCCGGGTGGTGATCTTCGTCGAGGTGAAGGCGCGCACCACCGACCGGTTCGGCGGTGTCGCGTACGCGGTCACCCCGGACAAGGTGCGTCGGTTGCGACGGCTGGCGGGGTTGTGGCTGGCCGGCGGGGGCGGGCGATGGTCGGGGGTGCGCATCGATGTGATCGGGATACGGTTCGGTCGCACGCGCACACCGGAGCTCACCCATCTGCAGGCGGTCGGCTGATGCCGCTCGGGCGCGCCTTCGCCGTCGCAATCCGGGGCCTGGACGGCGTCACGGTGGAGATCGAGGCCGACATCACCGGTGGGCTGCCGGGTGTGCATCTGGTGGGGTTGCCCGACACCGCTCTGCAGGAGGCCCGGGACCGGGTGCGTGCGGCGATCACCAACTGCGGCAACAGTTGGCCGGACACCCGGCTGACGTTGGCGCTGTCGCCGGCGACCCTGCCCAAGGGGGGTTCGATGTATGACTTGGCGTTGGCGTCGGCGGTGCTGTCGGCGCACCTGAAGACGTCGTGGGCCCGGCTGGAGAAGACGGTGCTGCTCGGTGAGCTCGCCCTCGACGGCCGCGTGCGGCCGGTCCACGGTGTGCTGCCCGCGGTATTGGCGGCCAAGCGCGACGGTTGGCAGTCGGTGGTGGTGCCTCTGGACAACCTGGCCGAGGCCAGCCTGGTCGACGGGATCGACGTGTGGGGTGTGCCGCACCTTCGGCAGTTGCAGGACTGGTTTGGTGGCAAGGGTCAGTTGGCGGGCCGGATCACCGACGCCGCACCGTACGTGCCGCCCGAATGCCGGGATCTCGCCGATCTGATCGGGCAGACCGCGGCGCGGGTCGCGGTGGAGATCGCCGCCGCGGGAGCGCACCATCTCATGCTGACCGGACCGCCTGGGATCGGCAAAACGATGCTGGCCCAACGTGTGCCGGGCCTTCTTCCGCCGCTCACCGAGGAAGAGGCCATCGAGGTCACCGCCATCCACTCGATTGCCGGGACGCTGGCGCCGGACACCCCGCTGATCACCCGGCCGCCCTTCATCGCCCCTCACCACTCCTCGACGGTGGCGGCGATGGTGGGCGGCGGGACGGGAATCGCGCGCCCGGGAGCGGTCAGTCGCGCCCATCGCGGAGTGCTGTTCCTCGATGAGTACGCCGAGGTCGGGACCAATGTGCTGGAGTCCTTGCGTACGCCGTTGGAGGAAGGGGAAATTCGTCTGGCCCGCCGCGACGGCGTGGCACGTTACCCCGCCAGATTCCAGCTCATCCTGGCCGCAAACCCGTGTCCGTGTGCGCCCACCGATCCGAAAGACTGCTTGTGCAATGCCGGGGCCAAACGTCGCTATCAGGGCAAGCTGTCGGGCCCACTGGTGGATCGGGTCGACCTGAAAGTCGAGATGCACCCCATCCGGGCCGGAGCTTTCACCCATGAAGTGGGCGAATCGACCGCCGCGGTGCGCAGCAGGGTAGCCGCCGCGCGAGCGGCGGCGGCGCAACGGTGGCAGCCGATCGGGGTGCGGACCAACGCCGAGGTGCCCGGACCCGCGCTGCGCCAGCGATTCCGTCCCGGCGACGCCACCATGGCGGTGCTGCGCGCCGCCGTCGACCGCGGCAAACTCAACCTGCGCGGCGCCGACCGTACCCTGCGCATCGCGTGGTCGATCGCCGATCTGGCCGGGGTGAACTCACCGACACCGGATCACGTCGCGACGGCGTTGAGTTTCCGGCAGGGCGGTGTGTCATGACCGTCGACGCGGTGCGGCGTGCGTGGGCGTATCTGTCGCGGGTGGCCGAGTCGCCGTGCCCGGCGCTCACGGCGTTTGTCGCCGGCCACGGACCGGTGGAGGCGGCCGCCAGGATCAAGGCCGGTGCGATGCCCAGCGAACTGGCGGGTCGGATCGCCGCGCGTGTGCACATCGACACCGCCTCGGAGGATCTGGAGATGCTGGATCGCCGCGGCGGGCGGCTGATCACCCCGGACGACACGGAGTGGCCCCATCTCGCGTTCACCGTGTTCGACAATGACGAGGTTCAACGCCGGGAATCGGGCCGGCACCCGATGGTGCTGTGGGCGATCGGTCCGGCCCGCCTCGATGAGGTGGCGGCCCGCGGTGCGGCGATCGTCGGTACCCGGGCGGCCACCGCGTACGGCGAGCACGTGGCCGCCGACCTGTCCGCGGGCCTGGCCGAGCGCAATGTCGCGGTGGTGTCCGGGGCCGCCTACGGTATCGATGGCGCGGCCCACCGCGCCGCGCTGGGCGTCGACGGTGTCACCGTGGCCGTGCTGGCAGGGGGGATCGATGTTCCCTATCCCGCAGGGCATTCCGCGCTGCTACACCGGATCTGCGGTACCGGTCTGGTGGTCTCGGAGTATCCGCCCGGTATGCGACCGGCGCGGCACCGCTTCCTGACCCGCAACCGGCTCGTCGCCGCGTTGAGCGGAGCCACCGTGGTCGTCGAGGCGGGACTGCGCAGCGGAGCGGCCAACACCGCCGCCTGGGCAGAGGCGATGGGGCGGGTGGTGTGCGCGGTGCCGGGTCCGGTGACCTCCGCGGCCTCGGCGGGCTGCCACGTGCTGCTACGGCGGGGCGCCCAGCTGATCAGCCGTCCCGAGGAGATCATCGAGATCGTCGGCAAGATCGGCGAGCTCGCCGACGATCCCGAACACCCGCAGACCCCGCTGGACGGGCTGTCCCGGGAGGAGATGTTGGTGTACGAGGCGTTGCCGGGGCGGGGATCGCGCAGCATCGAGGAGATCGCGGTGGAAGCCGGTATGCCCGCCGAGCAGGTGCTGGGTCCACTGGCGTTACTGGAGATTGCCGGGCGGGTGCAACGTCGTGAGGGTCAGTGGCGGATCGTGCGGGACGCACCGCAGCCGGCGCGGTAGCGGACCGCGCCGCAACCGGGACTCGTACAGTGGACCTGAAGATCAGCTAATCGATTTGTGAGGTAAAGCCATGGCGGGACGTCCGATTCATACCTTCGAAGTGATCAGCAGTGAGCAGCTGGCACCGCACATGATCCGGTTGGTGCTCGGTGGTGTCGGGTTCGACACCTTCACACCCGGTCACTACACGGACTCCTACGTCAAGATCGTCATCGTCGACCCCGATGTCGACATCGTCTCGCTGCCGCACCCGCTTACCTTGGACAGCTTCAACAAGCTTCCCGAGAACAAGCGCCCCACCGTGCGCACCTACACCGTGCGATCGGTTGACGATTCGCTGCGCCAGATCTCCATCGACTTCGTCGTCCATGGCGAGCAGGGGGTCGCCGGCCCCTGGGCGGCCGCCGCGCAGCCCGGGCAACTGGCCTACCTGATGGGACCGTCCGGTGCGTATGCGCCCGATCCCGCCGCGGACTGGCACCTGCTGGCCGGCGACGAGTCCGGACTACCGGCCATCAGTGCGGCACTGGAGGCCATGCCGCCCAACGCGATCGGCAAGGCCTTCATCGAAGTCAGTGGTCCCGACGACGAGATCCCGCTGACATCGCCCGACGGCGTCGATGTGCACTGGATTTACCGGGGCGGCCGCGCCGACCTCGTCGGCGAGGACAAGGCCGGCGACAACGCCCCCCTGATCGCCGCGGTCAAAGAGACGCTGTGGCTGCCCGGTCAGGTGCAGGTATTCGTGCACGGTGAAGCGCAAGCCGTCATGCACAACCTCCGTCCCTACCTGCGCAAGGAACGCGGCGTCGAAGCCAAGTGGGCCTCCATTTCCGGCTACTGGCGTCGTGGGCGCACCGAGGAGACATTCCGGCAATGGAAAGCGGAACTGGCCAAGGCGGAGGCCGGCCAGCAAGACTGACCCCATGGCATTCGGCGACTATCAACTCGAGATCTACCTGCAGGGCCTGGCCGGGGTGGTGCCGTCGCTGCCGATGGCCTTCGCCGAGCTGGAACAGCGGGCCCAGGCGGCGATGTCCCCGTCGGTGTGGTCCTACGTCGCGGGCGGGGCCGGCGATGAACGCACCCAGCGCGTCAATGTCAGCGCCTTCGACCACTGGGGCCTGATGCCGCGGATGGGGGCGGGCGCCACCGAACGCGACCTGACCGTCGACCTGTTCGGGCTCACCTTGCCGTCGCCGGTGTTCATGGCGCCGATCGGCGTCACCGGGATCTGCAGCCGCGACGGCCACGGCGATCTGGCCGCCGCCCGCGCCGCGGCGCGCACCGGAGTGCCGATGATGGTGTCCACCCTCACCGCCGACCCGCTGGAGGATGTCGCGGCCGAATTCGGCGACACACCAGGGTTTTTCCAGCTCTACACCCCGAAGGACCGCGATCTGGCGGCCAGCTTCGTCGCCCGGGCCGAGGCCGCCGGCTTCAAGGCGATCGTCGTCACGCTGGACACCTGGGTGCCGGGCTGGCGTCCGCGCGACCTGAGCACCTCGAATTTCCCGCAGCTGCGCGGGCACTGCTTGTCCAATTACTTCAGTGACCCGGTGTTCCGCGCGAGCCTGCCGCAGTCCCCGGAGGAGAACCCGCAGGGCGCCATCCTCAAGTGGGTGTCCACCTTCGGTCAGCCCGTCACCTGGGACGATTTGACCTGGCTGCGCTCGCTGACCAGGCTGCCGCTGCTCGCCAAGGGGATCTGCCATCCCGACGACGTGGCCCGTGCCCGCGACGCCGGCGTCGACGGCATCTACTGCTCCAACCACGGCGGCCGCCAAGCCAACGGGGGCATCCCGGCGATCGACTGCCTGCCCGATGTGGTGGCCGCCGCCGACGGGCTGCCGGTGCTGTTCGACTCCGGTATCCGCAGCGGCGCCGACATTGTCAAGGCGCTCGCGCTGGGGGCAACCGCGGTCGGTGTCGGCCGGCCGTATGCCTACGGCCTGGCGCTCGGGGGCACCGACGGTGTGGTGCACGTGCTGCGCTCGCTGTTGGCCGAGCTGGACCTGACCATGGCGATCGACGGCTACCGGGCACTGGCAGATCTCACCCCGGACACGCTGCGGCGCGTCCAGTAGACAGCCGGCGGGCATCTGCGACGGTAGGACAGTGCGCAAGCCCGACCTGGAACCGCTGCTCGAGGAATTCGACGAGTACCTGGCCCTGCAACGCGGCCGGTCGGCGCACACCCGGCGCGCCTACCTGGGTGATCTGCGGTCGCTGTTCGACTTCACCGGTGGCGGTCTGGACACCCTGACGCTGCCCAGGCTGCGCTCCTGGCTGGCCGCGCAGGCCGGCGCCGGAGCGGCCCGCACCACGCTGGCCCGGCGCACCTCCGCGATCAAGACCTTCACCGCATGGGCGCTGCACCGCGGCCTGCTGGGCAGCGACCCCGCCGCCCGGCTGCAGACGCCCAAGGCGCACCGGACCCTGCCATCGGTGCTGCGGAAAGAGCAGGCGCTCGACGCCATGGATGCGTTGAATTCCGGTGCGCAGCAGGGTGATCCGATCGCACTTCGGGACAGGCTGATCGTCGAGATGCTCTACGCCACCGGCATCCGTGTCAGCGAGCTGTGCGGACTGGACATCGACGATGTCGATCGTTCCCGGCGGGTGCTGCGGGTGCTGGGCAAGGGCAACAAAGAGCGCACCGTGCCGTTCGGCGAACCCGCCGAGCGCGCGCTGGCCGCCTGGCTGGACTCCGGCCGGCCGGCCGTGGCCAAACCCACCTCCGGTGCCGCACTGCTGCTGGGTTCGCGCGGGGCCCGCCTCGACCAGCGCCAGGCCCGCACCGTGGTGCACCAGACCATGTCCGCCGTCGACGGCGCCCCCGATATCGGCCCGCATGGCCTGCGACACAGCGCCGCCACCCACCTGCTGGAGGGTGGTGCCGATCTGCGCGTCGTGCAGGAACTGCTGGGCCACTCGACGTTGGCCACCACCCAGCTCTACACCCACGTCACCGTCGCGCGGCTGCGGGCGGTGCACGACCAGGCGCACCCACGGGCTTGAGCACGATCGGGGTGACAGCCAGCAGCCCCAGCGGATCCACATAGTCCGCGCGGGCCGCCGCGCCCCACATCGCACCCCAGTGCAGACACGCCGGTACCGGACATCCCGGATGCCCCTCCAGCAACCCGCCGAGTGGCGTCCCGGCGTCCACCCGCTGCCCGGCCCGGACCGCCGGGCGCACCGGTTCGTAGCTGGTCCGCAGGCCGCCCGCATGCTGCACCGACACCAGCGGACGGCCGGCCAGCTCACCGGCGAACACCACGGTGCCGCCGGCGGCGGCGTAGACGGTCTGCCCCGGGGCGCCGGCCAGATCCACACCGCGGTGCCCGCGCTGCCAGTTCGGCGCCGGTGCGTCGAAACCGCGGGTCACCGCCGCCGAGGGGCGCAGCGGCCACTGCAGCCGTCCAGCCTCGGCGGCCGCGGGCGCGGTAGCGAACAAACCGGCCGCCAGCAGCACCGGCAGAACTCTCATCAGCCCAGTTCAGCGCCACTTCGAGCGGAGCGGTACCCGCTGGATGCCAGACTGTGGACGAACCGGCGACTGTGCACAACTCGCGTGGTCAGAGCACAGGTTCCAACGGTGTAAACTTCTCCCCGCAGCTCACATCCGTGGGCTGACTTCGCGCGTCTGCACCGCAACCCGCAGCACAGGTTGCAACCAGCATGCCGGGCGGTCCTGACCTGGGAAACCGAGTCGGGTCCGGCAGCCGCAGTCGCCAGGGTCCGGATTCACCCGATTCCGGACGTCAACCATCGATAACGAAGGCACGGCTGAATCACTATGGCTGTTGTAACCATGAAGCAGCTGCTCGACAGCGGCGCTCACTTCGGGCATCAGACCCGACGCTGGAACCCCAAGATGAAGCGGTTCATCTTCACCGACCGCAACGGCATCTACATCATCGACCTGCAGCAGACGCTGACCTACATCGACTCGGCCTACGAGTTCGTCAAGGAAACCGTCGCCCACGGCGGATCGGTCATGTTCGTCGGCACCAAGAAGCAGGCCCAGGAATCCATCGCCGAAGAGGCGACCCGCGTCGGCATGCCGTATGTCAACCAGCGCTGGCTGGGCGGCATGCTCACCAACTTCTCCACCGTGCACAAGCGTCTGCAGCGGATGAAGGAGCTGGAGGCCATGGAGCAGACCGGTGGCTTCGAGGGGCGAACCAAGAAGGAAATCCTCATGCTCACGCGTGAGAAGAACAAGCTCGAGCGCAGCCTCGGTGGTATCCGGGACATGGCCAAGGTTCCGTCGGCCATCTGGGTCGTCGACACCAACAAGGAACACCTCGCGGTTGCCGAGGCCCGCAAGCTGAACATCCCGGTCATCGCGATCCTGGACACCAACTGCGACCCCGATGTCGTCGACTACCCGATCCCGGGCAACGACGACGCCATCCGTTCGGCCGCACTGTTGACCAAGGTCATCGCCTCCGCGGTCGCCGAGGGCCTGCAGGCCCGTTCGGGTGCCGGCAAGGCCGAGGCCGGCCAGGACGGCGCGGCCGAGCCGCTGGCCGAGTGGGAGCAGGAGCTGTTGGCCGGTGCGACCACCAGCCCCGCCGACGGCTCTGCCGGCGAGACCACCACCGACGCTTCTTAATTCCAGGAGACAAGCTGTTATGGCCAACTACACCGCTGCCGACGTCAAGCGCCTTCGGGAGCTGACCGGCGCCGGCATGCTCGACTGCAAGAACGCTCTGGTCGAGACCGAGGGTGATTTCGACAAGGCCGTCGAGGTGCTGCGCATCAAGGGTGCCAAGGACGTCGGCAAGCGCGCCGAGCGCGCCACCGCCGAGGGCCTGGTCGCCGCCAAGGACGGCGCCTTGATCGAGCTGAACTCGGAGACCGACTTCGTCGCGAAGAACGCCGAATTCCAGGGTCTTGCGGAGCAGATCGTGACCGCCGCGGCCGCCTCCAAGGCTGCCGACGTGGACGCCCTCAAGGCCGCCAAGGCCGGCGACAAGACCGTCGAGGAACTCATCGCGGATCTGTCGGCCAAGATCGGCGAGAAGCTGGAACTGCGTCGCGTCGCGGCCTTCGACGGCACGGTCGAGACCTACCTGCACAAGCGGTCGGCCGACCTGCCGCCCGCCGTCGGCGTGCTCGTCGAGTACACCGGTGGCGATGCCGAGGCCGCCAAGGAGGTCGCGCACGCGGTCGCGCTGCAGATCGCCGCGCTGAAGGCCAAGTACCTCACCCGTGAGGACGTGCCGGAGGACATCGTGGCCAACGAGCGTCGCATCGCCGAGGAGACCGCGAAGGAGGAGGGCAAGCCGGAACAGGCTCTGCCCAAGATCGTCGAGGGTCGCGTCACCGGCTTCTACAAGGATGTCGTGCTGCTCGACCAGCCGTCGGTGTCGGACAACAAGAAGTCCGTCAAGGCGCTGCTCGACGAGGCCGGCGTGACCGTGACCCGGTTCGTCCGCTTCGAGGTCGGCCAGGCCTAAGTAAGACCCCAGCAAAACCCCGCGTCATTTCGATGACGCGGGGTTTTCTGCTTTTCCCGGCCCGCGTGGTACGTACTGGTACCGTCGGCGGCATGGCACGTATTCATGCATTCGGCGATGACGCCCTCGGTGACCTGGACGCGGTCGGTCTGGTGGCCGCGCTGCGCAGCGGCGCGGTGTCGCGCGATGAGGTGGTCGACGCGGCGATAACCCGAGCCGAGGCCGTCGACCCGGTCCTCAACGGTGTCGCGTACCGGGCGTTCGACACCGCCCGGGCCGCCCGCCCGCGCGGCGGCTTCTTCTCCGGCGTGCCCACCTTCGTCAAGGACAACGCCGACGTCGCCGGCATGCCGACCATGGATGGCACCGACGCATGGACGCCGCGGCCGGCCCCTGCCGATGGTGACTTCGCCCGCACCTACCTGGGCACCGGACTGGTGGCACTGGG
>Ga0075163_10014303_pt1 | contig 10242 bp, 1 predicted proteins | sample JI1023141ADNA_FD_71478 | JGI IMG/M metagenome (GOLD analysis project Ga0075163, IMG submission 71478) | Wastewater effluent complex algal communities from Wisconsin, to seasonally profile nutrient transformation and Carbon sequestration -... | ecosystem: Engineered > WWTP > Effluent > Algae... | reverse complement strand
TGCCGTTAACCCCGTGTATTTATGATACACTTATTTAATCAAACTGGTTTAAATAAGCAGAAGATGAAGAAAAATTTACCTCGTTACGCTAACACTACTGGCCAAACACCTAAGATGCTGAACATTTCATTCAGCAGGTGGGTTGCATTGATTGTTTTGTTTTTTGGAATCAATGCGAAAGCAGAAGCCCAGGTTTCCAATTACGTATTTTCACAATCGTCGGGAACTTATACACCCGGTGTTTCAAGTACTTCTAACACTCCGGCAGATATCTTTAATGTGATCTGGGATGATACAACGTATCGTAATTATACATTGCCTTTTGCATTTCATTACAATGGCACCAATTATCCTGCTGGTTCAGGATTAGGCGTTGATTCGGATGGCTGGATCGCTTTCAGCACCAGCAGCCCGATTCCCATGACAGGAACTTATGCTGGTGGTTCATTCGCAACCGTTACAGATCCAACGGGTATTTACCTGAACGGAACAGGAAACAACAATGGCTTTGCTGGTTTTAATGCAGATATCGAAGAGAGACCCTTCACCATAATTTCCGGTACACTTACCAATGGCAGCAATACCATTACAGGTGTTACTTCATTTGCGAATATACAGATCGGAACAAGATTGCATGGTACAGGCATCACCAATGGTACTGTGGTAGCGGCTTTTGATGCCGGACTTCAAACGATCACAATGACGAGTGCAGCAACTGCATCCGGACTTACCAGCATAACACCCCATTCAAGCGTATACGCTTTTGAAAGAGGTACTGCACCCAACCGTCAGTTTGTAATTCAATGGACGCAGGTTAAAAGAAACAACCTGGTTCTGGCAGAAAACATCAACTTCCAGATTGTACTGAATGAAGGTGGTGGCTTGGCACAATTGCAAACCATCCAGGTAATCTATGGTACCTGCACAACCAGCAGTACCACAACTTTAAACGTTCAGGTTGGATTGAGGGGCGCAACTTCATCAGATTTTAACGCCAGAACAACCACCACCAACTGGTCGGCTACTACCGCTGCAGTAGCAAATACAAATACTTTGTCTTTCAGCAATACAATAAATCCTTCAAGCGGACTTACTTTCACATGGTCTCCATGCATTACCTCTCCGGGGGTAGCAGGAGCTATCAGTGGTGCAGGATCTGTTTGTGTAATATCTACCCAGACTTATTCTCTGGCACCGGTTGCCGGTGCAGGTTTTTATACCTGGAGTTACAGCGGCTCGGGAGCTACCTTTACCACTGTAACAACAGCAGCATCGAACATCATTGCATTTGCAGCAGGTGCAACCAGCGGTACATTGAGTGTTACCCCTGGTAATCTCTGTGGTAACGGTACCGCATCAACGCTTGCCATTACAGTAAATGCCAAACCTTCTGCAACTATAGCTTACCCTTCAGCTTCTTATTGTAAAAGTACTGCAGGCAGCATCAGTATCACACAAACCGGTACAGGTGGTGGTACCTACAGCATCAGCGGCCCTGGTTTAACCATCAACCTCGCTAATGGATCAATAACACCATCAACCAGTACAGCAGGAACCTATACTGTTACTTATACATTCAGCAATGGCAGCTGTACCAATACTGCTGTTACGAATGTAACTATATATGATCTGCCAACTGCATCAGCTACTGCAACGACTTCAGCAATTTGTACAGGTGAAAACAGTCAACTCCAGGCCAACAGCGGAGCGATCAGTAACAATTATACACTGCAGTCATTAACTTACCAGACACTTCAACCTGAAGGTCTGCCAACCACATTGTGGAATAGTTTTACAGATGAAGCGGTTTCTTCAGCCATCAGCATTCCTTTTGCTTTTAATTATTATGGCAGTGCAGTAAGCCAGTTGTATGTTGTTGCGAATGGATATATTCAATTGCAAACAAACACCGGAAGCAGCTCAAATGTGGTTCAAACATTGCCCAACGCACTCACTCCAAACAGCATCATTGCACTGTCCTGGCAGGATCTGATCCTCGATCCTTCTGTTAATGCAGGAGCCAATATCAGGTATTTTGTAAACGGTATTGCACCTAACAGAGTTATGGTGATTGAATACAATGGCATCAGCTTTTATAGTTTGCCATCGAATACAGGAAATGTAACCGGACAAATTCGTTTATACGAGTCCGATAGTCATATTGAAATTGCAGCAACGACCATCAATGACAATGGAACTTCATTGTCTAAAACTATGGGGATTGAAAACCCATCAGGAACACTGGCAGTAACGCCTGCAGGTCGCAACAAACAAATCTTTAATCTCGGTGCGGCAGAAGCCTGGGGATTTTATCCACCGGCAGGAGGAAGTCTCACTTATTTATGGACGCCTTCTACATTCCTCAGCAGTACCAGCATCAGCAACCCGGTTGCCAATGCAATGACTGCAACAACCAACTATAATGTACTTATAACGAATACGGGTACCGGCTGTTCAAACAATGCTACCACAACAGTAACTGTTTCTGCTCCTTTGAACGGCACATATACAGTAGGTGCTGCTGGAAATTATACAACCCTTACGGCTGCTATCAGTGCATACAATTCAGTTTGTATTTCAGGGCCTGTAACCTTTTTGCTTACCGATGCAACCTATAGCGCCGGAGAAACTTTCCCGCTTATCATCAACAGGAATACAGCAGCAAGTGCGGTGAATACTTTAACCATCAAGCCCGCTCCAGGTGTGAATGCTACTATTTCAGGAACGGTGAACAGCAATGCGCTGTTTAAAGTGCTGGGTAGTTATGTAACCATCGATGGTTCTAATAACGGAAGCAGCAGCCGTAACCTTACCATTACCAATTTAGGTACATCAGCAGCAAGAACATTGGTTTTAGGTTCAACCAGTACGTTCGCTTTAATCAATACAACTTTAAAGAATTGTATAGTAATCAATGGAACACCGTTCTCGAATGCAATTGTTGTATCGGATGGAGTGGCCATTAATACTGCAGGATATTTCAGCAATATCAGTATACAGAATAATAATATTCAGAAAGCTTTTTACGGAATTTATTGCAATGCAATTGCCGGAGGAAGCGGTACTGGTTTAAACATCGAATCAAATGACCTGAATACTTCAGGTGGTAATGCTATTCAATTTGCTGGTTTGTTCATTCAGGGTTTTGATGGCGTAACGGTAAAGGGTAATCGCATCGGTAACTTCAATGGTTCAGATGATGCAGCCGATAAAGGTATCTGGTTATCTGCAAACGTGAAGAATGCTGTGGTTACTGAGAATATTATCAGCAATCTCAATTATACCGGAACTGCAGGATTTGGCGCTCAGGGCATTTATGCAAATACCGGGGTGAACAATGCAAACATCCGCATTGCCAATAACATGATTTCAAATCTGTCGGGTGATGGAGATGACTATACCAATGCATCTGTAACGTTGAACAATACAAGTGGTATATTAATGTCGGGCACACAATCCGGTTTCCAGATTTACCACAATTCGATTTACCTCGGTGGTACTCCGGGATTCACCAATACGTTGAATAAGAACAATGCTATTGCAACCTGTATCCGTATCCAGGGTGCTGGATTCGCCGATATCAGAAACAACATGATGGTAAATTATCTTGGCAGATCGGCTTCATTGGGTTATGGCACCATCGGATTGATGGCATCTACCAACAATACCCAGTTTACTGTTCTGAACAATAATAATTACGATATCAATCCTACCGGATCGGGTGTAAAAGCATTTGGTATGATCAGCAACACTGCTCAAACCACATTGGCTGCCTGGAAAACAGCAACTGGTAAAGATGCAGCATCCGTAAATATCACGCCTGTATTTGTTTCTGCTTCCGACCTGCACCTTGTTCCAGCCTCTAATACTTCATTGAATGATAAAGGAGGCGCAATAACAGCTGTAGTGCTGAATGATATCGACAATCATTCCCGTAACGGTTTGACTCCTGATATCGGTTGTGATGAATTTGTAGCTCCTGGCACCGCATCATGGGTAGGTAAAACTTCTACCGATTGGATGGATGCAACCAATTGGGAATCGAATGTGGTACCTGATGGATCTACGGATGTAAGCATCACCGGTGGATATACATTCATGCCGGAAATAACCAATGTTCAGGCAATCAATGGCCTTGCAATGTCGGCACCAGGTGTAGCACCTTTGCTCACCCTTACTGCAGGTGCTACTTTACAAATAAATGGAAATGTTACCCGTACAGGTGGTAGCATTGAAGCTTCAGCAGCAACTATAGAAATGAATGGTACCAATGCACAAACCATTCCCGCGGGTTTATTCCATGAAAACAAATGTCTGAACCTGGTAATAGGTAACAACAGTGTTGCGGGAGTTAGCCTTGCTGGTGCGGTTGATATTTACCGTTCCCTTAATTTTTCTGTATCCGGTTTGAAACTCAATACCGGAGATCACCTTACTTTCAAATCTACCGCAACTGAAACAGCCTGGCTGGGTAACGTTACCGGTAAAACGATCACTGGAAATGCAACGGTTGAAAGGTTTGTTCCTACCGGAATTGCACATGGTAAATCATGGCAGTTCCTGGCAGTACCGATCAGTGGAACCCAAACCATCAACCAGGCATGGCAGGATACCGCCACTGCTCCTAACCAGAGCAGGTACAGTGGTTATGGTACACAGATTACAAGCAATATTTCTCCATTGCCGGCAATGTTTGATGTGTATACTCCATCAGGGGCAACAATGAAAACGTACAATCCTGTTACCAATAACTGGGAAGGAGTAGCCAATACGACCACTCAGGCAATACAAAATAAAAAAGGCTACATGATCTTTGTTAGAGGAGATCGTACCATTATCACTTCTTCAGCTCCTGCCAATACTACTGTATTAAGGGCTAAAGGAAAATTGTATACTGCTACTGCAGGTGAATTGCCTCCGGTAACCACCGTGCCTGCCGATAAATTCGAATCAATCGGAAATCCATATGCATCTGCAATCGATTTTCTTTCTATCAATAAACCATCCAGTGCACTGGTTGATGATGTATTCTATGTTTGGGATCCATTGTTGCCAGGAACAAGGGGATTGGGTGGGTTTCAAACCATCAGCAGCGCCAATGGCTACTACCCGATACCGGGAGGAACCAGTAATTACTGCGGATGTAATCCTTATACAAGAATTGAATCCGGACAAGCATTCCTCGTTCATGCAACCGGACCAGGCAGTGGCGGTAATATTTCTTTTACCGAAAATGCTAAGGTTTCCGGAAGTCAGTTATTATACAGGCAGCCTTCAGCCAGGTTCGAAAACAGGCAGTTTATGAGGGCATACCTGTTTACAGGTGCCGGGCCAGAAGCCAAAATCGCTGATGGTAATGTGGCAGCTTTTGATACAGATTATACCAACGCTTATACCAGTGATGATGCTTTGAAAGTTGCAAATAGCGGAGAGAATTTTGGTATCAGCAGCAATAATAAAATGCTTACCATTGAGGCCAGAAGTTTGCCAACAGGAAATGATACGGTTTTCTATTCTCTTTCAAATCTGCGTAAGCAAGCCTACCAGTTCCGCTTTAAAGCGATGAACATGGGTAACACAACTGCATCAGCCTGGTTGATTGATCGCTTCCTGCAAACAGAAACGCCGGTAAGTCTGACCGATAGTACTTTTATCGATTTCACCATAACAGACAATGCAGCATCTGCCGCCGCAGATCGTTTTTACCTGGTTTTCCGCCCGACAGTGGTATTGCCGGTTACTTTTACCGAGATTGCTGCCAGCAGAAAGAATAATGATGAAATCGTTGTTACCTGGAAATCGGAGAACGAAATTAACCTGGTAAAATATGAAGTTGAAAGGAGTGGGGATGGAACCAGCTTCATTGCTTTAACCAGCCAATTGCCGCATCACAATTCTGGTGGAGCTGCCAGTTATTCTGTTATCGACCGAAAACCACTTACGGGTATTAATTTTTATCGGATCAAAGCCATCAGTCAGAATGGAACCATACAGTATAGTAATATTGTCAGGGTTAACCCGGTTAAATCAGTTCCAGGTTTGATGGTTACGCCGAATCCGGTTCAGCAAAAAATCATGCATATCCGTACCGAGCAATTTGCGGCTGGTAAGTATGGATTGAAACTGATTAACCAGGCCGGACAGGTTGTCTTTAAGACAGAATTCAGCATTAATAATGGCCAATCGGTAAGATCAATCCCATTAGGAAATACTCCGGCAGGAAACTATCAATTGGTTGTTACAGGGGCAGATCAGACCATTTCTTCTCTCAAAGTGCTGGTACTTTAAATCTATTAAACATTGATTTTCAGATAAAGAAGGGACAATGGTTCCTTCTTTTTTTATTCTATATTTTGGCTAATTTTATATATAATAAAAATCAATATAAATTTTATAAATAATTTAAAATGAATAATATATAAAATTATTATATTATTTATTTTTTGAATTCCGGCTCAAATAAGTTATACTTTTTTTGTAGTACATCTATTACAGCATGTAATAAAAGAACTAGGCTTTCGTTATAGTTGGTAGCCCGTAGTGCCAATTTGGGTGTTTCGGGTTACCTAATTCCATTATCCAAACAATACAGTTCCATAACTGTAGAAAACGAAAGACAATGCTTACATCATTACCCTCAACTGACTCCAGCAATCTGCAGGTTAATCAACCGCTGCTGAAATCAACAATTTTTAAGTCGGTTCTTCTGTTTATGTTCTTTGGTTTCCTTTTTCTGGGAACCCGGGCACAGGTTCAGTTGATTAACAATACCGACCGTACTTTTGAAAATGCAACATCCACTTTTGCAGCCAACAACTGGTCTACTGCACAGCCGGGCAATACCCGTCAATGGCAGGTAGGAACTGCAGCCGGCGGAAGTACAAAAGCAGCCTATGTAGGAAATGCTTCCAATTACAACGGTGCGAATAACAGTAGTGTGCAGCATTTCTACAGGGACGTAGCCATTCCAACAGGAGCAACCAGTGTTACTTTCAGGTTCGATCTCAGGATGCCAACTACTGATAATGGGGATGATTACATTCGGGTATATACAACTACAACATCCAATACGCCTGTTTCCGGAACTGTTCCTGGAACAGGTTATACACAGATATTCTCAAATACTGCTACCGCATATGCATCATTTACTACCATGTCGGATGTAGATCTGACAGCGCTTGCAGGTACTACTGTAAGATTGGTTTTTACCTTCAGATCCGATGGTGGCAGTCCGCATGCAAATCCTGCTGTTGACAATGTATCATTAACATATGTAGCTCCACCGGCACCAACCATTACCGGTTATTCGCCTTCCAGTGGATGTGCGCTTACAAGCTCCATTACCATTGATGGAACGAATCTTTCCAGTGCAACTGCTGTGACCATTGGAGGTACAGCGGTTTCTTCGATAACTAGTAATACGGCCACACAGATCGTGGCTGTTGTAGGTTCAGGCACAACCGGTACTGTTTCCGTTACAACATTGGGTGGAACAGCCAATGGCGCAGGAACTTTTACTGTAAACGCTGCTCCCAATGCTTATACAATGACAGGTGGCGGAACAGCATGTAGCAGCGGTTCGGGCGTAGCAGTTGGGTTAAGCGGCTCTCAATTAGGCATATCTTATCAGCTATATAGAAATGGTGTGGCAACGGGTGCTCCGGTTACCGGACTTGGTCTGGCAATAGCCTTTGGCAATCAGATTGTCTCCGGAACATATACAGTTGTAGCAACCAATACAGGAACAGGATGTACCAGAACACAAACCGGTTCATCTGTAGTAACGATTAATACAGCACCCTCCATTTCGGTACAACCTGCTTCCCAAACAAAATGCCAGGGTTCCAGTGTAACCTTCAGTGTTACCGCAGCGGGTACTTCACCTACTTATCAGTGGAGAAAAAATGGTTCAAACATAGGCGGAGCAACTTCTTCATCATATACCATTGCTTCTGTAAATCCAGGTGATGCTGGAAATTTTGACGTGGTTATTTCTGTTACCGGTTGCAGTAATCTAACATCCTCAACAGCTGTATTAACAGTTGTTAATCAGCCTACACAATTCAATATGAGCGGCGGTGGTACGATTTGCAGTACCAGTTCTGGTGTAGCAGTTGGATTAAATAATTCACAAACTTCATCCGAATATCAGTTATACCGCGGGGCAACACCTGTAGGAACTCCCGTAACAGGAACAGGCGCAGCTTTGAGTTTTGGGTTACAAGCCGTAGCAGGAACTTATACTGCAGTGGCAACTCATTTAACAGGTGGATGTACCAGAAATATGAATGGATCTGCGGTGGTTGTAGTAAATACAGCGCCATCAATCTCCGTTCAACCTGCTTCACAAACTAAATGTGTGGGTTCATCGGTTACTTTCAGTGTAACGGCCGCAGGAACATCTCCTTCTTACCAATGGAGAAAAAATGGCACTAATATAGGCGGAGCAAACGCTTCTACTTATACCATTGCTTCAGTTGTAGCGGGAGATGCCGGAAACTTTGATGTAGTGATATCCGTAAGTTCATGTGCATCCTTAACTTCCAGTGTTGCTGTGCTTACAGTTGTAAGTCAGCCAACACAATATGCTGTTACGGGTGGTGGCGCTACTTGTAGTACCGGACCAGGTGCAACTGTAGGGTTGAGTAATTCTCAGGCTACTGCTGAATACCAGCTTTTCCGTGGTGCTACACCGGTAGGCACTCCTGTAACCGGCACTGGTGCTGCCATCAGCTTTGGTGCACAATTAGTTGCCGGAACCTATACAGTTGTGGCAACTCACTTAACAGGCGGATGTACCAGGAATATGACTGGCTCTGCTCTGGTTACAGTTAGTACCGCACCAAGCATTTCAGTAAATCCGGTTTCGCAGGCAAAATGCGTTGGGGAACCGGTAACCTTTAGCGTAACCGCTTCAGGTTCCTCACCAGGTTATCAATGGAGAAAAAATGGTTCCAATATTACCGGAGCTAACTCCAGTTCATATAGCATCCCATCAGTAGTTGCCGGTGATGCTGCCAACTATGATGTGGTTGTTTCAGTTACCAATTGTACCTCTATAACATCAACAGCTGCTACATTAACAGTAAATGCTCTACCAACCGTTTATAATGTAACTGGTGGTGGTACTTCCTGCAGCAGTGTAAATGTTGGTTTAAGCGGATCGCAATCAGGCGTAAATTATACACTTTCTCCATCAGGAACGGTAGTTGCAGGAACTGGTTCGGCCATAAGTTTTGGCGGACAAACATCCAGTGCTACCTATACCGTTGCAGCAACCAATGCTACAACAGGTTGTTCTGCCAATATGAGCGGAAGCGCTGTTGTAACAATCAGTGCTGCCCCTGCTATTACGGTTCAGCCAACAGATCAAACAACTTGTGTGGGTGGTACTGTAACATTTACCATTACAGGAACTGGTGGTTCATTGGTTTATCAGTGGAAGAAAAGTGGAGTAGCACTCTCTAATGGAGGTTCAATATCAGGTGCTACATCATCATCACTTACCATTACCGGTGTTGTGTTGGGTGATGCAGCTTCAGATTATAGTTGCGAAATTTCCAATAGTTGTGGTTCAGAGGAATCAGATTATGTAGCGCTTATTGTTAATTCAGCAGCTGTTGCACCAACAACACAACCAACTTCTTTGGTTTTTTCTACAATCGGTGTTACCAGTTTCATTGCTGATTTCTCAGCCAGTGCAACAGCAGGGCAATACCTTGTTGTGAGAAGAACAACCAATGTGGCGCCAACAAGTCCTACAAATGGTACCACTTATACAGTAGGCTCTACTGTATTGGGTGCCGGTACTTATGTTGAATATTCTGGTCCGGATAGTACTTTCAGTTCAAATGGTTTATTCCAGGGCACTACTTATTACTATTGGGTTTATGCTTACAATACAGGAAGTTGCGGAACATCTCCGATGTATAATACCACCTCACCATTAACAGGATCTGCCACTACATTAACCAATGTGGCTTGTGGCTCTAATCCAACAGTTTACTGGGCAGGAACAGGTAGTGTGATCGCAAACGGAGCGGCAACTTCAGATTTTAATACTGCATCTAACTGGTCTACCAATTCGGGATCATATGTGGCTTCGGGATCAGCACCAACTGCTTGTACCAATGTTACCTTACGATGCAATGCGAATGTGACCATAACACTCAGTGCAAATGTTGCTGTTTATAACATGAATTTTACTTCAGAAAATGCAGCATTAAGTATTCTGCATACAGC
>Ga0075163_10014302_pt1 | contig 10243 bp, 12 predicted proteins | sample JI1023141ADNA_FD_71478 | JGI IMG/M metagenome (GOLD analysis project Ga0075163, IMG submission 71478) | Wastewater effluent complex algal communities from Wisconsin, to seasonally profile nutrient transformation and Carbon sequestration -... | ecosystem: Engineered > WWTP > Effluent > Algae... | reverse complement strand
TGAAGTCGTTTTTGGCGCTGATGCCGCCTGCGCATCGAGCGAAGTTCGCAACAGTAGCAACGATTGTGAACGCGCAAGGTGGCACAAAATGGCCGACAGAAAACGTGGCGGCATTGGACGAAATAAGCCACGTCCGTGACTGCGCGGCGCTACCGAACTTTCGCCCAAGCGGCAAGTCGCAACGTCGCATTGGCAGCCCCGCAGCGGTGCAGTTGCGTGGACGCAAAATCTTTGGCGTCAGCGCACGCGCCGATATGTTGGTTGCGCTTGCAATGTTAGAGAACGCCGCTGGGAATCCAGAGTGGACCCATGTGAATACTTTTTCTGGCCTCGGCTACCAGAAGCGTAACCTAAGCCACGCGCTCACCGACCTGTGCGACGGTGGCGTGGTGCACGCGCACAAAGTTGGCAACACTGTGCGTTACGAGTTTGTGCAAGCAGACCCAGTGCGCAAGTTGCTCCAACCGCTACCAGAAAAAGCCGGCGTGCCATGGGCACCGTTGATGGCATTGGCGGCGGCGTTGCTCGATGTGCAAGCGCGTACGCACAACAAATCGCAGACGACACAAGGCGTGGAAGTTAACAACGTGTTGAGCGCGCTGCGGCCGTTGCTCGCGCGCAATCAGATCGCCGTGCCATCGGTACAAGCCGGCGATCCGTGGCCGCAACTACTGCCGTGGCTCGCACGTGAATTGCAGCCGTAGCGGTAGGGTTCGCAATTACCAAAGCAGCGCGCGCAGCATTTTTCGCCTTGCACCTCATTGAGCTGTGACAGATCATGAAGGCCATGAGCAAATCACCATCCAAGCTGGCGATCGGTGAATGCAAGGCAACGTGTTTAGATTTGCTTGATGCAAAACAAAGCGACGTGATTATCAAACGTGGACCGCCGGTCGCTCGCCATATGCCATTGCAGAGCGGCAAACCAAGATCACTCCGCGGCAGCTTGCTCGCGGACGACGGCATCATGGAACCGGTTGATACTTTCTAACCGCGCTGCATCGCCGCAAAGCCGCCTTGCGCCCACTTGCTAGCGTCGGCGCAACCGCCTCGCCCGCGCTGCATCGGCGCAAAGCCGCCTTGCGCCCACTTGCGAGCGTCGGCGCGGCCGCCTTGCCCCCGCTAACCGCGCTGCATCGGCGCAAAGCCGCCTTGCGCCCATTTGTTGGCGACGTCGCGGGTGAAGGAGAACTGGGCGGCGACGCGGCAGGTTGCAACGGTGGTGCCGGCGTCGTCGATGGCGGTGAGGATGGCGTGGGGGTCGTATTCGTCGGGGATGATGGTCAACACGACGTTGTACCAAAGGCCGTCCCACGCGACGGCGACTTTGCGGGTGAGCGCGGCCTCTTGTTGGCGTTGCGCGCGGCCCAAAACTTCGCTTGCGGTTTTGACGAAGGTTGCAAACGACGGCTCGTCGAACGGCTTGGGGTTCTTTTTGTCGCGGCCCATCACCCACGGGCTGATCAGCGCCGGCTCCGACATGCCGGATTTGCGAATCTCAACCGCCCAGCCGTCGTCATCTTCGTTTTTGATTACGCGCGCGCTCCAGCCGTTTTTGCGCCAGTACGTCGGTTCTTTGATTTCAGCTTCCGTGCCTGCGTCGTCGCCCATGCGTTGCCTTACTACGTTTCGGCGTCCCACCGCGCGCGCGGTGGCATGATTTGCAGGCACGGCGATCGCGCTGGCACGCTCCCCTCAGATCGTGACGTGGCGGGCGCCGCAAGCCGCGTTGATGCTCAAAGTCATCAAGCAAAACAGCGACTTGCACAAGTCTGCATCGGTTTAGCAACTTTGGTCACGACACCGACGATAGGCGCTTTATGCCTGAGTCAACAACAGCTCACCAAGACGTAAAGCACGACGCCAAACCGAACGCTGCACTTCCGTCAACAGCATCAAGTGCGCCGATGCCGAAACGCGGCATTTTTGCAGCGACGGCGGCGGACGCGCTGGAACGCGCCAAAGCGGATCGCGAAGCCCAATTAAAATCACCAGGACAAGTTACAGAATTGATCCGCATGAGCATCTCTGAACTTTGGGCTGGACAAGAAGCTTTGCAAGCTGCCACCGAAGTAGCGGACCCAGTTGGCATGCTCGCCGCAATTGCGCAACTGCGCGCACTGCTAACCAATCTGCACACATGCGAGACGGCAGGTGCAAAACTTGAAAGCACGGCTGGTGATGCGGCATCACCTTTACGCGCAGCGCTTGACCTGGCAAGCAACGAACGCAATGAACTAACGCGTCTGCTCGAAATCCGCGAGACCCAGGCAAAACATCAACAAGCCTTACGAACTGGCAAGCTCGAAGCGATTGCACCGAACCACGTCGTCGGAACGCCTGAAGAAGTCCGAAAAGAAGCAAACCGCCTCGCACCACTCGGCCTTTGCGACGACAAATCGGTGCAGTCGCCGACCTCGCAAATCTGCCCGCTTGAAACACAATCACGCGAAGTCCTACGTGACAGTGTGAAGCACTACCTCGGTGGCATTTCTGCAGCGTGGAGCACCGCAATTTCAAACGAGCAACTCGTCCGCCGACTCGCCCCTCTTTTGACTTCAGGGTCAAATCCCCTTTTGCAAATTTTCATCGACGTTGCACTAACGTGGGTAAGTGGCGGCGCCACGGCCCTGCTCGGTGACAAAATCTACAAAGCAGGCGCCGCGATTGGTGGAGCAATTGCGCCTCCAATTGAAGGTGCGGCTGCGGGCGGCAAGGAGGTCGCCGCTGGGTTAGCGAGCCGATTGGCTGACTTTGCTAAAGACAAATTCACCAGTAGCGGCGGCGGCAGCGCAGCGGATCTGACCAAGACGTTCATTGAAAGCTGTCGCAACAGCCAAGAAGCATGGGCCGACCAGGCCTACCGTGAAGTGCAACAAGTGACCGATCCGATGTTGGTGGCTCTCGCAAAATCCGCAGAACAAAACCCATTCCGCACGGCATACTTTGAACACAAGCTAAAACAACTGGCTGGTGGGTTCGACGCCGTAGCTGACCTCTACAAGACGCCGGTTGGCGAACATAGCGAACGTTATCCAGTATGGGTGTTTGCGCCTACCGGCGAACGGCGCCTCGCGATTGTTCAACAGGACGTACTAACATCAACGCCAGCGCGTGGCACCGGCATGGGCAGTCGTGATGCAATTAGCTTCTCTTCCGAGAAGATTCATTTTCGCTCGTGGGTGGATAGCACTCTAACATCGAGCGCTATAGCCAATGCTTCCGCCCACAAACGCGAGATACAGGCAATGACGGCCGACAGTTCGCAGTGGATCAATAATCACGAACCAAGTGTTTGGGCCAAGGCGCCTGATTCGCGACCGCAGGATGTTCATGTTGCACCACGCGCGATCGGAGCAGATCTATGAAGCGTCGATTTTTGACTATGCTGCTCGTCGCTGGATGCCTCGTAGGCTGGAACGTATTTCGCTACTTCGACATGCAGCATCGAAAAGTACGCATTGGCGTTGCCGAAGAATATGTCATGACGGCAAATGCACGGCTCACCGCTTACTGTGGCGCGGTCCAAGATGTGCTTGCGCATCGGCAGCAAGCCGACGTGCAACCTGAAACGCTTTTCGAAATGGCCGCAGCATGTGACCCAACTCAACGCGATCCGGCGACGGCACTTGAAGATGCCCTCACGACCGTGACCACCGGCCTGCAATCCGGTGACTTTCCTTTCGTTGGCCTCATTGGGAGACCTCAACTACCGCGCGGATACCTCGAGTTTATTGCACCGCAATAAAGGGAAGCACATATGCAAAAGACTTCATCATTTGTTTCACATCGAGCAACACGCTGGCTCGTTACAGGCCTCTTGCTTACAGCAGGCGTGGCGACGGCAGTGCAAGAAAACCGGGCACACAACCAAAGCACTCAACTTGCGCACATCGAAGCCTATCTGGTCAGCGCGCATACGAACCTGCAGCGGCAATGCACCGAATTCGCGAACGCACTAACGTCGAATCGAACCATCGGAACGTTTGAGATTGAACAACGTCTACGACTTTGCGGATATTCAAACTCGGCAACAACGGCCGTCGGCATCGCGACCCGCTGGCGCTCCAGCGCAACTCGCGATGACGCGCGCGCAGCGGCAATGCGCGTAATGATCAGCAACCTCGCCGATGGTGGCCTGCCCTTTCGGGACAACGACGCAACACAACTGCCAGCGGGATATCTGGAAAAGTTTCGCCCGGTGCATTCAGCGCAGTAAGCGGCATAAACAAACAACTAGGCAACGCCAGCCAGCGCTCGCTCCGACCAAGGATTCAAAATGAGAACTCGACAAATTGCGGCAACGCTGTGGGTATCGATGCTGGTGTGCTGGGGCGGGATGCGTTGGCAGGCGTTTCGTGCAGAACATGCGCGCGTCGCGACGGCGCGCCAATATCTCGACGAGGCACAGGTGCGCAGAGTCGCGCTTTGCAAAGCGCTGCAAAGTGCACTCAAGACGGGCGCACTCGACGCAAGCAGCAAAGGTGATGTCGGCCTAGTAGCGAACATGTGTTTCGGCACCGAGAATGTCGCGGTCTCTGCGATCGATGAGCTTACGCAGCAAATCGATGCGGCCGCTGCGCGCGACTTCAAGATCGACGATGTCGCGCTCACCACAATGAGCGAACAATATCCCAACGGCTATATCAACCTCGTGATCCATCAGTAGGAGCCATATGCCTATCTCAACAGAAAAGAATCGCGGATGGTCTGTGGCAACGACGTACGTGCTGGTGATCGCTACGCTTGCCGTCGGCTACTTCGAAAGCCGTTACCGCTTACTGCATAACAAGCGCATCGCTAGTGAACAGACACTGGGCCAAGCAACGAGTAAGGCCAGACAGTTTTGCGCCAATTACGCCAGCAGCCTGCGCTCCCCATTTGGAGCTGTACCCAAAGCTGCCGAAATGCCGTTGATATTTCTGATTTACTTGCCAATGGCACACCCGCGAGTCGATCTTGCAAACTGGCCTGAACCTTGGCGCCTTGAAATGACCGCTCACGAGCTCGATGTTGCGTTGTTGCAAGGTGAAATCCCGTATCGGAAACATGACTAGTTGCGCCAACTGGCGATAACCAACCGGAATCACTGACACAAATTACCGAAAGTTCTACGCAACTTTCGCGGCGGCGTTCGCGATAGACGCCGTATGCTCGAATCGCCTGTATCGCCAGCATCGTTAGACCAAAGTTTCACTGTTGAGCCACATGCTGCGCAACAAGCGCGCGTCACTGAGTGGCGCACGCTTTGGACCTGCGCAGTCAACGCAACGCTTGAACGTGCATTGTTACAGAGCACGCGTGGCAACGCCGAAGCGCTGGTGGCAACCCGAAGCGCAACAGCTGCTGCCATGCAACAAATCCAAAACGCACGCGCCGCATTCGATGACGTACCTGGCGCGTGGTTGCACAGCCGACTCGGGTTGAGCATGGGTGAAGAAACGCTGCTCTGGACGCTGGTCTGCGCTGAAGTGAATCCAACCACGCGTAGCTTGCTCGAGGCGTTAGCGCAAGGCGAACCGAACGTTGCAATGCTCGGGTCGCTAGCGTTCGCTGGTGATGAACGCGCGGCGTGGCAAGCGCTGAGTCCAGCTGGGCGCTTGTGGCGCTTGCAACTCATCGTGCGTACCGACAATGCGGGCCTGCAAGCGCCCGAGTACCGGCAAACTGTCATGGCGTCGCGGCGTATGCGCGGAATATTGCTAGGCTGCACAGATATTGATTCAGATGTAGCCGACTACGTGACACATCGTCCCGCCCACGCATTGGGCGACGTCATCGTTGCCCAAGCGGCCAAAGAACAGGTAGCGGTGACTGCTAGCAGCAACGTCCCGTGGCTCTTCGCTGTCGGCGCAAACGGCACCGGTCGTCGGAGTCTTTTGCACGCCGCACGGCAACCGCACCAAGACGTCATCACGATCGCGTGCCGCACGTTACCAAATGAACCGACAGAATTTCGTCGGGTAGTAACTGCGCTTGCGCGGGAATCTTTGTTACTCGAACGCACCGCGCTGTTTTGCGATCTTGAAGCATTGAGTGACAACAGCAGCCGGTTCGATACGCTATGCACCGTGTGGCAGCAATTTCCGCAGTTGGGCTTGCTGGCGACGGTGGCGAAGGACCGGATGCCGGAACAGTTGCCGAGCCATGCAGTGGTGGTGGAGCTGGCGGCAGCGACGGATGTGATGCAAGGGCAGATGTGGCGGCAAGGCTTGGCATGCACAGAAGCGGATGCACGTGAACTCACGGCGCGATTCAATTTGGCACCCGCGACGATCGCGCGAGCGACGAGCGTACTGCGAGCGAATACAACGCGGAAGGTGATCACGCTGATCGACATCAACGCTGCGATTGCGCAGGTTACCGACGATCAGTTGCGCGGCTTAGCAGAACGTGTGCATGCGACCGGCACGTGGGACGATTTGGTACTGCCCACCGAGGAGAAACAAGCGATCAACGACTTGGCGCTGCGTGTGCTCGGCCGCCAGCGGGTGTACACGGATTGGGGCTTTGCAGCGAAAATGCGCAAGGGCCTTGGTGTTGTTGCGCTGCTGTCGGGGCCGCCAGGCACCGGCAAAACGTTGACGGCAAGCGCGCTGGCGGATGTGGTGGGGCTACCGCTGTATCGGGTCGACAGCAGCAAGATTACGTCGAAGTGGATTGGCGAAACCGAGAAGAAGCTCGCAGAGCTATTTGATGCAGCTGAAGCTTGCAACGCAGTGCTGCTGTTTGACGAAGCAGATTCGCTATTTGGCAAACGCACGACGGTCAACAACGGCAACGACCGCTACGCAAATCAAGAAGTGAATTTCCTGCTGCAGCGTTTGGAGTCGTTTACCGGCATCTGCGTTTTGACAACGAATCACGAAAACGCCATGGACGAAGCTTTCCGTCGTCGCTTGACGGCCCATGTGCGAATTCCGATGCCGGAAGCTGCAGAGCGCAGTGAACTGTGGCGCACGATGCTGCCAGCGACGGCACCTGCGGCCGCGAACATTGACTTCACATGGCTCGGCGACCGGTTTGAACTCAGCGGCGGTTACATCCGCAACGCGGTGCTGCGTGCGGCATTCATGGCGAGCGCCGATGGCTGCGAGATTGACACGGAACGACTGGCGCAAGCTGCGACAACCGAAGCACGCGGTTTGGGCAAAGTTGTGCGGGGCTAATGCTCAGTGAAAAATAAAAAGCGATTTTGCTTGGGGGTTTTAAAAAGTTCGGTTACGACAGAAATGCGCGAGGTGCGCAAGGTGATTGGAGGTTGGGTATGGTGGCGAAGGTGATGAATGGAACGGGTGCGGCTCAGGTGGGCGCATCGTCGACGGCGCGCGCGGTTGCGCAGTACGTCAAAGTGCGGCGGCCCGAGGCCGGCGTGATGAAGGTGATGAAGCTGGTGTACTACGCACAAGCATATGCGTTGGCGTGGCGCGGCAGACGACTTTTCGACGACGAATTGGAAGCGTGGGACAAAGGGCCGGTGGTGCGCTCACTGTGGTTGGATCTGAAATTCCGGGACCGCTTGGGCGGCGCAACGTTGGACACACACGACGCAGCGCTGGTTGACCGCATGCTGGACATGTATGGCGACAAAAGCGGCGCCGAGCTGAGCGCGTTGACACATGCGGAAACGCCGTGGCGAGAAGCGCGCGGATTGACACACTTTGCGGATGTCGGTGGGAGCGGGAACGAGTGCGCAAGTGCTGGTGGCCCTGACGGTGCCGCTGATGGTGACCGTGTCGCTGGCCCTGCCCGTGCCGCGGATCGTGACCGTGCCGCTGATCCTGACCGTGCTGCTGATGGTGACCGTGTCGCTGATGTTGTCCGTGTCGGCGACCGTGCTAGTGTCGCTGACCGTGCCCGTGCCGCTGACCGTGCCCGTGTACCTGCACCTGTTCATGCGAGTGCACCTAACGGTGACCGTGTCGGTGATCGCGTCAGTGATCGTAACCGTGTCGAAGCCGCCACTGTGGCACATACGCAGCCGCCCGCTTCAAAACGCGGAGCCGTCATATCAACGAAGACGATGCAAGAATTCTATGCTGCGCAGTGGGAGCTGGTCGCGCCAACATCGCTGCCGAGCGACGCTGCGCACGTTGCGACGAGCAGCAGCGAAGCACCAACGCTTCGACTCACGCGCCTGCCCTGTCTACGCGCGCGGTCGAAACAGCAAGAGTTTCATTGGCATCTGCATGCAAGCAGCGCCGTGGGGCATGCGTGATCTGGGCCGGCATTGAACAAAGCGATAGGCGCGCACGCTCCGGGTCGTGAGCAACATGCTACATCGACGGCATGGATTCGTCTGACGCAGTTCTAAACTTCTGGTTCACCGAAATTGAAACGAAACAATGGTGGCAAAAAGACCCAGCATTTGACGCTGCAATTAAGACGCGCTTTGGCGCGATGCATGAACGAACGGCAAAATGCGAAAACGCGGAATGGCGCGCAACTGCGCAAGGGAGGGTGGCTGAAGTCATTGTATTGGATCAGTTCTCACGCAACATCTACCGCGACCAAGCCGCTGCATTTGCCTGTGACGGACTAGCGTTGGGCTTGGCACAGGAAGCCCTGCGCGCTGGTGCGGCGGCGACGCTATCGAAACCACAATTGCTGTTTTTGTTGATGCCATTTATGCACAGCGAATCGCTCAAAATCCATGACGTCGCGGTCGAGCAATTTCAAGCGCTGGGCTTGGCCGAGAATCTAGATTTTGAAATGAAACATCGCGCCATCATCGAACGGTTTGGCCGCTATCCGCATCGCAATGACATCTTGCAACGAGCGTCAACAGCGGCTGAAATCGAGTTTCTGAAGTTGCCAGGATCGGGCTTCTAGCTGCGACGAAAAGCGCGCCAAACTTGCGCGGGTGTGCGGATACGTCACAGTTGCGATCGTTTGAGGCTCGACGGTGATGCGCACGAGTTTGAAACGCATAGAGCCGCGCCACCTAGTTCGTAAGCGGCGCCGCTCTGTTTTGGCCAACACAACGCTGTGCGGTCGATTGCAGAGCTTACGCGCCAGGTTCTCCCGTTTCTGCGCCGACGAGAACTAGCGCTAGCTTACTTGACCGTCGCGCCGCGACGATACGTGTTCAAACCGTGACAGAGGATCGCGTCGACGGAGTTGGCACCAACCTTGCGTGGTAACGCGTCATGAACAAACGCCCAGACACATTAAAAGTGCGCGCTGACGAACGTCGCGTGCAGTTGGTTGCCAACCTCGCAGCGCTCAAAGGCGACACCCGGCCCGAAGCGGCCGCGCAGATGGCCAAGACCAAAAAACAACTCACCGAGCTGCAAGAACAGATCAAACATGGCTGGCAAAGCGAAAACATCGAAGTGCGCGCCAAGCTCAAAGCCTGGCTCGACGGCAACGATGCGTTGATTGCAGCTGCAGCAACGCCAACCGCGCCGGAACCAGCAACCACTGCGTAGCGATTGATCGCAACGATCGTCCGCGCACGCGCAGCAACACGCGCAGCAACACCCACAGGATCACTGCGCAGGCACACGCGCAGGCACAGGCACAGGCACAGGCACATGCGCAGGGACACGCGCAGGCACACGTGCAGGAACACGCGCAGGATCACTGCGCAGGCACACGCGCAGGCACACGTGCACGAACACGCGCAGCAACACGCGCAGCAACACGCGCAGGAACACGCGCACGAACACGCGCACGAACACGCGCACGAACACGCACAGAAACACGTGCAGAATCACGCGCAGGTACACGCGCAGCAACACGCGCAGGGTAGCGCGCGTCGTGAACCTGAGACACCAGGCCCATCGTCACGGCCAGTTCAGCGACGTACCAAGACGAACACGGCCTCACGCAGCACTCGCTCCGCGTGGGCCGCCTCGAGCTTTTGCACGGTGCGCAGGCGCTCCCACGCATCGAAGCTTAGGAGCACGTCGATCACTTCCAGCGTGTCACGCGAACGATCGCCAAGATGCGGCCCAATAATGGCCTCCGCACCGGCACGCATGGTCGCCGCCATCGCTGCGTTTTGCTCGTTCGCTAGCGGGAAGCCTGCGCCGTGGGCGCGCACGGCCCGTTGAAAAGGCGTGATGAACTCAAAAATGCGGGCGCGGCGGCTGACCAACTCGATCACGTCGGCGTGTAAATCTCCCGTTGGTGCGCTAGCGCGGGCGAGCAGCATTACTTCCGGCACAACCAGCGCATGGATGCTTGCACCTAACGTGTCCAGGTCGCGGAACTGACGAAAAACCGTGCGTTCACCGAC
>Ga0075163_10014301_pt1 | contig 10243 bp, 6 predicted proteins | sample JI1023141ADNA_FD_71478 | JGI IMG/M metagenome (GOLD analysis project Ga0075163, IMG submission 71478) | Wastewater effluent complex algal communities from Wisconsin, to seasonally profile nutrient transformation and Carbon sequestration -... | ecosystem: Engineered > WWTP > Effluent > Algae... | reverse complement strand
ACGGATCCATCTACTGGAAACCCGACACCCATCTTTGGGGATCTGACTACAAACCGTATCCTTGCCTCATCTAATGCCAATATGTTCCGCACGGGCAGAACAACCGCTGATCAGACCAGAAAAATCTGGAAGATTGAAGTAACCGTGAATACAACACTGGCTCCGGGTACATACTGGGTGGAATGGGCACTTGGAAATGGCGGACTTAGTAACTTTACTCCTCCCAGCACCGTGGTTGGACAACCTACTCCGGCTGGCGGAAATTCCAAACAAAGAAACTATTCTACAGGTTTACCTGGTACCTGGGCTGCCATAACTGATGCAGGCGGCGGCGGTGCACAGGATCAGCATTTTATTATTGACTATACCACCGGTGGTTGCAGTGGAACACCCGCTCCCGGTAACACCATTTCATCAGGCGCTTCAGTTTGTCCGGGTATTAATTTTACCCTGTCTCTGCAGAATCCTACAAGCGGATCCGGCGTTTCCTATCAATGGCAGTCATCTCCTGATGGTACCAACTGGACCAATATCGGAGGTGCAACCAATTCAACGTATACAAGCACATTAGGTGCTACCACACAATTCAGGTGTAATGTTACCTGTGGTGCCAATACAGGTACCTCAACTCCGACTACCGTCAGCCTCACTCCGGCATCCGGATGCTATTGCATACCGCCTGCCACGGATTGTACGGATGACGATGTGATCACCCGTGTCCGTATCGGTACACTGGATAATTCATCCGCATGTAGTGTTGGCCCACCTGCAGGTTATACATTTTACTCTGCTGTAGCTGCCCCGACCCTGTATTCCGGAGCGGCCAACCCGATTATAATTAACCATGCAGCCACCTGGAGCAAGGCCGATGCCGTTTGGATCGACTATAACCAGAATGGTCAGTTCGAAACTTCAGAGTTTACTGCTATCGGAACCGGTGCCGGTGGTACCGCCCAGATCAGCGGAACAATTAACATTCCTTCCACTGCATTGAACGGTACTACCCGGATGCGTGTACGGATGCGTTTTGGAACCACACAGTTTACCTCTGCACAGTCTTGTACCAATCCTTCCAGCTTTGGTGAGACTGAAGATTATAATGTGACCATTGCACCTTGTGTACCGGTTACAGTTACCACCAGTCCGGCTAATGCTTCTGTAACCTGCGGACAGAACGCCAGTTTCACAGTTGCTACAGCGGGTACATTACCCGTATATGCATGGCAGTTCAGAACGTCTTCAACCGGTACATGGCAGGCACTTAACAATGGCGGTATCTACAGTGGTGCCACTACAGCCACCCTTACACTGACTGGTGTTTCTGCTGCTTTCAGCGGTTACCAGTATCGTGCACAGGTTGTTGGTGGTTGTTCCGGTGTTGACTTCTCACAGCCCGCTACACTGACCGTTAACGCGATTCAGCCTGTAGTGAGCCCTGCATCTGCTACGATCTGCCTGGGCAGTGTACAACAACTGTCACTGACCAATACAGTTGCAGAACCAACAACGGTAACCTTTAACGCCACAACCGGCTTACCACTGACCGTTCCTGACGGAGATGCGAACGGTATCCTGAGTTCACCTGTTGCCGTTTCAGGTATTGCTCCCGGTTCAGTAATCAAGAACATAAGCGTGAAATTCTCCATGACCCATCCGTGGGCTGGCGATATCGTAATGAACCTGAAGGCCCCCAATGGCCAGGTGCTGAACCTGGTGGGTCTGCTGGATGGCGGAACCGGATCAAACGGTACCGATGACTTTGTAAATACCGTAGTGGATTCACTGTCAACACTGGCCATGAGCGGAGCCCCTGCACCAAGAACAAATACATTCCGTGCAGACCGCTTTAATGTTGGCGCCGGCGCCCTTGGCGTTGCCCCGACTACCACCAACTTCTGGGCACCACTGCTCGGAACAGTAAATGGTAACTGGCAAGTAGCTTTCAGTGATCTGGGTGCAACCGATGTGGGTGTTCTGAGTGCCTGGTCTATTTCAATTACCTATGTGGCACCGAACTTTGCACAGGGTGTATGGGCAGGACCTGCCGGTACCATCTTTACCGATGCTGCTGCAACAACCGCTTATACCGGCACACCGGCTACCACTGTTTATGTGAAACCGACAGCAACGTCGAACTATACGGTGAACTTCACCACATCTACTCCTTGTACTTCGGCTACAACTACAGTACCTGTAACAGTGAATACTCCTGTAACGGGTCTGACTGTAAGTCCGGCCACACGTGCGGTTTGTATCGGTGGAAGTACCACATTTACGGCAAGTACTACGGCAGGCAGCCCTGTTAACTATCAGTGGCAGCGCAGTACCGATGCAGGTCTTACCTGGTCCAGTATCACTGGTGCCACCAGTGCCACGCTGACTGTAAGTAATGTAACGCTGAACATGACCGGTTACCGTTACCGGGTAACTACTACAGGCAACGCTTGTGCAGCAGTTACTTCAACCACGTTTGGTTCACTGACTGTAAATAACCTTCCTGCTGTAACTATTGCCGCTCCTGTGGTGAATATTGTTCCTGGAACAAATGCTACAATCAGTGCCACCAGCACTCCAGCCGCAGCTGCCACAAACAGCTGGACATGGACGCTGAACGGAACTGCCCTTGCAGGAAATACCAGCACACAGGTTGCTACTATAGACGGACTGGGTACTTACCAGGCCACCGTTACCGATGTAAATGGTTGTGTGAATACCTCCAACCAACTGGTAATCGGTGCAGAAATGTCTGACAAGTTGTGGATCTACCCGAACCCGACCGATGGAGCCTTCCAGGTACGTCTGTACCAGAATGTGAACTCACCGGAGAAGAGGGTGGTATCTGTTTATAATTCAGCCGGTCAGCTGATTACCAGCCAGACACTGAACCTGAATTACAACAGTTCTCCTTACCAGAGCCTGACCTTCGACCTGAGTGGCATGGCCCGCGGTGTTTATGTGGTGAAAGCCGCTCATGAATACAGTGGCCGGGTTACTTCTGGTCTCTTACTGATTCACTAAGAGATAATCTTATAATAGTATATTCAAAGCCCTCCGCTAAAACGGAGGGCTTTTTTTTGCCACAGTAGAAAACACGATGTATATCGATTAGTAAATAATAAAAGGCCGTATCCGGTGGATACAGCCTTTTTATTATAATGTAAGCTGGCAGTAATTAATCCTGGCGCAGCTTCGGATTGGGAATCATGCCGGGATTATTTTTTAGTTCTGACAGGTTTCCTTTTACCGGCATCGTCTGAAATTGCCGCATATCCGGTACCACACAAGGCATATGATCTGCCGGCAATAACAATAAATATTCTCCATTCGGAAGCGGGGATGCTAACAGAGAGGGTTGACCGGTTTTTACTGGAACAGAAAAAGTATAATTATCAATTTCCGCTTTAAGAACCGGCAAGTGCAGTTTTTGCTTAATTTGATCATCGATCCGTTTTTTAATCAGCGAATCAATATTCACCAGCTCATTTTGCTGGGCAAACAAACTGCTGCTTAACAAGAGGCTGGTTGCAAGGAAATAATGTTTCATAGCCAGGTTTTTTCTGAACTAATTTAATAAATTATTTTCTCATTTTTTTCCAGCAATTAATCAGGCCATTGGTAGAGGCGTCATGATTACTAATGTCGCCCTTTGCCTGCAGCTCGGGTAAAATCTTATTGGCCAGCTGCTTACCCAATTCAACGCCCCACTGATCAAAACTGTATACATTCCAGATAATACCCTGTACAAAAATTTTATGTTCGTAAAGGGCTATCAGTTCACCCAGTGAATAGGGTGTGATTTTTTTAACCAGGAAAGAGTTCGTAGGCCGGTTGCCGGTAAATATCTTAAAGGGTAATAAACGGGCTATTTCAGCCGTACTCAGCCCTTGCTTTTCCAGTTCGGCCTGCGCTTCTTCTTCAGTCTTCCCGTTCATCAGTGCTTCGGTCTGGGCAAAGAAATTACTGAGCAGCTTTACATGATGATCCCCGATAGGATTGTGTGATTGTGCCGGGGCAATAAAATCACAGGGGATCAGCGGGGTGCCCTGGTGAATCAGCTGGTAAAAAGCATGCTGGCCATTGGTGCCGGGCTCTCCCCAGATTACGGGGCCGGTGGCATAATCAACAGGCTCACCGTTACGGTCTACACTCTTACCATTACTTTCCATATTGCCCTGCTGAAAATAGGCTGCAAACCGGTGCAGATACTGATCATAAGGCAATATGGCTTCTGTCTGGGCACCAAAGAAATTGGTATACCAGATGCCGGTAAGTGCCATGATTACCGGAATGTTTTTATCGAGGGGGCTGCTGTTGAAATGCAGGTCAATCGCATGTGCGCCTTTGAGCAATTGTTCGAAATTTTTATACCCAATCGTCAGGGCAATGGATAACCCGATCGCACTCCATAGGGAATAACGGCCGCCAACCCAATCCCAGAATTCAAACATGTTGTTTTTATCTATGCCAAATTTCACCACTTCTTTTTCATTTGTGCTGAGGGCGATAAAATGCTTGGCGATATAAGATTCTTTTTTTGCTTTTTTGAGGAACCAGGCACGGGCTGTCAGCGCATTGGTCATGGTTTCCTGGGTAGTAAAGGTTTTGGACGCGACCAGGAACAAGGTACGTTCAGGGTCCACTTTTTTCAGTGTTTCAGCCATATGCGTACCATCCACATTAGAAACAAAATATGTTTCAAGGCCTTCTACCTTATATGGACGGAGTGCTTCTGTTACCATCAACGGACCCAGGTCACTGCCACCGATTCCTATATTTACAATGTACCTGATTTTTTTATTGGTATATCCGCGGTGTTTGCCACTGTGAATCTGTTCACAGAACCCTTTCATCTTGCGCAGGACTTTTTTAATACCCGGCATTACATCCTGTCCCTGTGTAAATACAGGGTTGCCGGAAAAATTCCGCAGGGCCGTATGCAGTACCGCCCTGTTTTCTGTGGCATTGATCTGATCACCGTTGAACATGGCCTGTATCGCTTCAGGCAGCCTGCATTCTGTGGCCAATGCGGTCAGCATCGACATGGTCTCGCCGGTTATCCTGTTTTTGGAATAGTCAAATACAATATCTTTTGTACAAAGGGAAAACTGAACAAACCGGTCGGGTGATTTTTTAAAGAGATCCCTCATTTCTGTCTCCCGGATGTTGGCATAGTGAACGGTCAGTTTTTTCCAGGCATTGGTTTGAGTGGGATTAATACAGGGTAACATAGGTTTATCTTAATTGGTTAAATACGTGTATGGTTTTTTCCGTCATTCCGGGAGTGATATCCAGGTGTACAACCAGTCTGACACGGTTGGGGGCAATGGCATATGCCAGGATATCCTCTTCTTTAAGTTTCTCCACCAGCTGAGGGGCGGTAAGGCTGTTGTCCAGTTCAAATATGATGATATTGGTTTCCACCGGCAGCATCATTTTGATAAAGGAACAATCCGAAACGGCTTCAGCAATCGCCGTGGCATTTGCATGGTCCTCTGCCAGTCTGTCGATATGGTGGTCCAATGCATAGATACCGGCCGCTGCCAGAAAACCTGCCTGACGCATACCGCCACCAAATACTTTCCTGATGCGGGTGGCTTTTTTAATAAACGTTTTTGTTCCAAGTAGAAGACTGCCAACAGGGCAACCCAGACTTTTACTCAGGCAAATGGAAATACTGTCAAAGGTTTTGCCATACTGCAGCGGACTTTCTTTTTTAGCCACCATCGCATTCCAGAGCCGGGCCCCATCCAGATGTAAGGACAGTCCATGCGTTGTACAAACAGACCGGATGGCTTCAATTTCATTAAATGTATAACAACTGCCGCCTCCCCGGTTGCTTGTATTTTCAAGCGATACCAGGCTGCTGTGCGGCCGGTGGATATCATCCGGCTGAATGCCTTCCTGTACCATTCTGGCATTGATCCGGCCACGGTCACCATGCAGCAATTTGACGGATACACCTGAGTTAAAAGCGATGCCGCCCCCTTCATATTGGTATATATGGGAACTCTCGTCACAAATTACTTCATCACCCGGTTGTGTATGGCATTTGATGGCTATCTGATTGGTCATGGTGCCGGATGGACAAAACAAAGCCGCTTCCATTCCAAACATAGCAGCGGCTTTTTCCTGTAGTGTGTTGATGCTGGGGTCCTCCCCGAAAACATCATCGCCCACGGGGGCACTCATCATAGCATCCAGCATACCCGGAGTGGGACGTGTTACCGTGTCAGACCTGAAATCAATGATCATGGCGGAATTTTATGCAAGATAATCAGTTCACTCCTGAAATAGGGTAGTTGACGCCATTTCGGGCAAAAATCAGGTCGTTTTTTATAACTTGCCTGCATGCAGATACCTTTCTGGATACAACTACTCGTCATCGTTGGCTCTGCGGCTATGCTCACACTGGCCATATACCTGATGTCCGTATTCAACAGCCTGTTTGCCGGCATCCGGAATAAATGGCTCAGAAAAAACATGGCCGTATTACTCGTGGCCCTTTGTTTTATGTTTTCACTGACCGCCATTTCCAGTGAACTTTTTGCAATGGCTGCGAAAAAAGGCTGGTTGAAAGCCTCTGTATTGCAGATACTCAACACCTTGCTGATTGCCTTCTTTGTCTATAATTCATTCCTGCTGGTAAACCGGATACCCGGGTTGAAGCAACTTAGTTTTGTCAAATACCATGCGGTGATAATCCTGACCATTATTGTATCAGCTATGCTGATCTATGCGGGGATAAATTTTGTGGAAAATGGAATGAAATTCGTGCAGCTGAAAACCACCCTGCTTTTCAGTTTTTACAATGCCTGTGCGGCAGGACTGATTTTTGCATCGGCCAATTATGTAGAACTGGACCGCCGCCGTAAACTGAATGAAAAGGAACTGGAAGTAACCCGGCTGATGGCGTTGAAAACAAAGGCCGAGCTGGATGCCCTGCACTCAAAAGTGAATCCGCACTTTCTTTATAATGCGCTGAATTCAATTGCCGACCTGGCCATTACGGATGGCCGTAAGGCAAGAAAAATGACCATTGCCCTGGCAGACCTGTTCCGGTATAGTATCAATTACAGCCAGAATAACTTTTCTACCGTTAGCGAAGAGATCGATATGACTGAAGTATACCTTCAGATAGAAAAGATCCGGTTTGAAGACCAGCTGAATTATTCAATTCAGGCCGACCCCGAAACGGCCCACTTTCTCCTGCCGCGCTTTGTCCTGCAACCACTGGTGGAAAATGCGGTCAAACATGGGCTTAAAGCCACCGGCCTGATGACGGAAATCCGGCTCACTGTCCGAATGGAAGGAGAGGGGTTGCTGGTGACTGTAGCGGATAACGGACCTGCATTTCCGGAAGAACTCACACCGGGATATGGTGTAAAAAGCGTGTTTGATAAACTGGACCTGCTCTTTCCGGGAGCATATGAAATCAGGTTTGTAAACACGCCTCTAAAACAGGTGTCTTTATTTATAAATAAAAGGATGAAAAATGAACCGAGTGTATAAAGCCATCGTCGTGGATGATGAACCCGCCGCACGCCGGCTGATGAAAACCCTGCTGGCAGAACACCGTAGCCTGGTGGAAGTAATTGATGAGGCAGGCACCGGACGGGAAGCCATAGAAAAAATTCAGTCACTGCAGCCTGACCTTGTATTCCTGGATATACAGATGCCGGATCTCACCGGGTTTGAAGTCATAGAACAACTGACCTATAAGCCCAATATTATTTTCACAACAGCATATGAGCAGTACGCGATTAAAGCTTTTGAAAGCTTTTCCATTGATTATCTGCTCAAGCCCATTAAAGAAGAACGGCTGGAACAAAGCCTGATGAAATTGCGTGACTTTGGAAAAATGGCCGGGCCCGGTATTGATGTCAACGGTCTGCAGGATATTATCCGTCAACTGCAGGCCCCGCCAAAAGCCACAGCCCTTCCGGTAAAAATCGGAGACCGGATTATACTGTTACGCTTTGAGCAAATTGCCTATATGGAAGCGGAAGATAAATATGTGTATATACATACCATTGACGGCGCCAAACATCTCACAGACCAGTCCCTGACCATGCTTTCTGAAAAGCTTCCCACTCACTTCTTCAGGATACAGAAATCTTATATAATCAATAAAGATCGTATCCGGGAAATGCACCGCCATTTTAACGGCCGTTACCTGTTTATTCTGGATGACAAAGCGGGTACCCGCCTGACTTCCGGACGGACATATAATGAGCCAATACGGGCGGAATTTGGCCTGTAAAGCCGTTTTTTTCTACTCATCCCGGTTTTATCAGAATTCCCCGATCCTGGCCCCGGATCCTGCCATTGATCCTGATCATTCACCATTTATCAGATTTGAGACTGAATTTGTAACGCTACTGTCCTTTACACGTCCCATCATCAACAGCGAAAACGGCCGAATATCCCTGAAACAGGCCGTTTATTTTAAAACAAGCATCTATGTAATGCAAAGTACTGAACTTTGAGTTGTAATTGATTTAAGCAGGTACTAACTATTAAACCAACGAGTATGAGACGTGTAAAATTTATGCTGGCAGCCATTTTAATGACAATTTCCTTTTTTGTCCAGGCCCAGCCGGGCGGGGGGAAGGTAAAAGGCACAGTAACCGATGGCAGTGCAAAAATCCTGGAATCAGCCACGATAACCCTTTGCCGGGTCAAGGATTCTTCTGTCGCTAAAATCAGTGTGGCCGACAGGTCCGGAAAATTTGAATTTGAGGCCGTGCCGGAAGGCCGCTATTTTGTAAGTATTTCAGCCACCGGGCATCAGAAAGGGTTCTCCGAAATCTTTGAAATTGCCCAACCCGGTGAACTTATCCAGTTGAAAAATATTGACCTGGTGCCCCAGGTTAAATCAATGGATGGGATAACCCTGACCAGCCGCAAACCGCTGATAGAACAAAAAATTGACCGGACTATTGTCAATGTAGAAGCAGCGGCTTCTAATGTAGGTACATCGGCTCTTGAAGTGCTGGAAAAATCTCCGGGTATATCTGTGGATAAAGATGGCAATATCAGCCTGAAGGGCAAACAAGGCGTGCAGGTGTATATTGATGGCCGACCCAGTTACCTGTCAGGAAACGATCTGGCCAATTACCTGCGTGGACTGAGCAGCAGCCAACTGGAACAGATTGAGATCATGACCAATCCGCCCGCTAAATATGAAGCAGCCGGTAACAGCGGGATCATCAATATCAAAACAAAAAAATCAAAGCAATACGGGTATAACGGTTCTCTTTCTTCTTCATGGAACCAGGGCCATTATGCACGGTTTAATGAGTCGCTGAATATTAACTACCGGAAGAATAAAGTAAATATTTTCTCTACGGTGGGTTATAACAAACGCCGGAATTTTCAACGCCTCGATATCCAGCGAAAATTCCTGGAAGCGACCACAAAAGAAGTAAAATCACATTATGATCAGGCTTCGCAGATGCATGATGACGGGAGACTATTAACGGGAAAATAGGGATTGATTATTCACCCACAAAGCGTACCACCCTGGGTGCGGTAGTTAACGGTTTTTTTAATCCCAATACGTTTGGCAACGGGAGTAACGTGATGATCTCAGATCCTTACAATGTGTTGCTCAGCCGTACAGTAGCACGGTCTTCCAACGACAAGGAATGGAAAAATTTCAGTACCAACCTGAACTTCCGGCATGTATTTGATACCACCGGAACAGAACTGACCGCGGATGCCGATTACCTGACATACCGCAGCAGCAATAATCAGGAACTGATCAATGCGTATTTCGACGCGCTGGGCCAGCCAGCTTTAAAAGCCGATACCTTGCTGGGCAATCTGCCCCAGGATATACATATTTATTCAGCAAAAATGGATTATGTACAGCCGTTGAAAAAAGGAGCAAAATTTGAAGCCGGTTTCAAAACCAGTTTTGTAAACACGGATAACAATGCAGTGTATGACAGCCTGAATTACGGTGTACTGGTCCGCGATTTCGGCCGCAGCAATCATTTTATTTATAAAGAAAATGTAAACGCGGTGTATGTTAACTACAGCCGTCCGTTGTCAAAGAAAATTTCCGGTCAGTTTGGCCTTCGTCTTGAAAATACCAATGCCAAAGGCAACCAGGTAACCACCGGTGACCAGTTCAGCCGCCATTATACCCAACTGTTCCCGACGGCTTTTTTACAGTATACAGCAACTGAAAAACATACATTCGGGCTGAACTATGGTAGAAGGGTGGAGCGCCCGGATT
>Ga0075163_10014300_pt1 | contig 10244 bp, 6 predicted proteins | sample JI1023141ADNA_FD_71478 | JGI IMG/M metagenome (GOLD analysis project Ga0075163, IMG submission 71478) | Wastewater effluent complex algal communities from Wisconsin, to seasonally profile nutrient transformation and Carbon sequestration -... | ecosystem: Engineered > WWTP > Effluent > Algae... | reverse complement strand
ATCTACTGCACCAGCTTTAAGTGTTCCGTCTTGATCGTGGGAGACTAGAAGCGCGTCAATCATACGATTTGTGTGGTATGAACTAATTGTCATATATACGCGTGTAGTTGCGCCTGCAGAATAGTTTCGGTTTGTATCACCTCCTTGATATACAAGACCGCTAATTTGTGTACCGCTTGATACTGTGCCTCTAAAGACGTTGTATGTTCCTGCTACGCGCTGTTCGACACCGCCTACTGTTTCTACTTCGTCTATCATGATGAAGATGCCGGTATCGGTTGGTAGTTCTGCTGTTGTACCTACGTTAATAGACGTGTTGCCTACTGTGTAGCCAGGGGCCGAAAGAGTTGTTGCTGTACTCTTCCCCGTTTTCATAAAGTAATCTGTTGCGCTTGCACTCACTATACTGCTCCTTCAAATTTATGCTTTTTATATGTTGGTGTTTTCATGTGGCACTCCTTGCATAATGTTCTGCCGTTATCTGTTAAAAATCTTAATTGAGGGAAAAATGCAAAAGGCTTAATATGATCTGCCTCTATATAGACACCTCGTTTTTTACAAAACTGACAGGTAAAATCGTCTCTTTCGAAAACGTCATTACGCCATTTAGCGTATTCTTTAGTTCTTCGGATTCTATTGTTCTCTGTATGAACTCCGCCTTTCCAATTGCCATTTTTTTCACCTGCGTTGTAACCCCAAAGACCCTTATTCCACGGCGTATGCCCAGTTTTAATATCTTTATTCCACGCTGACATCATGCCTGTAATTCCCTTGTTCCAAGTCTTGCGACCCTTCTTAAAGTGCGTTCTACCGGTATTTAGAGTTCTACCTTCGAGCAGTTTTGCATGAGTTTTTCTAGCTTCTTCGCTCCACTTCTTGCCTTTGTTGTAGGTATTCCCAGTGTTTCTAGCCGATATTTCTATTGCTACTTCTTGCTTTGTTCTGATTCTTCCCCAACGCCTGAATTGTCGTGCGTGGCTAGAACAGTAGCCGTGTGAATCATGAGCCTTACTGCATTCTTCGATTTTGCATATCTTCATAACGAATCCTTTTAAGCCCTTAGTACTTGATCGTCTAGGGCGAATCCTTTCGTTCTTGAACCGCTATATATGTAATCTGACCCTGCTGTGTCTGCTATTACTTCCCAACTAAGTTGGTTCACAAGTCCCGTTGGTTTAATCTCTAGCATGGCTACAGACTTTCCATAGGTGTTAATTTCACCAGGGTCTTGGTCGTATTCGTATAAGTCGTATACAAACTCCTCATAGCCAGTTGGGGTAGTCGTGATAGTAAAGGTGTCCGAACCTGTCGAAGTGACGATGCCGTTGCGGTCTAGTCCTGTAGTGTTGGCGGTAATAACACCACGTGGTTCAAGCAGTTTGTGGTACTGCCTTCTAATGCGCCCCATGATGTAACCGCCGTCGTCCCACACAAGGGTTTCAAAGGCTGCACGACTTCTCCACGCTACCCCGTCGTCTTGGTGTGGTGTTGCGCCTGCACGGGTAAACCGAAGAACCTTGTTATCTACAAGTACACAAAAATGTGTTTGCCCGCTGTTGTCTTCGTATAGCCACATGTCTTTTGCGGCGACAGTCCAGCGAAGTACCCATGCGTTTTTACGCGCAAGGTCTAAGTACCAAATTTCGTTATTCTCGGTACTACCTACAGGAAGTGCATAATACAGTCTGTCTTGGTATTCTTCTCCAACAGCTTTGTGTAGATTTTCTAGCGATATGTTATTGGTGTCGTCTTCAATTACTTGGTCAATGCGTCCAGTAGTTAAAATGTTTACAATGTTCTGTGATGTGCCGGTTGATTTAAAGTCTTGTCCTGTAGGATAAAATATAGAGTCACGCGCCTTAATGGTTGCCCGTGGTGCGTAAGTGCCTGACTGTCCATTAGCCTCGTAGACGTTCGGGTAGACAATTACTTGGTCGCCGACTGTCAGAGATTCAAATGATACGTGGAATAGCTTGCCCTTACCTGCTGCGCCTCTTGCAGATACAGTTATAACAGGGTCGCCCTTACCATTACGGAACCCAGTCACGTAGTTAAGTTCTGTGTCGCCGTTTTCGTCAATAGGAACCCAACCGCCGCCTAAATCAGGAGAAAATTTAGCCGAACCAGGAACAGAACCAGGAGCTGACCAGTGAAGCTGGTTATTAGTAGTAACGCCATATATCTGCGCGTTCTTTGCGTCGGCATAAATGTGTGTGAATATTTGGCCCGCGCTCGCATCAAATTCAGGAGCAAGGTTATATGGGTTAGGGTTAAGTGTGCCTAAATCCCTAAAGGTTACTGCTGTTGTGTTGTAAAGCTCATAAAAAGTAATGTTGTCAGATGAATAAAAAACAGTGTACCCAATAGCACTTGCTACTGCGCCCCATGTTACGTCTATAAAGTCAGTGTTTTCTATCCATGAATTGCGCGCTTTTGCTGCGTTGTCACTTACCGCTACAGATGCAGCAGTTAGCCCACCTGATGCTCCGTATGCTGCAACGCGGTAGTAGTGTGTTTCACTTCCCGCTGTTCCGCTATAAGTAACGGCAGATATAGCAGGGGTAGATAGCGCCGTGTAGGTTACGACTGCATCTGTTGAAAGGTTGACATAAGATAAGCGGTCAACACCGTTATATATGTAGGCGTAGGTCTTAGACTGTACGCAAGACAACCAATCGGCAGTCTCGTCATATGTTCCGCCTAGCAGGGTAAATGCCCCGCCGTCTTTTTGCTTATACAGCTTTCCAACACTACTGTCGTTCATCGCCCACAATAAGTAACGCTCGCCGTTGTATCTAAACTTGCCCCTACCAACTACGGGCAGTGACGGTTGTGTTCCGTATTGCGCAAGTGGTGGTCGTGGCCTAAACACGTTGTCTTGAACAAGCTCGATGTTTGTCATGTCACTTAATGAGTCAACAGGTCGCCTTGAATCATCTATCGTAGAGATGTACGCTTTAGGGAATTTGTTCTGCCTAATATCAATTAGCTTGCGAGCCTTTCGGCTAGAACGCTTCTTGTTGACAACATATGGCATGTCATCTTACCTCTGTGTTGCGGATACGATTAACACGAGTAGGTATAGGACGAGCAGAGCCGTAAGTGTTCTTTCGATTCTTACGAACCATTTGCATATATAGGAACTGCGCCTTGCCTGCAAGGTCGGCGGCTTTGTCTTCAAATGTAATGTCGTTAAAGGCTATTTCAGAGGCAACAGCCATGACTGCGTAGTATGGGTCTAGGAACGGGACAACAGTTGTGCCGTCTTCGGTATCAGTGTCTATGTCGGCAGGCATGTAATAGCCTGGGAGGTGAAGCGTGCCCCCTACTATATCTTCTGTTGCTGTTATGGCGTTTGTGCAGTACAAAACTTGCGGATTCATTCCAGCCAAATAGAACGCCCTACCGTTTCGCGGGCGTTCCTTTGGTTTTATGATGTCGTAATAGACAACTTGCGAGTTGGTGTCTATTGCGTATACCTTATCGCTTGGTGCAATTAAATCTGCATCGGTGTTATAGGTTGGGGTTGCAGAGGCACTTATAGCGCCTAAAGACTGACTCGCCCATGTTTCGTTCCACAAAACTTTGACGTTTTGGTACAGCTCGTTTTTCTTACGATTAAGAGTGCGTAGCCATAGGTTAGCTTCGTCCGTACCTAATGTCGGCGCATCTTCGTCTGTGCCCCGCAAGGCATCATTAACGCATTCTAAGAAGTAACTAACTAACACTCATCGTGTCAGCGATTTTATGCCTGCGGTTGTGGTTTTCCATCGTACTGCCTCGTATATACGAGCTTCGGCAGAACGGATGGCTCTTTTAAATTATCTGTTTACATTATAGCACACTTTTAACTTTTTGTGCCGTCTAGTAGTGCTTGTAGTTTGCTGTTAAGTGATGTGGCTGGGTTGCCATAACTAAGCATCTTGTAGTTGAATGACGAACCTTTGCCCTTACCTGATTTGCCTTTTCTTATATACCCTTGATCGTCGTACTTTTCATATTCTTGTTGTAAATCAAGTATCTGCTTATTAACTGAGTCAATCTCTTTAAAGTCTGTTTCAGGGTCTAGTCCTTCAAGCTTCTTGGTAAGCGCGGCGTACTTCTTTTCGGCTACTTGCTTGTAGGCATCTAGGTTATTAGCTGCCTTTGCCTTGTCTAGTTCAATCGCTACTCCTGATATAGACTTATCGTAGTCGTAATCAGATTTGCTTTGAGTTCTAAAGCCTTTTTCAGCGGTAGCATCCTTTAGATATACCTTGTTGCCAAAGGTAGCTGTCTTCTTATCTCCAGTTGCAAATTCTTCTTCAAATACCGCCTTATCGGCTGCGTCTTTAGATTTAAACGTCTTATATTCCCCGCCAATTTGTGCGTATACATTGCCCTCTGAATCGGTCTGATAGTTAGACGACTGCTTGCTAAATTTGTCTTGTAGTTTACCGTCGTCTTTTACTATGCCCCTTTGTAGGTTTGCTTCGTATGCCTGCTTCTGCGCAGGGGTCATTTTAGACATCTCTACTTTTTGGCCTTCAGTAAGCGCCTTCTTAAGCTGTCGCTTTACCGACTGCTGTTCGTTGTATTTGTCTCGAACAACATCCAACTCTGATGTGCCCCTATCTTCAGTGACGCGCACAGGGCTAAAGGAGTTAAACACCTGATTATTTGCAGGTATTGGTTTGCCCTCGTAGTCCCTTGTCGTGGTCTTTTGGCGTAAGCCAGGTATCTGCTGCATGAGCGATTCAACTTGTTTATCAATTTCGCCTTGTGACGTGTCAATTCTTCGTTCTGTGTCGTCTGTCATTCTAGCAATCCAGCCACTTAAGGCCCTAAAAGGAATTAGCTGCTGCGGGTAGTTGGCTACGGCCTGTACAGATTTCTCAGCGTCGCCCTTGAACGCGCCTAGTGCGTCACCCATATTCTTTAGGTATGACTGGTCGCTTAAGAACTTGCCCTGTCTAGCAATTCCTTCAAATATTGCCGACCCCATATCTTCACCCATTTTACGATTCTCTATTGCGTCGTGTATGCCCGCAGTAAATGCAAGTGGGAATGATACGGCAGGAGGAAGCTTACTGAGGTTTACCCACTTACCGCCTATGCGTATAGAGTATGGTTGTTTTCCCTCTGCTCTAAAACGGTTTTTCTTTTCTTGATCGGTTGGTTCAGCCCATGTCATATCACCCGCTGCAATAAGTGCTGCTGCGGTTCCAAATACTGCTGTCCCGATAGACGCTCTTGTGAGGGCGGTCATTTTATCTCGTGAGTTTATGGCGTTTACATACCCAAGTGGGCTAAATTCAATACCTTGTTTAAGTATGTTTGTTGGCGTTTTAACAAATGGGAATACAAACTTAAATACCATATGGTCGCCCCTAAGTTTCATTATGGCATTAGTAACGCTGTCTACTGCCTGAAGTATAGCGCCTTGACCCTTAAGGTCAGTGTCCTGTTGGTATAGTCGGTATGAACCTTCTGCATCGGCTAACGCATTAATGTCGCCCTTTACTTCTATGCCCTTATTTTGGCGTAGTTCGAGCGCGTTCTTTTCGCCCGCAGTAGCAAGTGTTCTGAAGAACTTGTCTGATGCGCCTAGCATCTTCATAGGGAACGACAATGTGCTGTATGCTTTTCCTGCTGCGCCCTTTACTGCAAGTGGGGTTGAATAGTCTTGTAGGTCTAGGTTTTGTGTTTTGTCTATGCCACGCATAACATCCATAAACTCATTAGCAGCTTTTTTAATATTCTTAGCTGCACCTGATGCGTATGCAGCACCTTCACCTGCTGCGTATTTGCGCTCTTTACCAAACAGTCCGCCGGTAGCATCTGCTATACCACGTATAGTTTTTTCAATAGGAGCAACTACTCCGACGTTCACCGAGTTGCTAAATGCGTTCACAACATGAGTAAGTGGGCTAGATAGCATCGAGTTATACCTGACAGTATCAATCCAGTCTTTTTTAGTGGCATGAACCATGTCGCGGTATGCTTCAATCACTTGCTTGGAGTCATTAAAGTCTACTTGCGCCAATCTCTTTGTATATACGTCAGGGTTTACGCCTGCTGCATCAAGTAACTTAAATATTCTCTGTTGTGGTGTGTCTAGGGTATTGGCAATAATCTTACGAGCCTGTAGTTGTTGTGCCAGTTCTGTACCTTGCGCCCTGCTAATACGCCCTTGTTCCGCTGCTTTAGCTAGAAGTGATGCGGCAAGGTCGGTGTCTCCACTTTGCTGTGCTGCCTCTGCCTGCTTCATGTATGATACGGCATCTTGACGGACGTTTAGTTGTTCTGCAATTTTCTTTTTAATCTGTTCAGGGGTGTGTGTCTTGTTGTCTATCCCTGCGTCTTTTGCAAGCGATTGGATGTCTTTGTTAGATAGCCTGTCGATTGTTTGTTGGGTTTCTTTGGCGAGCACTACCTTTTGTTCGTTTGATAGATTTAGGCGCTCGGTGTTAAGTTGTGTTTCGCCTTGTCTTGTGGTATTATCTGCCAATGATTGCCCTTGCTTTATGGGAGTGGCTATACGGTTTTCTTGTATCGTATTTTTTTCCGTTGTCGATTTTTGTTGTACCTGCAATGTTTTGGAGTTGGTGGGATCAGAAGCTACGACACCTAGATCGTTACGAGGCGCTTGGTCGTTTCGTACTTGTAGCGGTTCCTGTTGCGGTGGCATATTGGCTGCTGTATCTACTTGCTGACTATTGGCATCACCAGCCCTAGATGAATCGACTTGTTTATTTAGTGGGGTATCTTGTGGGCGTTGTAGAGGGTCTGATAAAGGTCTGTCGTAAATACCGTCGCCAGTTGCTTGTACCTTCTTTATTCTTCTGTCTATTTGTTCTCCTATTGGCGACATAGCTGCCCTGTCTAGGGCTTCTATTTGCTGTGCAGCGTAAGTCTCGACAGAGGCATTGCCTTTTGCGCGTGCTTCATTATATGTAGCTACCCACTTATCGCGGTTTGCGTTCATCTCAGGAGTATAGCCACGAGTCTTTGTTGCTTTTGGTAGTTCTATTCCTGCCCTAACGGCAGCGCCACCGGCAAAGCCTAGCCCGTAGTTAGTAGCGGCATTCTTAACTGCATTTAGCGGGGTCATGCCCTTGTTGTATGTGCGCGAGGCAACAAGGTCTTGTATGCCGCCTTCCATAACGTTTTCTAGACCTTCATAGTTACCTGCTTTTACAAGTCCTGTAGTGATTCTTTGGCCTGTCTTTGCTGCGCCTTTGCCTAGCATTGATTCAGCGCCCTTAACATTTAGTAGGCCCGACACAAGCCCTGTGGTAATACCACCGACTCTTTGAGCGTTATTACTTCCACCCGCTTGTCTAATAGCATTAGATGTGTCAGCTGCGGTATTTAATCCTGCCGTAGCTGCTCTAAATGCTGTAGTACCTTTTGCGGGTGCTAGCGGTAGTGTCAATAAATTACCCGCAACGTTAGCGCCGCCATAAACAGCCTTGTTGCTAGCTTGTTCTTGTTGCACTATACCGTAGTCTCTAAAAGGCTTATTAAGACTCGCACCTGCGTTCTTTACTTTTTCGTTGCCAAGTAATGTACCGCCAAATTCTAGTGCGCTACCGGCAAGTCTTTGTGGTGCGACGTTCATGATTCCTGTTGCAAGACCTGTTGCGATAGTTTCGCCGAGTGAGTTCTTTTTATTATCAACCATTAACCCATTACTTAGTTGCCGCACAGATGTTTGTGGACGACTATCGGTAATGTCTTGCATACGCATTTCGTAGGCTTTTTTCTGTGCTACTTCGGGTCGTAATACTGTTGAACCACCTTGAATATTGCTCGTTGGTATTGTTCCTGTGTTGCGTTGCTGTAGTAGTCTTTGGTTTGCCTTTTGCTGATTAAGCCGATAGTTCTCGTCGTCAACTTGTTTTTGCCTGATTGTTTGTGCAACTTGCGCTTCACGAGCACGTCTAACAGTGACGGCAGATTTACCACCGTCACGCATGTTTACTTGCGCCGCTACCTCGTTGAACTTGTCTTTAAGAGAGAAGCCCATAATGACCTCCTATCTTACTGTTAGTTCGTCTTGGCTCTTCTTTAGGAATGCTGAGTATGGAGAGTACTGTTGCTGTCCTGATTGCTTACTTTGGTTAATAGCTGCGCGGTCTACAACATAGTCACGTAGTGTTGGGGTTTGTACGTTTAACGCTCTAGCGTCAACTGCTGTGCGGTACTGGCTAGGTAGTGCATCAACTTGTGACTGTAATTGTAGGTAGTTGTTGCGGTAAGGTGCTGCCGCCTGTAGTTGGCTGCCGCCCATTAGTCTTGCGCGGTCTGCTGATATTTGACCGAGTGATTCGTTAATGTTCTGACGCTGACCATATACGCCTGCTTTTAGTTGCTGTTCTTTGTTTCTGCGGTCTGCAAGTATCTCGTCTAGTAGCGAGCTGTAGTCTTCGTCTGTGCGTTTTTCAGATACAGCTAAACTACGGTCATTTTCTCCGTAACTGTTTAGTACGCCTGCGCGGTTCTTTGAAGCGTCTCTAGCAACTGCTTGGTCGCCCATTTGAAAGGCTGAACCACCACCTGCGCCAAGTCCTAGCTTACGCATAAGTGAATCGCGCAACATACGTGAATTGTCGCCGACTGTGTTAAGTGCTGTGTTTTTGCCTGCTTCTGATGTTTGGCGCTTCATGCCAAAGTCTTCTAGTGCGCGGCTCTGCTGTGTGTTAGCTTTGTTACGTGCAGCATTTTCACTGTCTTGTAGGCTCGTAAGCCCATTTTGTTCTGTAGAGTCTATAGACTGTAGTAGTCTTTCGTAAAGACTTTTCTGTTGATCTAATGACTGTAGTTCTTGAGGGTCGTATGATGTGCCGTTGTTTGTATTGTATGTAAAATCACCCAACACGCCGCTGTTTGGCCTGTCAGGGTAGTACTTATTCTGATATTTGTCGTAAAGATTGGCGTTAAGGCTGTTTACGGTCGTCTTGTCGTATGTGTAGCCAGGGCCGCCAACATCACCGCCATTTGATTGGTAAAAATCGTTTACTCGTCCGTCGTCGCCAACTACTCCTAGTAGTGCAGTTGCCTGTGTGTTTCCTACGTCCGCTAGGCTCTGTAGAAAATTCCTATATGTAGGTGATTGTTCCATTTAAAAAACTCCAATGTTTTGATTTGGAGTTTTAAATAGAGATTACTTTTGAATAAAGTGCTGTACGACTATAAGGTTGGTACCGTGTATCCAGTTAATTGTTGATTTACAGACTGCGAATCCAACATCCGTGTAGACTGGGTCTAAGATATTATCCCTGTGTGTCTTGCTATTCATCCACCTATTGACTACGTCTCTAGCGGTGTTTATACCATAGCCAAGATTTTCGCCTGCTTTTGTATATTCAACTTTGTTGTCATTAAGCAGGGTAAACGATCTTGTGCCGTCGGGCCTATCGTGTGACCAATAGTTAGTCTTTACTAAATCGGTACATTTAAGCGACGCGGTGACGTCTAGTTGAGCATTTTCTTTGAGCGGAGAAAGCCCCGCATTTATTCGTTCGCTGTTTGTGTTCTTGAGTAACTCGGAGACAGTTACTTCTTTTACTGATGGACTATACGGTATATAGACCCCGTCTTTAAATACGGGTATGGACTGGTTTTGTCTGTCTATCAGGTAAATACTGGCTAGTATAAATGGTAGTACAATTATAAGTAGTATGAGTACTCTTTTCACAGGCCTATTATACCACTTTGTCAATAGTATATCAACTATCTAAAACTCCAAGTTATTAAAAATTGCTTAATTTAACATCTAACTATTTAGATATTTGCAAAAACAATCCTTCACGTTTAGCGCTCTCTTTATTTCAGGAGGCTGGCTTTTTCGCGTTCCCTAAGTATAGGCTTACACAGTTGATGAGATTGCCCCTTTCGACGAAGCGGCTGAGAGTAACTACCATTCGACAGAACGGCTTTAGTAGATACTTCTATTATACCACAGATATGGCTAGGTGTAGCTTGCTGTACTTTGAATCGCTTGCAGATATTGTTTCCAGTAGACCTTCTGTGGCGTTGGTGTACTTTTTCAAATAATCATAGTAAGACATTCTTACTGCTGTAGTTTTGGTAGTTTCGTTGCTGTCTCTAATAGTAAGTTCTTCGCCTACTCCGCTAAATGTAATACCGTGCTTCCATTCTATGTAGTCTCTGATACTGTCTGCTAAGGCGTAGTCTTTGTTCTGTTTTGCATCTACCCACTTAAAATAGGCTATGTCATAGTCGTTTGGGTTAAGAGT
>Ga0075163_10014299_pt1 | contig 10244 bp, 8 predicted proteins | sample JI1023141ADNA_FD_71478 | JGI IMG/M metagenome (GOLD analysis project Ga0075163, IMG submission 71478) | Wastewater effluent complex algal communities from Wisconsin, to seasonally profile nutrient transformation and Carbon sequestration -... | ecosystem: Engineered > WWTP > Effluent > Algae... | reverse complement strand
GGCCAGCAAATCATTTTTAACTTCGGCAAGCGGTTTGGCGAGCGGCATGTTTCAGTTTTTTGAAAATCAGATCCTTATTGGCCGATAAAGGCAAAAATATTGCGGAACAAAATACCCCGGTTGGCGCCGCGTTTGTCGCCCTTGGCATTGATGACCAGACCACCTTCGGCGTCGGTTTTGCCGGCGTGGTGGATGGCAACCACTTTCCAGTCCTTGTTGAACACCGGCGAACCGCTGCTGCCCGGCTCCGTGTCGGTGGTGTAGAACAGGTGCTGGTTGAGTTGGCCCAGCACCTCGTTGGCGTTGAGCGCGATCTGTTTGTCCTCGCCTTTGGGGTGCTGGATGATGGTCACCGATTCGCCGACGGCGGGAACAGCATCGGGATCGAATTCGACAAAGCCCCACTGGCTGAGCGGCGCGTCGGCGCGGTCGATCACCTTCACCCGGGCAAAGTCAAATTCCGTGGGCGGGCTGGTTTTGAAGTCGGACGCGTCGATTTCGTAGGAAGTGCGCGATTTGGTCTTGCCATCGGAGCCGACCTCGTAGTTGAACTCGATACGGGCCGTTTTGGCGATATCAGCCGAGCCAATGACGTGGTTGTTGGTAAAAATGTAACCTTCTTTGGTGAGAAAACCGGTGCCGAGGTTGCCGTCGGCGCACACCACGCGGCAAACTGCCTTCGAGGCCGAGAGCGCCTTTTCCAGCCAGTTGATGCGGAGCAGGTTGTTCTGGCCGCCGATGATCTTTTCCAGTCGCGCTTCATCGGGCACGGAGAACTGGAACGTATTGAGACTCTTGATCTTGGAGTTGAGTTCCACACGGCGCGGCACACTTTTCATCAGTTCGAGCAGGCCGAAGCGGACGCGGCTGGTTTGCTGCGAAAAAGTGTTGAAGTCGATCATCCCCTGCTGGAACATTTTGGCAGCCTGGCGATAGTTGCCGGAGATCAGCAACACATCGTTGCGGATATCGGCTTGCGATTGCTGGTCGAGGTCGAGCAAGGCCTGGAGTGCTTTGTCCACCTCGCTTTCCTGGAGCAAACCTTCGATGGTCTGGATATAGACGGCCTGAGCGTTTTGCATTTGATAAAAATTTGACGGGTTAAAAATGTTAGGGTCTGCTATTGATCGTCGAAAGGTCTGAAACTTTTGGCAATGCCGCAACTTTCCGTTTTTTGGTTTTTTTCAGCGCCGGGCATAAGCTTCCAGCCACTTGCATTCTTTCACAATAGCGTCGTAAAACTTTGTATTTGAGTACCTTGTCGTGAGCAGGGTATAATAATTCATGTACGAATCGGGCATGGTCGGGATGAGTTTACTGCCCGGCTTGTAAGTGCAGTCTTTGTCGCAAAACCATTGTTTTTGCCGGCACCTGGCGGCCATAAACGAAGCCCGGGCGGCCATTTCGGCGGTTTTGGAAACACTCAGCGATTTTTCAAAATAGGAAAGCGCCAGGCTCACGTCGATGTTTTCGCGGTTACCGGACGGCGAATTGCGCAGCGGGAATACCGGCCCCTGGGTCAGCCGCAACTGGTTGTAGCCGCTCCGGTAAAAATCCGTTACTTCCCATTCGTAGCCGAAATACGACATGTTGTAATAACCCAGCCCGAGGAGGTAATAGTACCAGGCTGCCGCCGGGTCGTTTTCTGCCTGGGCGGCCTTGGCCCGGAATTCAAAATCTACGAGGTGCTCCGCGATTTCGCGCCGGTTGAGAAACAAGGTATCGTACACATCCCGGTGGACTTTTTCGCCCACTTTTTCCCGGAACGGGCTGAATTTGGTCAACCTGATTTCTTCCGAAGGTTTGATTTTGCGCAAGGTAGCCAGTGCGGCTTCGGGTTGGCCGAGACTGAGCAGGTAGGCGCCCTTGATTTCGAGCAGTTGCGCCCGGATGCGGTCGGGGCTGGTGTCCATCATCATGGCCCGTTCGAGCAGGATCGGGTCGTTGGAATTGGCGAGTTGGATGAGGTCGTCGAGGATGGGAAGGTTGGGGTTGTAGCCCAGCGCCGACGGCGGATAGGCCGCAATGATCGCCTTGCCGGGGTGGTTGGCGCCGGCGTAGTTCTGCGACAGCCAGTCCTGCAGGAAGGGTTCGAAATTCGGGTTTTGCTGAAACACGTTGTAACTCCTGACCCGGTAGGCCACACTGTCCGATTTGACGGTCGAAATGGTGTCGAGGTTCATCACATCGAGCAGGCAATACCAGATTTCAATCTGACGGTAGAGATTTTTGTCCTCGTCTTTTTTGTCGAGTTTTTTCTCCAGCCGGTTCCAGGTGGTGCCGGCGGCATAGCGGTCGCCTGCGAGCAATTCGAGGTAGCCTTCCAGTCCCTGCCAGAGTTTCAGGTTGGCCACTTTTTTCTCCTGCACCACCTGCCGTACAAACTGTTGCAAATCGAGCAGGTGTTTGTCGGCGTTTTGCTGCTTGATATCGCCGATGGCCTGACCGTATTTGCGGTCGGTGACGGCTGTGCGCAGCACAATTTTTTCCAGTTCCTGAATGTCGCTGGCGAGCAGCAGTTCGAGTTGCTGGTTTTGCGGATCGAGCGCATAAATCTCCTGCAAATCCTCCACGGCCTGGGCGTGCGAAGCGCCGGCGCGCATGGCATACAGCGTCGCCTTTTCCGTATCGTTCTGACAAAGCCGGAGCGTCTGTTGCCAGTCGTTGTCGCTGGGAATATAAAAACTCCGCCAGGCCTGCATGCGCTTGGAAGGACAAAGGCGGAAGACGAGCGAATACCGGTAGGCGGCCTCCGGATACCTTTTCATCTGTTGCATGGCGCCCGCCAGGTGCCCGACGATCCAGTAGTACACGATGCTCGGTTTTTTCAGGTCCACTCTGGGAATCAGGTAGTTGTACAGTTCCTCGGTGTATTTCCAGTTGCGGGTGTAATGCGCCATCCGGATGGCCTGGTAGGCGTAGCGCAAGCGGACGAAATAGGAACTGGTCTGGTCAAAACGCGCCAGGCCTTCGTTGATGAGGGTGTACATGGATTCGAGGTCACGTTCGGGCAGTTTCCAGCCGTCGCCCTGGGCAACCACGTAGGGCTCGCATTTTTTGGCGTACATCAGGTAGTCGATCACCTCGGTGCAGCCGTTGAGGGCGAGCATTTCGGCAAAGGTGTTGCCGGCCATCGAATAGGGCAGCAGCGCCTTTTTCTGCTTGTCCACCGTGGCGTTGCGCAATTGCACCAGGTCGTCGATGTTCGATTGGTACACGATCTCCGCTACGTCATCGAATTCGGGTTGCCCGCAAAACCGTTCGATCCATTCGCGCACATTTTCATCGCGCTGAACGTCCTTCGAGAAATAAACCTGCTGGTAATAATCGTCCCAGCGCAGGAAAAACGGGGCGTAAGCCGCGTTTTTGTTGATGATTTCAGGATATAAAAACGTGTAGCCGTAAAATGGCCGGGCCTCGGGGTTGCAATTATCCGCCGAGGGGGTGTCATTGGGTGAAAAGGACGTGAAAACGAAAACGAGCAGGCCGAGAACGGCGCAGGCGGCTATTCTTTTTTTACGGGAAAATTGATCACTTGGCATACACTATCAAGCAGTTGAACCGGGTATCGGCGGACGGAAGCGGAATCCAGATGAAAAAATGCAACGGCGGCATCGCTTGCCAGGTCGGTTTGCGCTGCCAGCCGGGCGGCCTCCAGCAGCAGTTCCGGCGGTACGGATTCCAAGCGCAGCAGATCGCCCGGGCGAAGATAGTGACCCGAAAGAAAAGTACCTTTTTGAATGACGAATGTTAATTGACCTGTGCCGGACAAGGCCTTATAATTTTGATTTTTTTGATATTTTGAGGTGTCGGACAAATCCTGTTCGGACACTTCGGATACAATTTTCCAGAGTTCACCGTCGCGAAACACCAGCCCCCATGAAAACAGGGGCAGAGCCAGATCGAGTGGCAAGGGATAATCCGCCGGCGCACCGTTGAGGTATTTCAGGGCGTCCTGCGGCCGAAAAATGGAGTTGTCAGCATCGGGGTTTTCAATGTCGCCGGTGTTGTAGAACATCAGCATGCCGCGATCGACGGGCGGCACGCCGGTTTTGTCCGGAAATTTGTACTGGTGCAGCCGGATGGTCGCACTGAGGCGCACGTTTTCAGGCAGGCGCTGTTTTATTTTTTTCAAAAACAGGAAAAAAGCCTCGCGGGTGGAAGCCGTCCAGTCGCAGTCGAACTGTATTTCCGGAATGCCGGCCGGGTTCCGGAGCGCCAGCCAGGGATCGTTGGAAGAAGAGGCGGTACCCGGAGCGATGGCGGGACCGAGCACGTCCGCCACCTTTTCGGCAAGCCACTCGATTTTTTCGGTGGAGATGTTTTGAAAAACGGCGTTGGTAATGAACACCACCGGCACCTTTTCAAAAGCCGAAAGGCCGCTGGTATCAGCGATTTCCAGCCGTGAATAGGGCTCTATGTCGCCTGTAGCCGGGTCGCGGCCCACATCCAGCACCTTGACGTACAGTTTTTTACAGCCCAGCGAGTCCAGACAGGACCGCCCGGCAGGCGAAAGAGAGAGACGGGTTTGCCAATGGTAAAAAGCGGGGGTGACAGAGCGGGGTTCTTCGCGGGCGCAACGCGCCAGGCCCAGGGCGATCAGGCAGGCCAGCAGCAGGGATTCAATGTTTTGCCGAAACCACATCGCGCACAGAATCAATGTATTGCTTCCAATAGGTACTGTTGAGAATATCCTCCTCTATGACACCACGCGAAGTGGTACTGTGGATCACGACCAGGTTTTTGCCGTTGTTGGATTTCACCATCGAAACGTGGAAAATGGGTTCGCTGGCACTGCGGCGAAAAAACACCAGATCGCCCGGCTGGGCATCCCTGATGTTTTTGCTTTTGCCCTGCTTCACCTGTTCGCGGGCAGCGGGCGAAAGCGAAATGTCGAAGTGGCCGAAAACATAACTGGTAAAACCGGAGCAATCAAATCCCGTATCGGGCTTTTTCCCGGCAGGCTTGTACTTGGAGCCTTTGTATTTGGCGGCATACGCGACGATGTCTTTTCTGACGGTCATTTCGCGGCTGTCGGGTTTGCGGGAAGGCGTGGCTTTGGTCGTTTTTCGGGAGGTATTGCAGTTGCTGACCAGGGCGGCGAGACAAAGAATCATCAGCCAGTGCGTCACTGTGCCGATTTTCAGGTTGGAGGTGTCCATGCAAAAATGTTTTAATAGAAAAACGAAGGGCGAAACGTTGTCGCTTCGCCCCTGTATCACTTTAAACTTTTTTTCACAGTCCGAATATGGCCCGGCCGAGGTAAGTAGCGGCATCGCCGAGCTCTTCTTCGATGCGCAGCAGTTGGTTGTACTTCGCCACCCGGTCGGAGCGGCTGGCCGAACCGGTCTTGATCTGGCCGGTATTGAGCGCCACAGCGATGTCGGCGATGGTGGTGTCTTCCGTTTCACCCGAACGGTGGCTGATGACGGAAGAATAGGCATGCCGGGTAGCCAGTTGTACGGCTTCAATCGTCTCCGTCAGGGAACCGATCTGGTTCACTTTGATCAGGATGGAGTTGGCCACTTTTTCGTCGATGCCTTTTTGCAGGCGCTCGGTGTTGGTGACAAACAGGTCGTCGCCCACGAGTTGGATGCGGTGGCCCAGCGTTTCGGTCTGGAGTTTCCAGCCGGCCCAGTCGTCTTCGGCAAATCCGTCCTCGATGCTGTAGATCGGGTAGCGGTTGCACCAGTCTTTCCAGAAAGCGACCATGTCTTTGGAAGAGAGGCGGTCGCCGCTGGATTTTTTGAACACGTATTCGCCCTTTTCGGCGTCGTAGAATTCGGAAGCGGCGGCATCGAGCGCAATAACAATGTCGTCGAGCGGGCGGTAGCCGGCGGCTTCGACGGCCGTCATCACCAGTTGCAGGGCTTCTTCGTTGTTTTTGATACCCGGCGCAAAGCCGCCTTCGTCGCCGACGTTGGTGGCATAGCCCTTGCTTTTCAACACTTTTTTGAGGTGGTGAAAAATTTCAACACCCATGCGCAGCCCTTCCTTGAAAGAGTCGGCGCCGACGGGCATAATCATAAACTCCTGGAAGTCGATGCCGTTGTCGGCGTGTGCGCCGCCGTTGAGGATGTTCATCATCGGGACGGGCAACACGTGTGCATTGACGCCGCCGAGGTAGCGGTAGAGCGGCTGGCCGAGTTCTTCGGCGGCAGCGCGTGCGGTGGCCAGCGATACGGCGAGGATGGCGTTGGCGCCGATCTTCGATTTGTTGCGGGTGCCGTCGCGTTCGATCATCAGCCGGTCGATGCGAATCTGGTCGGTGACTTCCATGCCCACGAGCTCGGGGCGCAGCATTTTTTCCACGTTTTTCACGGCTTCCTTCACGCCTTTGCCGAGGTAGCGGCCGGCATCGTCGTCGCGGAGTTCAACGGCTTCATGCACACCGGTGCTGGCGCCGCTGGGTACGGCGGCACGGCCTGCAAATCCGGTTTCGGTCCATACTTCGGCCTCGATGGTGGGGTTGCCGCGCGAATCGAGGATTTCGCGGGCGATTATTTCACGAATAGCACTCATTTTTCAGCGATATTGATTTGTTGAAATGTAGATTCTTTGATGCCGTTCAAAATACAGCCTGATATACCGGCTTTTTTTGCGGTCGGCAAAAGTAGGGAAATCCTTTGACCTCGCCGTTGTTCGGATTTTCAAAGATGAAGTTTTTGTCAATTGGCTGTCGTAAACAATACCGGCCATGCCGCAAGGCGGCGGCGCATATTTTTTATGAAAATACCGGGACATAGAGCGCCTAGTTGGCTGCCGCCCCAATTTGCAGGGTGTACAGGTAGAAATTTTCGTTTTTGATGTTGTATCCGTCAAACGCCTTCCAGAGTATGAGGTTCGGGTATTGCTTGGGTGCGAGGGGTTTGCCTGAAATCACCACCAGGCTGCCTGTTTTTTTGAATTGGGCAAACTGTTTCAATTCCGATTGGGGCGGCATATACACCTGATCGAGCCATCGAAAGAACGAAAACGGTTCGCCATCGGGCAAACTGAAGAATTTTCGTTCGGAATAACCCATTGCAGGCGTCGCATCGAACGGATTGATGGCCACCACCGGAATGCGGGGCGGCAAGTTGTTTTTGATAAAAACGCCCGCGGCCCTGGCATTGCTGTATGGAAAACGGATCTCCTTGCCCACCGCCTTCGAGGAATACAGTATCTGGGCGCACAATACAACGCCCAAAATCAGCAACTGCGGCAGTGTGATGCCGGCGCGGCTCTGCGACCAAAGGTGCAGGCACCCGATAAAAAACACCATGACCATGCCCCATTGCCGCACACCACCGACGTATATCAATCCAAAAAAAAGCCAGAACCCCAACATCCCCACAAAAAACGTCAGCCAAACCGTCCTTTCGCTTCGAAAAAGGACGTACAGTGCAGCCAGCACAACAGCACCCATCAACAGCCCGGTACCCGACCAGCCGGTAGTGGCGGTGTCGGGAATCCAGCCAATCGTAAATGTGTTGGCAAAAATGCCCTGAAAGGCATTGATCGCTGCATCCGGAAATATGCCGGAATATATATTGTACGGCAGGCCACTCTTCCCGTAAGCCCCATTGGGCAACATCGTCCAAACAAATACGATCAGGCCCAATGACCAGCCGATGACCGCAGGCTCGTGAAAAAAGGACTTTAACCGGGCAATCCAGCCATCGCCTGAAGTTCGGGCGAGCAAATAAAAACACCAGGCCGCTCCGATGATCCCGCCCTGTACCTCCGATTGAAACAACAGAAAAAACACAGCCCCCGTGAGCAGGCCTGATTTCCAACCGCCCGCTTCGGGTTTGTCGCGACTCACCAAATCGACCGCCAGAAAAGAGAGCAAAGCCGCGAGGGCATAGCCGCGATTGACAACGCCGTATTCAAAAAAAGGGAAATAGCCGGCCCCCAAAGCGATGCGCAACCACAGGGAAAACCGGAGCCGGAAGAACAACAAGTAATAAAACCCCGCCACTGTCAGCCAATGCACCGACTGGATGATACCGGTCTCGGGAAGACCCGACCCGGCAGTGATCCCACACACACTTTTCAGATAAACATACCAAAGGGCCGGATGTCCTTCATAATACAAAAAGCCGAACAGGTCCCCCCAGTTGAGGTCGCGGGCCAGCATCCAGGCCTGCCACTCGTCTTTCCAGAATTCATGAAAATCAAATTTGATCCAGGCAACTGCACCTATGAAGGCAAGAAATAAAATGCAGTTCAGCGGCCGCTGCGTGCCATGCGCAACGAACGCCAGTCGGGTGGCTGTGTTCATAGTTTGGGTATTGCTTGGGTGCAATAAGATCGGGTAAATATAAAAAAAATTCCGATTCCTCAAACATTTTCCAGACCAACAACACGATCCCGGTACTCAATAAATAAATGGAATTCGCTGATGCATCAGCGGCCCGCAGCATCCCGCACGACCACACTGGCCATGTGCAATCCGAACAGGGCCGGAATATAGGAGCAGGTGCCGTAAAACGACTTTTTAAAACGGTTGCCGTCAGTGGTCATCATGTGTTCCTTGTGGACGATTTCAGATGAAAAAACGACCGTGACACCGCGGCGCACTCCTTTCTTTTTCAAACCCTTGCGCACCTGCTGCGCAAAGGGGCAATTGAAGGTATCGGCCAGATCGGCCACCTGCACCTTGGAAGGATCAACCCGGCCGCCGGCGCCCATGCTGCTCACCACGCGCACGTCTTTTTGTTTGCAGGCCACGATCACATACTGCTTGGGCTGCACCGAGTCAATGCAGTCAAAAACGTAGTCGTATTCCTGGGTAATCAGCGTTTTGACCGAGTTGGGGGTAAGGAACTCTTCGCGCACGATCAGGTCGAGTTCGGGGTTGATGTCGCGCATGCGGGCGGCCATGACGCTGGTTTTGGGCTGGCCCACCGTGCTGTGCAGCGCAGGGAGCTGGCGGTTGGTATTGGTAAGATCGACGGTGTCGCCGTCCACGATGGTCATGCGCCCCACGCCGGACCGGGCGAGGAATTCGGCGGCAAAACTGCCCACACCGCCCAGTCCAATGACCATCACGTGCAGGTTTTTCAGTTTTTCCAATACTTCTTCACCGAGCAGCAGTTCGGTGCGCTGAAGCCAGTGGGGAGCGGATGAAGGATTCGAATCAGGCTGAACGACGTTTTCCGGTTGCACGATTTTTGTTTTTGAGGCGCAAAAGTAGGGCGGTTTTGTGAAACGGCACTACCCGAACACGGCCTGAAAGTTGGCCCACACCTGGTGCTCCACTTCAGCAGCAGTAATGCCGCGAACTTCGGCTGCCCGCGCGTACACTTGTTGGATGCTCAGGTCCGAGTCGTCCGTTTCCAGAAAAAAGCGATCGGAAGGTGTTTGGCGAAAAGCATCGGCGGCGTGGCTGTTGTGTCTGAAAAGCGCCGCGCCGAAAGAGAGATAACAACCCGCCTGAAGCAGCATTCGGGCGGTGGCGGCATTTTTATCAAACCCGTGAAAAATCCAGGGCTGGAGGGGGCGCAGGCGTTTTTTCAGTTCCAAAATTTCGTTGAATGCGCGCACACAGTGAATCACCAGCGGTTTGTGCAACTGCTCCGAAACCTGGCAACACAGATCGAAGGCATCCTGCTGGATTTCCCAGGCGGTGGCAGTCACCTTGTCGAGCCCTGCCTCGCCGATGGCGAACGTTTCCGGCCGTCCGGCTTCCTGCAGCAACCATTGCTCCGCCATTTCCCGGCTGTAGTCGTTCAAATACCAGGGATGCAACCCGACCGAGCAACGGGTCGAGCGCGGCAATTTTTGTTGGCCGAAGTAGATACTCTCTAACTCGATGTCCCCTTCGGCGAGCGCAGGGTGGTGGGTATGGAGGTTGACAAACATGGAGATTTTATTCGGTCAAGCCATTCCGGTATATGTCGGCCAGCCGGAGTTTTTTCCGGTTGATGGTTACATATCCTTTTTCCAGGTCCCGGACTTCCATGTTGATCCATTGCCCCGGGCGGTCGGTGCGCGAATAAAGCGAGACGCCGGGCTGGTTTTGGTTCACAAGCAAAATGTGCTCTACGCTGTCGAGGGTTTTGTAGCGGGGCAGTTTGACACCGAGGTCATACCGGATGGTGGCCGGTGAAAGCACCTCGACAATGAGACTGGGATTTATCAAGGTTTTTACTTTTTTGGCTTTCCCCTGATGAATCCGGTGTTGTGGTTCACCCTTGAGCACTACAATATCTGCATTGTAAACAGCCTGAAAATCAGGCACCAGGGTAGCCACATTG
>Ga0075163_10014298_pt1 | contig 10244 bp, 8 predicted proteins | sample JI1023141ADNA_FD_71478 | JGI IMG/M metagenome (GOLD analysis project Ga0075163, IMG submission 71478) | Wastewater effluent complex algal communities from Wisconsin, to seasonally profile nutrient transformation and Carbon sequestration -... | ecosystem: Engineered > WWTP > Effluent > Algae... | reverse complement strand
CGGTAGTGGTGGATGAGATGGGCGATGACCTCGGTGTCGGTCTGCGATTCGAATTCGTAACCGAGCGCACGCAGGCGTTCGCGCTGCTGCTCGTGGTTCTCGATGATGCCGTTGTGCACCAGCGCGAGGTCGCCGTGGCTGATGTGCGGGTGCGCATTGCCTTCGGTCACGCCGCCATGCGTCGCCCAGCGCGTGTGGCCGATGCCGAGCGTGGCGTGGAAATCCTCGGCCAGCGCCGCGCTTTCCATTTCCGCGACGCGTCCGGTGCGGCGCACGCGGCGCACCGCGTCGCTGGCGACCACGGCGATGCCGGCCGAATCGTAGCCGCGGTATTCGAGACGCTTCAGTCCTTCGATCAGGACCGGGACCACATCGCGATCCGCGATCGCGCCGACGATGCCGCACATGGAATAGGGGAATCCGCGGGGGTGAGGTGCGCAGTTTAGCGAGCGGCCGCGACGTGGTCGCCGGCGGCGTCCGCGCGGACGCCCGGACACCCGGCCGGACACCTGTTATTCAAAAATTTCTCCTTTCGATTCAACCGTTTGGAGTTGGCACGCATCCTGCATTAGACAGGCATCCGCCAACGCGACGAACCCGATGAGCATCCGCGACACCTCCGCCCAGGACCGCCCCGTGCAGACCGCCCCGGCCACCGTGGCCTCGGCCAGGCGCCGCCGCGTGCTGCTGATCGGCGCGGGCGCGATCGCGCTGGTCGCGGTGCTCGGCTGGCTGGTGTCGGGCTGGGCCGGCGGCTCGCGCTCGTTCGATGGCTCGCGCGTGCGCATCGCCACCGTCACCCGCGGCGACCTGGTGCGCGACATCTCCGCCGATGGCCGCGTCATCGCCGCCAACAGCCCGACCCTGTACGCCATCGCCGGCGGCACCGTGACCCTGGACGTGGTCGCGGGCGACGCGGTGAAGAAGGACCAGGCGCTGGCCGAGATCGACAGCCCGGAACTGCGCAGCCAGCTCGCGCAGGAACAGGCCACCCTCGCCGGGCTCGAAGCCGAGGCCAGCCGCGCCGCGCTCGATGCGCAGATCACGCGTTCGAACGCGCGCAAGGCCTTCAACCAGGCGTCGATCGATCGCATCGCCGCCGAACGCGACCTCGAGCGCAACCAGCGCGCCTACGAAGGCGGCGCGGTCGCGCAGATCGACGTGGCGCGCGCGCAGGACGCGTTGAAGAAAGCCGACCTCGGCCTCGCCAGCGCGCGCACCGATTCCGCCCTGCTCGGCGAAGGCGCCGGCCTGGACCTGCGCAACAAGAAATTGCTCGCCGACCGCCAGCGCGCGGTCGTGGTGGAACTGCAGCGCCAGGTCGACGCGCTCACCTTGCGCGCGCCCTTCGACGGCCAGGTCGGGCAGGTGCTGATCGCGCAGCGACAGAACGTCGCCGCCAACGCACCGGTGCTGAGCGTGGTCGACCTGTCGGTGTTCGAAGTCGAGATCAAGGTGCCGGAAAGCTTCGCCCGCGACCTCGCCATCGGCATGCCGGCGCAGGTCACCGGTCCGACCGGAACGCTCGACGCGCAGGTGTCGGCGGTGTCGCCGGAAGTGGTGAACGGCGAAGTCGCCGCGCGCCTGCGCTTCAAGTCGCAACAACCGCCTGGCCTGCGCCAGAACCAGCGTCTGTCCGCGCGCATCCTGCTCGGCACGCGCAGCAATGTGCTGATGGTCGAACGCGGCCCGTTCCTGGAACAGGGCGGCGGCAACAGCGCCTACGTCATGGACGGCAGCAGCGCCGTGAAGCGCGAGATCCGTACCGGCGTGAGCAGCCTCGACGCCGTGGAGATCCTCGGCGGCGTGAAGGAAGGCGATCGCATCGTGGTGTCAGGCGCCGACGCGTTCGGCGATTCGCAGAAAGTCCGCATCTCGGGAGAATGACCATGTACACGCAAGACAACCCGTATTACCCGGCGCACGACTTCCCGCGGAACTGGTCCGCGGACGACCTCGCCGCCGCCGTGCCGCTGCGCCTGTCCGACCGCATCTCGCTCGGCCTGGTGCGCTTCGATGCGATGCCGCCGCCGGCGAATGCCCCGCGCCGGACGAGGAGCTATCTCCCCGTCGCCGCGATGTCGCCGTTCGTGCGCGTGCGCTGACGCCCGCCCTCCCCCTTCCTCCGACAGGAAACCGCCATGTTGCAGATGCAAGCCGTCACCAAGGTCTATCGCACCGAACTGGTCGAAACCCACGCGCTGCGTTCGCTCGACCTGCACGTGCGCGACGGCGAATTCGTCGCCGTCACCGGCCCCTCGGGCTCGGGCAAGACCACCTTCCTCAACATCGCGGGCCTGCTGGAGGAATTCACCGGCGGCACCTACACGCTCGACGGCCAGGACGTGCGCGGCCTGTCCGACGACGCGCGCAGCAAGCTGCGCAACCAGAAGATCGGCTTCATCTTCCAGGGCTTCAACCTGATCCCGGACCTGAACCTGTTCGACAACGTCGACGTGCCGCTGCGCTACCGCGGCTTCGACGCCGCCGATCGCAGGCAGCGCATCGAGAAGGCGTTGTCGCAGGTCGGGCTGGGTTCGCGCATGAAGCATTACCCGACCGAACTCTCCGGCGGACAGCAACAGCGCGCGGCGATCGCGCGCGCGCTGGCGGGCAGCCCGAAACTTTTGTTGGCGGACGAACCCACCGGCAACCTGGATTCGCAGATGGCGCGCGGGGTGCTGGAACTGCTGGAGGAGATCAACGCCGCCGGCACCACCATCGTGATGGTGACCCACGACCCGGAACTGGCCGCGCGCGCGCAACGCAACGTGCACATCGTCGACGGCATGGCCACCGACATCTCGGTCGAAGCGAGCCTGAGCCGGCTCGCGCACGCCGCGACCGCGACGGCCGGGGACTAGGGGCTGGGGACTGGCGAAAGCAGAACTTTTCGCCACGCCCATTCCGACGCTCTTCCAACCCTAGCCCCTAGCCCCTAGCCCCGCGACCGAAGGGAGCTTTCCATGTTCACGTACTACTGCAACCTCGCCCTGCGCAGCTTCCGGCGCAACAAGGCCCTGACCGCGCTGATGGTGCTGGCGATCGCGCTGGGCATCGGCGCGAGCATGACCACGCTCACCGTGTTCCACATCCTCGCCGGGGACCCGATCCCGCAGAAGAGCGACCGGCTGTTCTATCCGCGCATGGAGCCGCGCAGCAAGCAGGGCTACATACCGGGCCAGGAGCCCGAAGAGCAGATGACCCGCTTCGACGCCGAAGCGCTGCTGCGCGAAAAGCGCGGCGACCGCCAGGCGATGATGAGCGGCGGCGCGCTGTCGGTGGAATCGGCCGACGGCAAGATCGACCCGTTCGTGGTCAACGCGCGCTACACCAGCGCCGATTTCTTCCCGATGTTCGACGCGCCCTTCGCCTTCGGTTCCGGCTGGACCGGCGCGGACGACGAAAACCGCGCCCAAGTCGCGGTGATCTCGAAGGAACTCAACGAAAAGCTGTTCGGCGGCGGCAACAGCGTGGGCAAGACCCTGCGTGCCGGCGACAACAGCCTGCGCATCGTCGGCGTGCTCGACAAATGGCGGCCGACGCCGAAGTTCTACGACCTCACCAACGATCGTTTCAGCGCGGTCGAGCAGGTGTTCGTGCCGTTCTCCACCGCGCGCACGCTCAAGTTCGGCGTCCAGGGCAACATGGATTGCTGGGGCGACCAGACCGACGCGGATGGATCGGTCGGCCTGAACGCACCCTGCGCCTGGGTGCAGTACTGGGTGGAACTCGACGATCCATCGAAGGCATCCGCCTACAAGCAGTACCTCGAGAACTATTCCAACCAGCAGCGCGCCGCCGGCCGTTTCGAGCGCCCGACCAACGTGCGCCTCGACAACGTGATGCAGTGGCTGGAGTTCAAGCAGGCGGTGCCCAGCGACGTGCGCCTGCAGTTGTGGCTGGCGTTCGGCTTCCTGCTGGTGTGCCTGCTCAATACCGTGGGCCTGTTGCTGGCCAAGTTCATGCGGCGCGAGCCGGAGATCGGCGTGCGCCGGGCGCTTGGCGCCTCGCGGCGCGCAGTGTTCGCGCAATACCTGGTCGAAGCCGGCGCGATCGGTATCGTCGGCGGCGTCGCCGGGCTCGGCCTCGCCCTGCTCGGCCTGTGGGCGGTGCGCCAGCAACCGGACGACTACGCCGAACTCGCCCACCTCGACCTGCCGATGCTGCTCGCCACCTTCGCGCTCGCGCTCGCCAGCAGCGTGCTCGCCGGCCTGCTGCCGGCGTGGCGCGCGATGCAGGTCGCGCCTGCGATCCAGTTGAAGTCGCAATGAAGCGGGACTGGAGGCTGGGACCTGGGGGCTAAAAGCGTGCGCTCCCAGATCTCGGCTCTCAGTCCCTAGTCCCTAGCCCCCAGATCCCGGAAGGTGCCCCATGGACATCCGCCCCATCCTTTCCACCCTGCGCCGGCACAAGACCGCCTCCGCGCTGATCGTGCTCGAGATCGCGCTGAGCTGCGCGATCATCTGCAATGCGGTGTTCCTCATCTCGCAGCGGCTCGAGCGCATGCACCGCCCGACCGGCATGGCCGACTCGGAACTGGTGCGCATCCGGGTCGCCGGCATCGGCAAGTCCGACGACGCGACCGCGCAGGCGAAGGAAGACGTCGCCTCGCTGCGCGCCATTCCCGGCGTGAAGGCCGCGGCATCGCTCAATCAGATCCCTTTCGACCACACCTCGTGGAACAGCTCGGTGTCGCTGCAGCCCAATCAGGACGTGCCGAACCTCGATGCCTCGACCTACCTCGGCGAAGACCTCGTCAATGCACTCGGCCTGCGGATCGTCGAAGGCCGCGACTTCACCCCGGACGAATACGTCGATTGGGAAGCGTTCAACAAGCCCGATTCGAAACTCACCATCCCCGCGGTGATCCTCACCCGAGAAGTGGCGCGGAAGCTGTTCCCGGACCAGAGCGCCGTGGGCAAACTGGTCTACAGCTGGAATTCGAACGACGTGCCGCACCGCGTGGTCGGCGTGGTCGATCGCCTGATCCGCCCCAACGACAACGGCGGCCCGGCCGAAGCCGGGTATTCGGTGCTGCTGCCGTTGCGCGACCTGACGCAAGGCACCTTCGTCCTGCGCACCGACCCCGCGCGCCGTGCCGAAGTGCAGAAGGCCGCGGTCGCCGCGCTGGAGAAGAACAGCAACCGCCGCATCATCCTCGACCAGGATCCGTTCACCGATGTCGTGGCCAAGTACTACCAGCAGGACCGCAACATGGCCTGGCTGCTGATGGCGGTGATCGTGGCGCTGCTGGTGGTGACCGCGCTGGGCATCGTCGGCCTCGCCAGCTTCTGGGTGCAGCAACGCACCAAGCAGATCGGCGTGCGTCGCGCGCTGGGCGCGACCCGCGGCCAGATCCTGCGCTACTTCCAGACCGAGAACTTCCTGCTCGCCACGCTCGGCATCGTGATCGGCATGATCGGCGCCTACGGCATCAACCAGCTGCTGATGGGCACGTACGAACTTCCGCGCCTGCCCGCGCTGTACCTGCCGATCGGCGCGCTGGTGCTGTGGCTGCTCGGCCAGCTTTCGGTGCTCGGCCCGGCCCGCCGCGCCGCGGCGGTGCCGCCGGCGGTGGCGACGCGCAGCGTTTAAGCTGGGGGCCGGGATCTGGGGACTAGGGGCTGGCGTGATCAAAAGCTACCGGGATTTGCAGATTTGGCAGGAAGCCGTCGATCTCGTTGAACTGGTTTATCGGGCGTCCGCAGCATTTCCTGCGGACGAACGGTTCGGACTCACGTCGCAACTCCGCAGGTCGTCGGTCTCGATTCCGTCCAATATTGCGGAAGGACATGCCCGGCCCACGACCCGCGATTACCTGCGCTTTCTCGGTATCAGCCTTGGATCGCTTGCGGAAATGGAGACACAGATCCTCATCGCCTCGGATACATCGACGATGCGTCGCTCGACCGGGTATGCCAAGCCAGCGATCGCATCGGCCGCATGCTCCGCGCAATGATGAAATCCCTGCAGACGAAGCTCCCGGTCCCCAGCCCCTAGTTCCCAGCCCCGCTCCATGCCCACCATCCTCGTCATCGACGACAACCCCTCCGTCGCCACCGCGCTGGAAACCCTGTTCTCGTTGCACGACATCGACACCGTGTCGGTGACGTCGCCGGAAGAGGGACTCGCGCTGCTCGCGCGCGAATCCATCGACCTGGTGGTGCAGGACATGAACTTCCACGCCGACACCACCTCGGGCGAGGAAGGCGTCGAGCTGTTCGCGAGAATCCGCGCCGCGCATCCGGACCTGCCGGTGATCCTGCTCACCGCGTGGACGCATCTCGAGTCCGCCGTCGACCTGGTGAAAGCCGGCGCCGCCGATTACCTCGCCAAGCCCTGGGACGACCGCAAATTGCTGGTGACGGTCAACAACCTGCTCGAACTGTCGCAGGCGGAACGGGAACTCTCGCAGCGGCGCAGTGGCGAACGCAAACGCCGGGCCGCGCTGGAACGCGACTTCGACCTGCGCGGCATCGTCTATGCGGATCCTGCGAGCGAGGCGACGCTGTCGCTGGCCTGCCAGGTCGCGCGTTCGGAATTGCCGGTGCTCGTCACCGGGCCGAACGGCGTGGGCAAGGAGAAATACGCGGAGATCATCCACGCCAATTCGGCGGTGCGGAACGGCGCGTTCGTCGCGCTCAACTGCGGCGCGTTGCCGGGCGAACTGATCGAAGCCGAACTGTTCGGCGCCGAAGCCGGCGCCTACACCGGCGCGAACAAGCCGCGCGAAGGCAAGTTCGAGGCCGCGGACGGCGGCACGCTGTTCCTCGACGAAATCGGCACGCTGTCGCTCGCCGGGCAGGTGAAGCTGTTGCGCGTGCTCGAGACCGGGCGTTTCGAACGCCTCGGCGGCAACCGCGAACGCACGGTGAAGGTGCGCGTCGTCAGCGCGACCAATGCCGACCTGCCGGCGCTGATCGCCGCCGGGCAATTCCGCGAGGACCTGTATTACCGGCTCAATGCGATCGAAGTGCGGATACCGCCGCTGGCGCAACGCAGCGCCGACGTCCTGCCGCTGGCACGGCATTTCCTCCCCGCGGGCAAGCAACTCGACGCCGATGCCGAACGCGCGCTGCTCGCGCATGCGTGGCCGGGCAACGTGCGCGAACTTCGCAACGCGATCCAGCGTGCGTCCTTGCTCGCGCGCGGCGAAAAAATCGGTGCCGCCGACCTCGGGTTGCCCGCTGCGCGCACCGCGACCGCGAATGCGGGCGACGAACCGGATCGCGCCGCGATCGAGGCCGCGCTCGCGCGCGCCGGCGGCGTGCTCGCCCAGGCCGCGGCCGAACTCGGGCTTTCGCGACAGGCGCTGTACCGGCGGCTGGAGCGGCTCGGCATCGCGCGCGAGTGAGCGGCGCGACATGAATGCCTGGCGCCAACGCCTGCCCCTGAGCCTGCAGTTCGCGGCCCTCGCCTTCGCGTACATGCTCGCGGCGGCGGCGCTGGCCTTGTTGCTGTCGCGCTGGATCGAGCATGCGTGGCTCGCCGCGCTGGTCGCGATCATGCTGCTGGCGCCATTGCTCGCCTACCACGTGCGCCGCGCGTTCGCGCCGATGAACTCGCTGTTCCGCGCGCTCGCCGGCAGCGTCGCCAGCTACCGCGACGGCGATTTCGCATTCGGCCTGTCGTGGCGCGGCGGCGGCGACCTCGGCGCGCTGGTCGCCAGCCACAACGCGCTCGGCGACGCGCTGCGCGAGCAGCGCCTGTCGCTGGTCCAGCGCGAACTGCTGCTCGACACGATGGTGCAGAACACGCCGGTGGCGATGCTGCTGGTGGATCCGGCGCGGCGGATCGTGCTCGGCAACGTCGCCGCGCGCAAACTGCTAGGCGACGGCAAGCGGCTGGAAGGCCACGGCTTCGACGAACTGCTGGAATCGGCGCCGGACGCGCTGCGCGAAGCCTTCGAGCGCGGCGGCGACGGCATGTTCACCGTCGGCGACGACGACAACGAGGACATCTACCACCTCTCGCGCCGGCAGTTCCGGCTCAATGGCCGCCGCCACGAACTGGTGCTGCTGCGCCAGCTCACCGCGGAACTGCGCCGGCAGGAAGTGCAGACCTGGAAAAAGGTGATCCGGGTGATCAGCCACGAACTCAACAACTCGCTGGCGCCGATCGCCTCGCTCGCGCATTCGGGCGCGGAACTGCTGCGCCGCGGCCAGCTCGAGCGCCTGCCGGCGGCGCTTTCGACCATCGAGGAACGCGCGCGCCACCTGGAGGGTTTCATCCGCGACTACGCGCGCTTCGCCAAGATGCCGGCGCCGCGATTGGAATCGGTGCCGTGGCCGCATTTCGTCGCGCAGCTGCGCGCGCAGGTGCCATTCGCCTACGACGGCCCGGATTCGCCGGCGGCGATCGCGCGCATCGACGTCGCGCAGCTGGAACAGGCGCTGATCAACCTGCTGAAGAACGCGCACGAATCCGGCTCGAAACCCGAAGACGTCGCGCTGTCGTTGCGGCGCCTGCCGGAAAGCTGGCGCGTCGAGGTGCTCGACCGCGGCAGCGGCATGAACGATGCGGTGCTCGCGAACGCGCTGCTGCCGTTCTATTCGACCAAGCGCCACGGCACCGGGCTCGGTCTCGCACTCGCGCGCGAGATCGCCGAAGCGCACGGCGGGCGCATCGCCCTCCTCAACCGCGACGGCGGCGGGCTGTGCGTATCGCTGGTGTTGCCGGCTTGATGTCCGCCCGACCGCCCCATCGCATGCGAGGCGATATGCCTGGACTCGAACCCTGGTACCGGCGTCGCTCCGGCGCTGGCCTGTTGCTGCTGGCGTTCGCGTTCGCCGCGCTCGCCGCACCGTTGTGGTATTTCCGCAACAGCGACCATCCGCTGTCCGGGCAGGACACCGTTGCGCTATGCGAACAGCTCAACGGCCTGCAACCGCCCGGTGCCGGCTGGAGCCATGCAACGGGCACGTCGCCCGGACTGCCCCGCTTGCCCGGCACGGATGCGGAAGCGGCCGGGTATTGCATCTGGCGCGATGCGCGGGGCCAGGTCGCGTTCGAAGCGGTGCTCTCCACCAACCGGAACACCCGACCCCTTGGTGTCGATGCCTTGTACGAGCGCATGCGCGGCGAGGTCGTGGCCACTCGCAACGACGAATTGCGCGAGGCCGATGGCCCTGGCGAACGCAGCATTCGCTCCCGACGCGGCAACTCCAGCGAATGGCTGATCGAGGACCATGGCATCGTATTGCTGCTGCGTGGCTATCGAACCGAAGATGCATGGTTCGACCACGCAGCAGCAGCAGCGCTCGAGGCGTTGCGCGAGCCGCCGGCTCAATCGGATATCGTCATTTCGACTTCTTCGTAGGCCGCCGCCAGCCATCGAGCGTGACCTGCTTCGCGCGCGCGACGGTGAGTTTCCCGGCAGGCGCGTCCTTGCCGATCACCGAACCCGCGCCGATGGTCGCGTTTTCGCCGATGGTCACCGGCGCGACCAGCGACGAATTCGAACCGATGAAGGCGCCATCGGAAATTGTGGTGGTCGATTTGTTCGCGCCGTCGTAGTTGCAGGTGATGGTGCCGGCGCCGATGTTCACGCCCGCGCCGACCACCGCATCGCCGAGGTAGGCGAGGTGGTTGGCCTTGCTGCCGACGCCGATGCGCGCGTTCTTGGTCTCGACGAAATTGCCGATGTGCGCGCCGTCGGCGAGCACGCTGCCGGGGCGCAGCCGCGCGAACGGCCCGACCTGCACCGCGCCTTCGCTGCGCACTCCGTCGAGGTCGCAGTGCGCGCGGACCTCGCTGCCGGCCGCGAGTTCGACATCCTTCAAGCGGCAGAACGGGCCGATGCGCACGCCGTCGCCGAGCACGACCTCGCCTTCCAGCACCACGTCGACGTCGATCCAGACATCGCGCCCGGCGCGGACATTGCCGCGGATGTCGAGCCGCGCGGGATCGGCGACGCGCACGCCGGCCAGGCACAGCGCGCGTGCCTGCCGTTGCTGGAACGCGCGTTCCAGCCGCGCCAGCTGCCACGGATCGTTCGCGCCCTCGGTTTCCAGCGGATCGGCGACATGCACCATTTCCGCCGCGCTGAACTCGGCCGCGGCCTGCGCGAACACGTCGGTGAGGTAGTACTCGCCCTGCGCGTTGTCGTTGCGCAGCGCGTCGAGCCAGCGCTTCAGCGCGGTGGATTCGGCGGCGATGATGCCGGTGTTGATGGTGCGGATGCGCTTTTGCGCGTCGTCCGCGTCCTTCTCCTCGATGATGCGCGCGACCCGGCCTTCGGC
>Ga0075163_10014297_pt1 | contig 10245 bp, 1 predicted proteins | sample JI1023141ADNA_FD_71478 | JGI IMG/M metagenome (GOLD analysis project Ga0075163, IMG submission 71478) | Wastewater effluent complex algal communities from Wisconsin, to seasonally profile nutrient transformation and Carbon sequestration -... | ecosystem: Engineered > WWTP > Effluent > Algae... | reverse complement strand
GCCTTCGCCGCCTACGCCCGCTGCTTCGAGGAGGACGCCGGGGTCGAGACCGCGCGCAAGGAGCTCGAGGAGCTGGCCGACCTGGTCAGCTCCGGCTGGCCGCGCCTGGTCGCGCTCTACGAGACCGCGCTGGCCAAGCCCGACCTCGAGCCCAGCCTCGCCCACGAGCTGGCGACCAAGGTCGCCCGCGCCAGCGAGGACCGGCTGCAGCAGACCGACAAGGCGGTCACCTTCTTCCGCCGCGCCCTCGCCATCGTCCCCGACGACCCCGACGCGCTCGCCGCCCTCGAGGCGATCTTCGCCCGCGACGAGAAGTACGGCGATCTGCTCGAGGTCTACCGGCGCAAGGCCGAGATCGTCGACGACCCGGCCGCCCGCCTGCCGATCCTGTTCCGCATCGCCTCGATCCACGAGGAGATGCTGGCCCAGCCGGCCGAGGCGATCCGGGCCTACAACGAGGTCCTGGCCCAGGACGCCGACAACCTGCCGGCGCTGCGCGCCCTCGACCGGCTGTACGTCGGCGGTCAGCACTGGCAGGACCTCGGCGACAACCTCGGCCGCCAGCTCGTGCTCGCCGGCGCCGACGCCGAGCGGGTCGAGCTCCTGGTCCGCCTCGCCGACCTGCGCGAGACCCACCTGCGCGAGACCGCGCAGGCGATCGACACCTACCGCCAGGTGCTCGAGCTCGATCCGACCAACGCCCCCGCCACCAGCGCGCTCGAGCGGCTGATCAAGGTCGCCGAGCACGAGCTCACGATCGCGACCATCCTCGAGCCGATCTACCAGGCCAACGGCGACTGGCAGAAGCAGATCGGGGTCCACGAGATCCAGGCCCGCCACGCCTACGATCCGGTGGCCAAGAACGATCTGCTCCACCGCATCGCCGAGCTGCACGAGCTCGGCGGCGGCGACCTGGCCAGCGCGTTCGACACCTACGCCCGCGCGCTGCGCGACGACCCCCGCAACGAGGTCACCCAGCAGCAGCTCGAGCGGCTGGCCCGGACCCAGGACCGGTGGAAGGACCTGGTCGGGCTGTACGACGGCGTCGCCCGCTCGTCGCCCGACGAGGATCTCAAGGTCGCGCTGCTGTTCAAGCAGGCCCAGCTCCACGAGCTGCAGCTCGGCGACGACCCGGCCGCGGTCACCACCTACGAGCGCGTGCTCGCGGTCGCGCCCGGCTCGGTCGAGGCGGCGAGCGCGATCCAGGCGATCCACGAGCGCAACGGCGACGGCCCGGCGCTGGTCAAGGCGCTCAAGCGCAAGAGCGACATCCTGCTCGACCTCGGCGAGCGCAAGAAGCTCCTCTACCGGGCCGCCCAGCTCGAGGAGGACACGCTGGCCGACAACGACGCGTCGGTCGCGACCTACCGCCAGGTCCTGGCGATCGACGACACCGACCTGACCGCGATGGACGCGCTCGAGCGCCTCTACGTCCGCCTCGAGCGGTGGGAGCCGCTCAAGGACGTCTACGCCAAGAAGGCCGACCTCGCCGAGAGCCCCGACGACAAGAAGCGGATGCTGTACGTCCTCGGCCAGGTCTACGACCGCGAGCTCAAGGACGTCGGCAAGGCGATCGAGACCTATCAGGCGATCCTCGACCTCGACGCCGACGAGCTGCCGGCGATCCAGGCCCTCGACCGGCTGCTCGGTCAGGCCGAGCGCTGGTACGACCTGCTCGGCAACCTCGAGCGCCAGGTCGAGCTGGCCGAGCAGACCGGCGAGCTGGTCGCGCTCAAGTACCGGATCGGCCAGCTCTGGCAGCTCCGGCTGGGCGACCAGACCCGGGCGATCGAGAGCTACCGCGAGGCGCTGACCATGGAGCCGGCCCACGCCGAGACCCTGGTCGCCCTCGACGAGCTGGTCCACCGCAAGGAGGGCGAGCCGGTGCTGGCCGCCCGCGTCCTCGAGCCGATCTACGAGGCGACCGGCGAGTTCGCCAAGCTGGTCGACGTCACCGAGGTGATCGTCGCCCACACCGAGGACCCGCTGGCCCGGGTCGATCTGCTCCACCGGATCGCCGCGATCCAGGAGCAGCGGCTGGCCGATCCCAAGGCCGCGTTCGCCGCCCTGGCCCGCGCGCTGAAGGACGATCCCGGCAACGAGATCACCCTCGGCCACCTCGAGCGCTTCGCCGAGCTCACCGGCCAGTGGCCGGAGCTGGCCGCGCTCTACACCGCCGAGTCCGACAAGTCGCTCGACGTGCCGCGGCAGGTCGATCTGCTGAGCCGGCTGGCCCGGGTCTACGAGGTCGATCTCGACAGCGTCGATCAGGCGATCGCGACCTACCGCCGCATCCTCGACGTCGAGAGCGACAACAAGCCGGCGGTGCTGGCCCTCGACCGGCTCTACACCGCGACCCAGCGCTGGTCGGCGCTGGCCGACGTGCTGCGGCGCGAGATCCGGCTGGCCGACGCCGACGACGAGATCGTCGCGCTCCAGTTCCGCCTCGGCCAGACCCTCGAGCAGCCGCTCGACGACAAGCGGGGGGCGATCGACGTCTACCGCGAGATCCTCACCAGCACCCCGACCCACGCCCCGACCCTCGAGGCCCTCGAGCAGCTGTTCCTCGATGGCCACCAGCAGACCGAGATCGCCCAGATCCTCGAGCCGCTGTACGAGACCGCCGGCGAGTTCGAGAAGCTGCACCGGATCTACGAGGTCCAGCTCGGCACCCTGACCGCGCTGCCCGACCGGCAGGCGATGCAGGTCCGGCTGGCCGAGCTGGCCGAGGGCCGGCTGGCCGACGCGCCGCGGGCGTTCGCCTGGTGGGGCCAGGCCGCGACCGAGGATCCGCGCAGCGAGCGCGCGATCGAGGAGAGCGAGCGCCTGGCCCGCGAGACCGCGAGCTGGGACGCGCTGGTCGGGGTCTACGCCCAGACCCTCGAGCGCCACCAGGACCGCGAGCTGCAGCGGCAGACGCTGCTCCGGCTGGCCCGGGTCCACGAGCACGAGCTGCGCGACGCCCACAGCGCGGTCGAGACCCACCTGCGGGTGCTGGCGATCGAGCCGCGCGAGGCCGACGCCCTGGCCGCGCTCGACCGCCTGTACCTGGGCGCCGGGATGTACGACGAGCTGGTCGAGGTCCTGCGCCGCCGGATCGAGGTCACCACCGATCCCGACGAGCAGATCGAGCTCCAGTTCCGCCGCGGCGCCCTGTTCAGCGACGCGCTCGGCGATCTCGACGCCGCGCTCGGCTGCTACGGCGCCGTGCTCGAGCAGGAGAGCCGCAACCGCCGCGCCCTCGAGGCGCAGGAGGCGATCTACTTCCGCCGCGAGGACTGGGCCAACCTGTACGCCACCTACGAGAAGCTGATCGACGTCGCCGACGGCGACGCCGAGCTCGGCGACACCTACGCCCGGATGGCGCGGCTGTCGTCGGAGGCGCTGACCGACGACAACCGGGCCGCCGACCTGTGGGGCCGCGTGCTCGACATCCGCGGCGAGGATCCGCTGGCGCTGTCGGCGCTGGCCGAGCTCCAGGTCCGCGGCGGCAAGTGGGACGAGCTGGTCGAGATCATCGAGCGCCAGGTCGGGGTCGCCCAGACCGAGCCGGACCAGATCGTCCTCTACAAGCGGCTCGGCCGGGTGTGGAGCGAGAAGCTCGGGCGCGAGCGCTCGGCGCTCGACTCGTGGCTGGCCGCCGATCGCCTCGATCCCGAGGACCTCGAGACCCTGCGCGCCCTGGCCGACCTCTACCGGTCGACCCAGAGCTGGGACGAGCTGTCCCAGACCCTGCGCCGGATCATCGACGTCGGCCAGCACCAGGGCTCGATCGATGAGGACCACGTCATCGAGCTGTACGCCGAGCTCGGCCGGCTCGAGGGCGACGTCCTCGGTCGGGTCGACGCCTCGGTCGAGGCCTGGCGGGCGGTGGTCGCGATCGACGCCGGCAACTTCCGCGCCCTGACCGCCCTCGAGGCGCTGTTCACCCGCGAGGCCCGCTGGGAGGAGGCGATCGAGGTCCTGGAGAAGCGCGCCCTCGTGCTCGAGGAGCCGCACACCAAGATCGAGACCCTGCTGCAGGCGGCCGCGACCTGGGAGGAGAAGGTCGAGGACCTCGATCACGCCGCCGCGGTCTACGAGCGGGTCCGCGCGATCGACAACACCAACGCCATCGCGTCCGACCGGCTCGAGGCGATCTACCGGGCCCAGCACAAGTGGTCCGAGCTCAACGACATCCTGGTCGAGCGGGTCAGCCAGAAGGCCGACGTCCAGGAGCAGATCGCGCTGCTCGGTCAGGTCGCCAAGATCTACGAGACCGAGCTCGGCGATCGCGACAACGCCTACGTCGTCCTCGAGGAGGCGTTCAAGCTCGACTTCGCCCACGAGGGCATCGCCCGCGAGCTCGAGCGGCTGGCGACGGCGACCAACCGGTGGGAGGAGCTGCTCGGCGAGTACACCAAGCAGGTCCGCGAGCTCGAGACCTCCAACCGGGTCCAGGCCGCCGACCTCTGGGTCAAGATCGGTCGCTGGTACGGCCAGCACCTCGGCCACATCGAGTACGCGCTGCACTCGGTGCAGCAGGCGCTGCGCATCGATCCGACCCACGTCGGGGCGCTGGCGGCGATGGCCGAGCTGCAGCGGCGGCGCGGCTCGTGGGGCGAGCTGGCCGAGACCCTGTCGCGGCAGGCGGCGTCCGAGCCGGTCGCGGCCCGGCGGGCCGAGGTCAACCTCGCGCTCGGCGAGCTGCTCGAGACCCAGATGATGGATCAGGGCCAGGCCATCTCCGCCTACCAGGCGGCGCTGGCCAACGACCCGACCTCGCTGGCGGTGCTGACCGCGCTCGATCGCCTGTACCGCTTCCACCAGATGTGGGAGCCGCTCATCGACGTGCTCGGCAAGCGGGCCGCCCTCGAGCAGGACGAGCGCGACGTCATCCGGCTCAAGCTCGAGATCGGCCAGACCTGGGATCAGCGGCGGGGCGACGCGCCGCGCGCGATCGCCGCCTACCAGGGCGTGCTCGAGATCGACGCCGGCAACCTGCCGGCGCTGCGCGCCCTCGAGGCGCTGTACGAGCGCACCGATCAGCCGGAGAAGTACCTCGAGGTGCTCGAGGCCCAGCTCGACGCGTCGTCGACCGACGCCGAGCGGGTGTCGCTGTACCAGCGGATGGCCCAGGCGTGGGAGGGGCGGTTCCACAAGCTCGACCGCGCCGCCGACTGCCTGGAGAAGATCGTCGCCCTCGACGGCCGCAACTACCCGGCCTACCGCGAGCTGGCCCGCATCTACTACCAGGCCGGCCGGTGGGAGTCGCTGGTCGAGACCTACCGCAACCACATCCTCAACACGACCGACGTCGCGACCCGGGTCGATCTGTACTGCGCGATGGGCGCGGTCTACGAGCAGCAGCTCCAGGACTTCGATCGCGCGATCGAGGCCTACACCGACGTCCTCGGCTTCGACGCCGACGAGCCGCGGGCGCTCGACGCCCTCGGCCGCCTGTACGAGAAGATCAACGAGTGGGACCGGGCGATCGACGCGATGAGCCGCGCGGTCCAGATCACCGAGGACGGCAAGAAGCAGGTCGACCTCTACAGCCGGATCGGCCGCATCCAGTACGGCCAGCTCGGCGACGCCGCCGAGGCCGAGGCCAACTTCCTCCGCGGCCTGGCGGTCGACCCCGGCCACGTGCCGACGATGGAGGCCCTGACCCGCCTCTACGCCGACCGCGGCGACTGGCTCAAGGCCGCCCAGCTCATGGTCCGGGCCGAGAGCTACACCCCGGTGGTGCTCGACAAGGTCCGCCTGCTCGGCGAGGCGGCCAAGATCTACCACGAGCGCCTGCGCGACCCCGACACCGCCAAGCAGCTCTACGCCGCGGTGATCGCGCTCGACCCCGAGCACGTCGAGGCCGGCCGGCCGCTGGCCGACCTGTACTTCCAGGGCAAGGAGTGGGCGCCGCTGCAGCCGGTGATCGAGATGCTGGTCAGGAAGACCCAGCAGTCACGGCCCGACCCGCGCGCGCTCAACGAGCTGTACTACCGGGCCGCCCGGACCGCCGACGAGCTGGGCGACAACGCCCGCGCCCACCGCCACTACGAGGCGGCCTACAACATCGACTCGACCTTCCTGCCGACCCTGACCGGCCGGGCCGACCTGCTCTACAAGATGAGCGACTGGGACGGGGCCGGGAAGATCTACCAGACCATCCTGGTCCAGCACCGCGACAGCCAGCCCGAGGGCGAGGTGGTCCGGATCTACAACCGGCTCGGCATGGTTCGGCAGCAGCTGAACGAGCGCAAGAAGGCGCTCAACATGTTCGAGAAGGCGCTCGAGATCGATCCGACCCACCGGCCGACCCTCGAGGCGGTGGTCGATCTCCAGACCCAGCAGGGCGACTGGGAGGCGGTCATCCAGGCCAAGCGCGGGCTGATGGCGACCGCGCCGGCCAAGGACAAGGTCGTGCTGCTCGATCAGATCGGCACGATCTACCAGCAGCAGCTCAAGAACACGCCCAAGGCGATCGGCGCCTACGTCGAGGCGCTCGAGATCACCCGCGACGATCACGGCCTCTTGCAGAAGCTGCTCGACCTCTACACCGAGAGCAAGCAGTGGCGGAAGGTGGTCGAGACCATCGAGCGCTTCACCGAGCTCGAGGCCGATCCGGTCCGCAAGGGCCAGTACTTCCTCGCCGCCGGCGCGGTCAGCCGCGACGAGCTCAAGGGCCTCGACGAGGCGATCGAGTACTACAACCGCTCGCTCGACGCGTTCTTCGCCGAGCCGAGCCGGTTGAGCAAGACCGCGCTGCCGCGCGCGCTCAAGGCGTTCGAGTCGATCGACCGCATCCTGACCACCAAGAAGGACTGGAAGGCGCAGGAGCGCGCCTACCGGGCCATGATCAAGCGGCTGCCGGCGGAGGATCCGGGGCCCGACTCGATGTTCCTCAACCTGCGGGTCTCGCTGCTCCACGCCCTCGGCGAGATCTACCGGACCCGGCTCGGCCACTTCCAGAGCGCGATCATCGCGTTCGAGACCGCCCAGGGCCTCGACGCCGCCAACAAGGACCGGGCCGAGATCCTGGCCGAGCTGTACGTCCGGGCCGGGGCCGACTACGCCGACAAGGCGATCGCGGTCCACATGAAGATGCTGCGCGAGGAGCCGTTCAAGTACGACTCGTACAAGGCGCTCTACGGCATCTACAAGGACGCCCACCAGTACGACAAGACCTGGTGCATGTGCGCGACCCTGGCCTTCCTCAAGAAGGCCGACCCCGAGCAGCTCCAGTTCTACGAGCAGTACAAGCCGCGCGGGCTGGTCAAGGCCAAGAGCGTGATGTCGTCGGACTCGTGGGCGAAGCTCGTCCACCCCGACGAGAACAAGTACATCAGCAACATCCTCGGCGCGGTGTGGAGCGGCGTGGCCGCGTTCAAGGCCTACCCGCACAAGGAGCTGGGCATCAAGCGCAAGGACAAGCGCCAGCTCGCCACCGACCAGCTGATGTTCTCGAAGCTGTTCTACTACGTGGCCCAGGTGCTCGGCGTGACCGTGCCCGAGGTCTTCCTGATCGAGGACGGCAAGCCGGCCGACATCCAGCTCGCCAACTTCATCGACAAGACCGAGTTGTGCCCGGCGTTCGTCGTGCGGCAGAACCTGCTGCAGGGCAAGACCGAGCGCGAGGTGGCGTTCCTGTCGGCCCGCCGCCTGGTGTTCATGCGGCCGGAGTACTACCTGAAGCTGCTGCTGCAGACCAACACCGAGCTCAAGGTGGCGCTGCTGTCGGCGATCGCGCTGGTCCGGCGCGACTTCCCGATCACGCCCGACGTGGCGCCGCTGGTCGCGCAGTACATGCCCGAGATCCAGAAGCGGCTCAACCCGGCGGTGTTCGAGCAGCTCGGCCTGGTGGTCAACCGCTTCATCCAGGCGGCGCCCTCGGTCGACCTGGCCCGCTGGGGTCACGCGGTCGACGGCACGTCGCACCGGGCCGGCTTCGTGGTCTGCGGCGACCTCGAGGTCGCGGCGCGGATGATCCAGGGCGAGCCGGTGACGGTGGGGGGGCCGCAGGCCAAGGACAAGATCAAGGACCTGGTCCTGTTCTCGATCAGCGAGGAGTACTTCGCGGTCCGCCAGCAGATGGGCGTCATCATCGGCTAGGGCGGTCAGAGCGGCCGCGGGGCCGCGCGCGACGAGGAAACGAGAGCGTGGGCGCCCCTGGTGGCGCCCACGCCGCGTTTCGGGCTCCTTCGACTCCGTGCTCGCTGACGCTCGCACGTCGCTCAGGACGAACGGTACGTCGTGCGCGGCGCCTTCGGGCTCGGATTCGGGCTCGGATTCGGGCTCGGATTCGGGCTCGGATTCGGGCTCGGATTCGGGCTCGGCCCTCCGATCCGGATGCCGAAAAAGAGGAAGGCCACCCGAGGGTGGCCTGTCCGTGCGAAAGGGGGGACTCGAACCCCCACGGTGTTACCCACTGGAACCTGAATCCAGCGCGTCTACCAATTCCGCCACTTTCGCGAAGGGCCACGAGTATATAGAATGGGCCCTCGAGGTCAAGGTTCGGGGGGCGTTTTTGCGAGGGCGATGCCGCGACGGGAGGGTGACGACGGGATCGGTGACGCGGGCGGGCGCGGCGCTGCTTTACTCGCCGCGTCGACCCGACATACCATCGATCTTCCTCGGGACAGCATGGCCAAGCTCATCGTCATCTCGGGAGACGAGCGCCAGGAGTTCGAGCTCGCTCCCTTCAACACGCTCGGCCGGCACCCCGACAACACGATCCAGATCCTGGATCGGATCATCTCCAAGGAGCACGCGCACATCCAGCGCTCCGGGGATGGGCGGTTCCTGCTGCGCGACCTCCGTTCGCTCAACGGCACCTTCATTCGCGGCGAGCGGGTCGGCGAGCACTACCTCACCGACGGCGACGAGATCATGATGGGCTCGACGCGCATCCTGTTCGTCGATCGCCCCAGCCCGCAGGAGCCGCTCCACCGGGTCACGATCGCGCCCGGCCTGACCGAGAGCCACATCCGCCAGCGGATCCAGGCCCAGACCGGCGACTTCATGCCCGAGCGCACGCTCACCGACGAGAAGGTGCTGCGCCGCGACTACGAGCGCCTCCGCATCGGCCACGAGCTGGCCCGCGCGGTCGGCTCCGAGCTCGACCTCGAGAAGCTGCTGCCCAAGATCCTCGACAAGGCGTTCGAGCTGGTCGGCGCCGACCGCGGCGCGATCCTCCTGTCCGACGACAAGGGCGAGCTGATCCCGCGCTACGTCAAGACCCGCGACGGCAAGACCGACACCAACATCGTGCTGTCGCGGACGGTGATGGCCGAGGTGGTCACCAACCGGGCCGCGGTGCTGTCGTCCGACGCGACCATGGACTCGCGCTTCTCCGGCGCCCACTCGATCATCATGCAGGGCATCCGGTCGACGATGACCCTGCCGCTGCTCTACGGCGGCGACCTGCTCGGCCTGATGCACCTCGACTCGCTGTTCACCTCGAACGCGTTCACCGAGAAGGACCTGCAGATCTGCACCGGCATGGCGGCGCAGGCCGCGATCGCGATCCAGAACGCGCGCCTGGCCACCCGGATCGAGAAGGAGGCCCAGACCCGGGCCCAGATCTCGCGCCTGATCCCGCCGTCGGTGGTCGAGCAGGTGGTCAAGGGCGAGCTGCTGATCGAGAAGGGCGGCCGGCTCAACGAGATCACGATGCTGTTCTCGGACATCCGCGGCTTCACCACGATGTCCGACGGCCGCCCGCCCGAGGAGGTCGTCAACACCTTGAACGAGTACTTCGAGGTGATGGTCGACGTCCTGTTCCAGTTCCAGGGCACGCTCGACAAGTTCGTCGGCGACGAGATCATCGGCCTGTTCGGCGCGCCGATCCCGATCGACGACGCGCCGTTCAAGGCGGTGGCGTGCGCGGTGTCGATGCTCGAGGGCCTCGAGGAGTTCAACCGGACCCGGGCGTCGGAGAACCTGCCGGCGATCCGGATCGGCATCGGCATCAACACCGGCAACGTCATCACCGGCGCCATCGGCTCGACCCGCGCGCTGCAGTACACCGCCATCGGTGACGCGATGAACGTCGCCTCGCGCCTGGTCAACCTCGCCGGCGCCGGCGAGGTCATCATCTCCGAGAGCACCTACAAGCAGATCGCCGAGCGGGTCGAGGCCATCGGCCTGCCGCCAGTGAAGGTGAAGGGCAAGGCCGACGAGCTCAAGGTCTACCGGGTCACCGGCCTGCGCCGCGTCGCCATCCCGGCGGTCACCGCCGACTGGGCCGGCCCGACCCGCGCGTGA
>Ga0075163_10014296_pt1 | contig 10245 bp, 6 predicted proteins | sample JI1023141ADNA_FD_71478 | JGI IMG/M metagenome (GOLD analysis project Ga0075163, IMG submission 71478) | Wastewater effluent complex algal communities from Wisconsin, to seasonally profile nutrient transformation and Carbon sequestration -... | ecosystem: Engineered > WWTP > Effluent > Algae... | reverse complement strand
GAATACCGCTATTGATGCAATGGGTAAAGTTGAACTTGAAAAAACTTATCCGCACATCACGTTCGTGCATAATCTCTTTACTGATGAAAGTACACTGGCCTTGAGCAAACCTATTCTGGTGAATGAAGGCATCCTAAAAGCCATCGACAAGATTGAATTAAAACATACTATGCCGGGAGTAACCATTCGCTATACATTAGATGGTACCCAACCCGATAGTGTAAGTGGCATGTTGTATGAAGAACCTATTACCATTGTTGAAACCGTAAAGTTGAAAGCGGTAGCTTGTAAACCCGGTTGGTTTTGCAGTCCGTTGTTTCAGTCCAGCATTTACCAGGAAGGTTACAAACCATTACAAACCGAATTACTGGCACCAGCCGATAAACAATACCGGGGCGAAGGCTCAACTTCGCTAACCGATGGCCGCAAAGGGTTTGTGGATATTTTTAAAGAGCCTGCATGGCTTGGATTCAGAAATAATAATTTTGAAGCAGGATTTGATTTCGGAAACAAACCACCGGCCATTAACAAAGTTGTGTTGAGTTATGGCGATAACCTCGGTGCCTATATCTTTCCTCCAACGGAGGTTCAGGTTTGGGGGGGTAACAGTAAAGACAAACTTAAATTATTGATGACGCAGAAATTCAGCGAACCCAAAGGCTATCGCACAGCACACATGAGTTTTATAACCGTTAATTGGGAAACATCTAATCATACTTATTATAAAATTATAGCTAAGCCCATTAGCAAACTTCCGTTATGGCATGGCGGCAAAGGTCAAAAAGGTTGGTTCTTTGTGGATGAGGTTTTCTTTTATTAGACATTCTTAAATCTAAAACATGTTCAAATTAATTTTAGCAGTACTGATTTGTGTTACACCAGCTTTAGCTCAGAAAAAAGTATGTTTTACCATAGATGACTTGCCCGTGGTGAGTTATAGTATTTCTGATTCAGCATTTCAACGAGAACTAACTACCAACCTACTTAACAAATTAACAGCGCATAAAATACCAGCCATTGGGTTTGTGAATGAATTCAAATTGTATTCAAACAATAACCTCAACCCCTTTCAGGTAAGTTTGTTAAACCAATGGGTAACGCAAGGCTTTGAATTGGGTAATCATACCTATTCGCACCTGGATTACAATAGTGCCTCACTCCATAAATTCGGAGCAGAAATTATTAAAGGTGAAATCCAAACTAAAAAACTACTTGAACGCAGTGGCAAATCATTACGCTATTTCCGTCACCCCTACTTGCATACTGGTGACACAAAAGCTAAGTCAGATTCACTTGATCAATTTCTAAAAGTGCACCACTACATTGTTGCACCTGTCACCATCGACAATGCAGATTATTTATTTGCACTGGCCTATCACCGTGCTTACGTTAAAAAAGATCAAACGCTCATGAATCGCATTGGCACGGATTACCTGACTTACATGGAAAAAGTATTGCATTACTTCGAACAGCATTCAAACGCTTTGCTTGGCCAAAATATTCAACACACATTACTGCTGCATGCCAACCTGCTGAATTCACATTACATCGGCAAGCTTGCAGAGGTATATACCCGCAACGGTTATGAATTTATTACGCTTGCAGAAGCCTTACAGGATAAACTTTACGAAACACCTATTACCCGATTTGGTAAGTGGGGAATTTCGTGGATAGATCGTTGGGCGCTTTCGCAAGGAAAAGGAAATGATTTCTTTAAGGGCGAGCCTGCAATTCCTGCATATATAAACGAGTTGACGAAATAACCTTAATTCGTCAATTTGTTTTCAAAACCTAAGAGCCAAGCCAATCGTGAAGGTTCGTGCCGGGTAGTAACTATCCATTGAATCAATACCTGGAGCCAATACATCCGAGGTTTGCTTTTCAAAAATCATTGGTTCAGGATCAACACCTGAATATCCTGTAATTGTGAATAACCGTTGAGCCACTCCATAAATTTTAATAGAACTACTATTCTTACCAACATTCAATGGAATGGTGTATTCCAGTTTAAGATTATCAAGCATTAGAAAATCAGCCCGCTCAACATAGAGCGAACTATATACGTTGCTTGTTAAACCCGAAACTGCTTTATCCGTTAAAACGCGATTGTAGGTATTAAGTGAACCCATGTCTTCCGCTTCGTGTGCCAGTCGTGTAGAGTTAACTAAACTATGACCAAAGACGCCCCTAAAAAAAACATCCAACTGAAACCTTTTATAAATAAATCTGTTGCTTAAACCAAGTTCCCATGTTGGGGATGCGTTACCTACACCCGTAAAATCAGCGTTGGGATTAAGCGCGCTTCCAGGATTTATCTCAACCGTTCCGTCACCATTTGTATCTTTCATTATTGGGTATCCGGAAGCATTTATCCCATCATAAACAGGGCTCCACATCTGCCCAATTTTCTCACCAACTGCTGTGCGTATTAGGAAAGTTCCACAACCACAGCGCTCGGGAATTCCCCGAAGTTCTTTTTCTACAGGGTGTTTCTCCACAACAACTCTGTTGCTACTTAGCATTAACATAGGAGACCATTGAAATCCTGTGGAACGTCCAACATTGTAACCCAATGTAAATTCAAGGCCTCGACCAGAAAGATCTGCGGCATTCTGATATTGAGCTTCTATTGCTACATTATTATAAATGAGAAGAATTAGATCACTAATTTTTTTATTGTATGCATCGACTGAAAACGAGAAACCACGCCACCCCATATCGATTCCCAAATTAAGTTCTCTCTTCTGTTCCCATTTTAAGTTTGGATTACCTGAATGAACTTTTATCTCATTACCGGTTATAACTGAATACTGATAGCGGTCCTGAGCCAATCCTGCTTCAAGAGGAATAGAGCCTGTTGTTCCATAACTCAATCTAAGATTGAAAAAGCTGAGGTTGCTCCTCTTGAGATAGTATAATAAGTCAATATTTGTACCCAATGATCCAAACATTCCTGATTTAGTATTCTTTCCTAGTTTGCTTGAGCCTTCATAACGAAGTGTACCAAAAAGGTTAACCCCGGAGCCAATTTGAAAATGCGATCGTACAAATCCTGCAATGGTTCGGTTATCCGGACTATCTCTTTTATATAATTCCATTAACCCAGGCTGAACGGAAAGTTCATCATATGAATAATTCAATACTTCATACCCGGATTCATCAGTATCAAAATTTCTCAAAGTAGCTCCAAAACTGTTTAATCGATCTTCCTGATAAGAATATCCACCCACAAGATTAATCGCCAAATTATCAGACTTGATTTTATATGCCAGGTAACTTTCAACGTAAGTAAACAGACTCTCGTTCGCATACTTTTCTGCTAAACCATTATTATTTAACCCATTGTAGAAAGATGATTTTGAATAGAAGGTACCCTTATCAGAAGATGCTTGCTGATGCGCAATATGAATGGTAGCTGTTAACCTATTGAAAATATCCCAATCAATTTTTCCACTTAGATTAGTAGCCTGTTGACTTCCTTCGTTTATATTTTGTTGTAGTAAAGCTACAGGGTTATAGTTATCAAACAAAATTGCTTGATAATAAGCGCCATCTAAAAATCGAATAGGTGCTGTTGGTATAAACCGGATTGCGTATTTAAAAGCCTCCGGGAAAGAGAAATCAATTTCGCGATTTGAAAGTGCTGCATTAAAATTAAAACGGAGTCGCCTATTAAGAGCTTGATGTGTAAGGTTCACCCGAACATTAGATTGATCAAAACCGGAGTTCAGCAATATTCCATTAACTGAGCGTAGATGGGTTGACACCCTGAACGATGACTTCTCATTTGCCCCTGAAATTCCCAAGTGATATTCCTGAGTAGCCCCTAGACGTGTCACTTCGCGTTGCCAATCCGTACTACTTCCCAAATCATTACCACCAGCTTGAATATATGCTTCTGAGGTGAGTACCGGTTGTTCGTTCGATACCGTAGAGAACGAACCTTGAGCTTTTAATGATACAGAAATCCCTTTCTGAATCCCGGCACTTTTTGTGGTTATTAAGATTACTCCGTTTGAACCTCGGATCCCATAGATAGATGCTGAGGCTCCATCCTTTAATACTGTAACACTGGCAACATCCTGCGGATCGAGATTAATCAAACTGGCCATTGGTACCCCATCTATTACGATGAGTGGTTTGGCTTTTGCATCAAACGAACTCAATCCCCGGATTCTAATAGTACTTTCTACATTAGGATCACCACCCCTATTACTAACATTTAGGCCAGGCATTCTGCCCTGCCAAAGCATAGCCGGATCATAAACATTTCCTTGATTAACATTATCCTCACCCAAATACCCAATTGCTCCCGAAAGTTTATTTCGGTGTAGAGAATAATAACCTACATCTACGACTTTACGGTTTAGCAACACATCTTCATTCATGGATATATTAAGCACTTCTTCGTCTCCGGCTTGTATTTCAATACTTGTATAGCCCGCCTTGGAAAAAACAAGCATTGCTCCTTTCCGAACATCAACCTGATAGTTACCTTCGGAATCTGTAAGTCCTGACTGGAGCTTCCCAGGTTCATTAATGGCTACCTGAAACAATGGCAAGTTATTCAAATCAGTAACTTTTCCTGTTACTCTAACCAATTGAGAATATGCCTCATTCATCAAGAAGAAGGCAAAAATTATTACCAAATAGAAACATCTCATAGCAGGCATTTTCGTTTGCGATAACTAAGATATGAATTTAATGTTTTCTTATGAATGATTTTTCTATGCAACCATATTCTAAAAAAGAAGGCTGCCCTTCAGACAGCCTCTAACATTCCTATTAAATCTGATTTACTATTTTCTCCCTTCGTCCTTCTTAATTGCTTCTCCTAACTGTGCCTGTTTCTCTTTTACATCCTCAGCCATTTTTTTTAATTCTGTTGTCGATTTACCTTTCAGGTATTCAGGTAACTCCATACCCGCCATATTGAATATCTCCTGCAATGGTGGTACTGATTTATATAATCCCGAAATAAAATTAGCCGTTGATGTTTTACCATCGGCATTTCCGCCATTGCCACCTTCCCAAACGGTAAGTTTATCGATCTTAATATTTTTAATCGCTTCGGTTTGCAAGCGTACCAGTTCAGGCAGTTTATCTACAATCAACAACAACACGGCATCGCGGGCATTATCGCCAGAGGCGTGCACAATTTGTTGTAACCCTTGCGCTTGCTTGGTTAAAATTTCAAACATACCGCGGGCTTCGGCTTCCAGTTTGGCATAAATGGCATCGGCTTCACCTTTTGCACGCTCGCGTAATTTTTCGGCATCGGCCTGCGCTTCAATAATCGCTTTTTGTTTTTGAATTTCGGCAGCTACCACAATGTTAGCATTCTGCGAAGCCCGATCGCGTTCGGCACGCGCCTGTTCGGCTTTTTGCTCCGCCAAGTAAGCTTCTTCCAATGCTTTCGCAGCCTGTACTTTTTCTGCGGCAATTGCTTTCTTCAATGCTTCGGCTTCACGCTCTCTACGTTGTGCATCAGAATTTGCAATGGCAATCTTCGATTGGTTTTCACCGGTAACAGCAAGTGCATTCGCTTCCGCAGATTTAATCCGCGTGTCGCGCTCTGCTTCAACTTTACCAATCTGCTCATCGCGCTTGGCACCTGCAATCAAAACTTCTTTATCTTTAATCGTAACCGCCACCTGCGTATCGCGGTCGCGCACCATTTCTGATACTCTAATGTCGCGTTCTTTTTCAGCTTCGGTTTTACCAATATCTCCGTGACGTTCTTGATCTGCTACTCGAATTTTTGCTTCGTTAATCGCTTTCGCAGCCGCCTCTTTACCTAATGCAGCAATGTAACCACTCTCATCTTTAATGTCGGTAATGTTTACGTTAATCAGCTTCAAGCCAATCTTCTTCAACTCAACCTCCACGTTATGCGAAACGTTTAACAAAAACTTATCGCGGTTGGTGTTGATCTCTTCAATATCCATCATAGCCACTACCAAACGCATCTGGCCAACAATAATATCGTGTGCCAACGCGTGCACATCTTGACGTTGTAAACCTAAAAGGCGTTCGGCTGCGTTTTGCATCACACCAGGCTCGGTAGAAATACCTACCGTAAACTTAGAAGGCACATCAACCCTGATATTTTGTTTACTTAAAGAGTTGGTGAGGTTAACTTCAATGGATATCGGTGTTAAATCCATAAAAGAATAATCCTGAAATACAGGCCAGATAAAAGCTGCACCACCGTGAATACACTTGGCCGATTCGCCAGTACCTACTTTACCGTAAACTACCAGTATCCTGTCAGATGGACAGCGTTTGTATCTGCGCAGCATAGTGGTAATCACTATAAAAATGAAAAGACCTACAATGGCAATAATGGGGAGGGTAAGCATAATATGATTATTTTGAAGTAACTAAAAGAATATTATCATTAACAATTTGAACTACTCGCGCCAACTGGCCTGAAGCTAACGCTTCATCATCGTCCGTCATGGCTTCTAAGGTGCGCACTGCTCCGCTCACCTTTACCTGAATTTTACCAATACTTTTACGTTTAGGTTGAATAGTGAGATAAACTTCACCCGTCTGACCAATTGCACTTTGAATTTTCATAGTGCCATCGGCACCCGATTTTGTCATCAGGTAAAACAAGCCCGCCATAAGGCCCATCATTAACAAGCCCGCAATAACGGCAACAATTAAAGATGTGGTGTTAGAATACCCGGCTTCAATACAAGCAATGCCCGTCCATGAGAAAATAGTAAAGAAACCAATCAGGTTTTTGAGTGTCAGAAACTGGAACGGAACACCATGATCGGCATCAATCTCCGCATCGGGCAAATCATCAGGCGATTCGGCCCCAAGGAAGGACAAAACAAGCTGTAGCACAAAAAACAATGTAAATGGCACAGCAATGCCCCAATAAATTTTGAGAATGGTACTCAACCCTTCCCACCAGTCACCAAAAGCTTCCATAGACAATTTTTGATAAGATAAATCAGAAATTGATGAATTACAAGAGTGGAAAGTAACCGAAATGACCTTAAGGGCTCACAACAAAAAAAGGAACCACTGGAGGTAGTTCCTTTTTAAATGAAAGATAATATTGGTTACACGTACTGATTCAACATTACCGGCATTACCAACATCAGAATATCTTCACCTTTGTCTTTTTCGGCTGGGAAAATAACCCCGGCTTTATTTGGTGCCGACATGTTAAGTCTAATCTGATCGGTATCCAGATTGGTCAGCATTTCAATCAGAAACTTAGCGTTAAATCCAATTTCGATATCATCGCCTTCATGCTCGCAAGAAAGGCGCTCGTTAGCTTCATTCGAGAAATCAAGATCTTCGGCTGATACTTGTAACTCGCTACCGGTAATTTTTAAACGAACCTGGTGCGTGGTTTTATTGGCGTAAATAGAAATACGTTTTAATGAACCCAACAAATCGGTGCGACTGATCGTCATCTTGATTGGATTTTGAGAAGGAATTACGTTTTCGTAATCCGGGAAACGCTCATCAATTAAACGGCAAATCATTTTAATATGACCGAACTTAAAAAACGCATTCGACATGTTGAAGTCGATGGTAACATCGGTGTTCTCTGTAGGCAATGTAGCCTTCAACAAGTTAAGCGCTTTGCGCGGAATAATGATTGAGTTTCCGTTGTCGGATTTAATATCTGTTCTGCGGTAACGCACTAAGCGGTGGCCATCGGTTGCCACGAAGGTGGTGTTCTTTTCGCCCAGGTTTACATACACACCCGTCATAGCCGGGCGAAGTTCATCGCTGCTGGTTGCGAAAATGGTATTGTTAACGGCACGCGCCAAAACTTCAGAAGAAATGTTCGCAGAAAAATCGTTCGATACCGAAGGCACTTTCGGAAAGTCAGTGGCATTCTCGCCCGATAATTTATAGCGACCGTTATCTGAACTAATTTCTATGCTATAGGTTGATTCATCAATGGAGAAAGTTACAGGCTGATCGGGCAAGTTCTTTAAAGTATCCAACAGGATACGAGCAGGCACAGCAATATTGCCCTTCTCTTTCGACTCCACACTTAACTCCGTAATCATAGAAGTCTGAAGATCGGAAGCGGTTACTGTTAAACTGCTCTTGTCGATTTCAAAAAGAAAGTTTTCTAGGATGGGCACCACCGGATTGGTAGTGATTACGCCATTGATATTAGAGAGCTGCTTAAGCAGGTAACTGGAGTTAACTATAAACTTCATTGTAAATCAGTGATTTGTGGTTGTACGGGCGGTAAAGTTAGAAAGAAAAACCAATCTGAAAAATGAAAGAGCTAGTTGGTTTAGTACTCAAAATAGCGCCTTTCCCGTGCGATTGGGGCAATTTGCAATGGATTAAATAATGCAGGCAATTCCCTATTAACCCTGCCCAGAATAAGCTGCTCACCTTTTAGTTGGGGGAAAACTTCCAACTGGTACACCCGGTTAGCAATATCTGTTACAGAAATGGAATAAACCGGGGTGGTAGCAAGCAGGCTGTCATACTTATTTGAAACAGTAAGAAATTGATCTGCCTGAAGATTAAAAGCCGACTCCAAATAATTACTCAATTTGGTAGTATCTGCGACAGCCACTTCATTAATAACAAAAATCTGATTGGCAAAAGAAATACTAAAATCCTGATTTGATTGCAGCGAGAAACGAGTTTCCAAACTTTTAAAGTTTTGCCAGTTGAAATTAAAAATTCGCTTATCACGCCAATCGTTAGCCGCCAGTTCAAACAACGAAGCAATGTATAACCTGTAACCCGGCACTTGCACTACATAAGGTGCGCCTTCGGGTAATTGAAAATACGTTTCGGTTTTAGCATCATTACCGCCTACCCAAAATTGTTTTACCAGTTGATCGCCTTCAAAAAGTTGAATCTCGCGGCCCGTTGTTTTGATATGATTGGAGATTGAATCCTGTAAAGACAACGCAACTTCACGCCTCGGTTCGGTTTGCAGAATGGTGGCAAATAGAATTTTTACCATTTGCGCATCGGCCTGAAGTGAATTGTTTACTTGCCACTTCGCACCATCAAACCGAAGTTCAAGCGCTTCGCCTGTGGTTGGTTTAATTACGACTTTATTAATCAGTGTTTGATCTGTCACCTGAAACATTTGTTTATCAAGCGCACTAAACGATTCACGGTTGCTGATGTAGAGCACAACAGCCAGCACCGCGCACGATACTATCAGCGAAAGCAATAACCGGATGTTTCGTTTCTCTTGCATCAGAATCGGGAATATTTAAGCCTGCGCCAATACGCACGTGCAAAACCAAATACTATTATTACAAAAACAGGCAAGCCAAGATTGAGAACCTGCCAGAAGGTGCGTTCATTCTTAATCTTGATTTTATCCAGCGGACGAACTTTTACTTCTTTGTTACGCGCTTTAATCAACCCGTTTTCATCCAGCATATAGGCAACGGTGTTGAGTAATAAATCCTGATTGGAGAAAGTATATTGTGTAAACGGATCGAGGCCCAGTGGTTGTGGATTACCATCGCGTGGATTTACATCGTTGCGGGCCAGGTCGCCATCGGCCATTACAACCAACTTGGTGGGCAAACTTTCTTCCGTAAAGTTTGCGGTCTCCACTCCTTCTGGCGCGAATCTGTTTTTATAAAGTGAGGTAAATTTTCCTTCGAGTAAATAACCCATTGCAATCGGGCCGCTGGTAAAGGCTTCATCGCGCATCTGCCTTCGTAAATCGTTTACGGTTACTTTAACCGGAGCCATAACCTTGCGCGCATACACTGATGAATATACCAGTGGCGTTTTTCTAACACCGGTGGCCTTAACGGTATCGATGCTGCTTACAAACCGAAATAAAGTTGCATCGAGATTGCGCGTTACCGGATGTTGCGCGTATTGATTGGCTAACGGAAAGAAAGGCCACTCCAATTGCATAATTTGTGGTTGGTTGCGATCCCCACCTACAACAATCGGATAACGGCCAGAAACACGATCCTGAATTAAATCAGGATTGATCCGAACACCATATTTAAATAACTGATCATCCAGATTCAAATCGTACGGAAAAGCTAAATAATCTTCCTGCGAAACCTGATTCATATCAACATCTAATCTATCGAGCAAGAACATAACCTTGCCCCCGCGCATAATGTATTGATCTAACTTGTATTTATCAGCCTCGCTGAAGGGCTGTGTAGGTTTAGCTACCACAATTAAATCGTAACCGGTTAAAGCAGCTTTACGATTTAACGAAACCTTAAATACATCGTACTGTTCCAGTAA
>Ga0075163_10014295_pt1 | contig 10246 bp, 7 predicted proteins | sample JI1023141ADNA_FD_71478 | JGI IMG/M metagenome (GOLD analysis project Ga0075163, IMG submission 71478) | Wastewater effluent complex algal communities from Wisconsin, to seasonally profile nutrient transformation and Carbon sequestration -... | ecosystem: Engineered > WWTP > Effluent > Algae... | reverse complement strand
ATGGCGTTGGTGCAGGTCGCCGCGCTCGTGGAAGACGCCGCGAAGGTCGAGATCGAAGCCACCGCCGTGCTGGAGGGCACATGAAGCAGCCGACGTCGTTCCGGTTCGAGGTGAAGGACAGCGTGGGGCTCATCACCTTCACGCGCCCCGACACGCTCAACTCGCTCACGTTTCAGGTGTACCGCGAGCTGACCGATCTCTTCTTCGAGCTCGAGAAGGAGCCGTCGGTGCGCGCGGTCGTCATCACCGGCGAAGGGCGCGGGTTCTGCTCGGGTGGTGATCAACACGACATCATCAAGCCGCTCTTCGGGCGCGACATGCCCGGGCTCGTCGAGTTCACCCGCATGACGTGCGATCTCATTCGCAACATGCGCGCGCTGCGAAAGCCGATCGTCGCGGCGCTGAACGGGACGGCCGCCGGCGCAGGCGCCGTCATCGCGCTCGCGTCTGATCTTCGCGTCGCCAGCGAGAAGGCGAAGATCGCGTTCCTCTTCGTGAAGGTCGGGCTCGCCGGAGCCGACATGGGCGCGGCGTATCTCCTGCCCCGCGTGGTGGGCCTGTCACGCGCGACCGAGCTGTTGATGCTGGGTGACACCATCGACGCCGTCACCGCCGAAAAGTACGGCCTGTTCAACCGCGTGGTGCCGCACGAGCAATGTCTGACCGAGGCGATGGCGATGGCCACGCGGCTGGCGAAGGGCCCGACGTTCGCGCTGGGCATGACGAAAGAACTCCTCAACTCCGAGCTCCACATGGAGCTCTTCGCCGCGCTGGACAACGAAGCGCGCGCGCAAGCGGTGTGCATGCAGACGCAGGATTTCCGCGAGGCCTACGATGCCTTCTCGAACAAGCGCACGCCCACCTTCCAGGGCCGCTGAGTCTTCTCTTTCCCTCGTGCTGCTCGAGCGCGCGCTCGAAGCCGGCGCGTTCATGTTGCGGCTCGCCGAGACGCTGACCCCGTACGCGGTGGTGGCGGACTCGGAGGGCACGCCGTCGCTCGTCTCGGTCGACGCGCACTCGGCAGACCCCGACGAGCTCGAGATGCAGCTGGTGGGAGCGCTCCAGGCCGACGCGCGTGATGGCGTCATTCGTGGCGCGGCGTGGGCGTACACCATCGACGTGAAGACGCCCGACTACACGGGCCCGGCGCTCAAGGTGTACGTCGACGTCTCGGGCGAGCAGCCGTTCGTCGCGTACACGCCGTACACGTACTCCGCGGGTGAAGCGGCTGACCTCGGCGACACGCATCGCCTCGCCGCCGAAGCGAGCGTGCTGTTCTCTGCGAGCAAGAAGAAGCCCGTGAAGAAGCAGCCAGCGAAGAAGCCAGCGAAGGCTCAGAAGAAGCAGCCGACGAAGAAGCCCGGGGCCAAACGCTGACCCCTTGGTTCTTCGACGAAGTTCCGACGAGAATCCCATGTTCGGCTCACGCTGATCCCGCGCACACCCATGATCTCTGCCCTCTTCGTCGCCACCCTGCTCGCTGCAGCTCCGAAGGCTGACGCGAACGCCCCAGCTGCCACCGCCGCCGAGACGGCCGAGCTGGCGAAGGCCAAGGAGGCTGCCCAGGCGGCCCAGCGCCTCTACAAGCTGGCGCGCTACGCCGAGGCCATCGTCAAGTTCGAAGAGGCGTACGCGATTCGTCCGCACCCGCAGATCACCTTCAACATCGGCCGTTGCTACGAGCATCTCGGTGAGATCGCGAAGGCCATGCGCTCGTACCGTGACTACCTGCGGCTCTCTCCGAACGCGGCTGATCGCGAGACCGTCGCCGACGCCATCACCAACCTCGAGCGGCGCCTTCGCGAGAAGGGCCTGCAGCAGCTGATGGTGTTCTCCGAGCCCGCGAACGCGCGCATCACGGTCGATGGAAAAGACCTGGGCAACTCGCCCGTCTCCGTCGAGCTCATCGCGGGCAACCACACGCTGTCGGTGTCGGCCGAGGGCTACGAGAAGGCCGACCGCGCGTTCGTCATGCAGCTCGCGCGCGGCACCGAGATGACCATCGCGCTGCGGCCCATCGGCAAACCAGCAGACGCTCCCGTGGCGACGAAGACCGAGCCGACGAATCAGCCAGTGCTCACGCCCGCCGCGTCGACGGTGACCGCACCTGCCGCAGAGAAGAAGTCTGGCCGCGTGTGGACGTGGGTCGCCGGCGGTGTCGCCGTCGCGGGAGCGGGCGCCGGTATCGGCCTGGGCGCGGTCGCGTCGAGCAAGGCCAACGAATACAACACCGTGACGCGCACGCCGGACCAGGCCGCACAACTGCGCAGTGACGCCACCTCGATGGCCACCGCCGCCAACATCTCGTACGCCGTCGCTGGAGCCGCAGCCGTCACCGCCATCATCTTGTTCGTGGTGGAGAAGTGAGGAACCTCATGGCGCTTCGAGCCGCTGCCCTCGTTCTGTTGCTGCTCTCGGGCTGTTTCCCCGTCTTCATCGGCGCGCACTGCGACACCGACGCGGACTGTGTGCCGGCCGAGGCGTGCGTCGAGAATCACTGCGCGACGCGCTCGGGAACTGCCGGCGGTTCGGCTGGAGGCTCGACGACTGCGGGTGGTGCCGGAGGAGGTGCTGCGAGGGCCGGTGGCAGCGCCGCTGGAGGAATGGTGGCGGGCGGGTCGACTGCAGGTGGCTCCACCGCTGGCGGAGGTGGAACTGGCGGTGGCTCGACGGCGGGCGGCGCGTCAGCAGGCGGCATGGCTGGTGGTGACGCAGGCGGAGCTGCCGGTGGTGACACGGCAGGCGGATCGGCAGGCGGCTCAGCCGGTGGAGCGGGCGACACGACGCCTCCGAGTCTGGTCACCAGCGTCCCTGTGAATGGCGCGACGGGCGTCGGTCTGATGACGCGCGTGGTGCTGACGTTCTCGGAGCCGATGAACCAGGCCTCTGTGACGGTGGTGGCCGCTCCGACGCTGAGCCTCGGCGCCGCGACGTGGGACGGCGGCGGCCGCTCGCTCTCGTACCTGCTGCCCGCCAGCGCGTGGACATCGGACACCAGCTACACGCTCACCATCGACGGCGCCGATCTCGCGAACAACCTGCTTCCGACGGCCACCGTCACCTTCCGCACGCTGCTCGTCGACACCACGCCGCCCACGGTGTTCCGCACCGCTCCGTTGCCCGATGCCGGTGACGTCGACGTGATGACGAACGCGAGCATCACCTTCTCGGAAGCAGTGCAGGTGTCTGGAGCCACGTTCACCATGACGCCCGACGCTGGCTGCATGCCCACGCTCGATCCCACGAACACGCGGCTGAGCTGCAACAACCCCCTGCCGCTGGCGCCGCTCACCGACTACCAGCTCGTCGTTCCCACCACGGTGCGCGACGTGGCAGGCAACTCGCTCGCCCAGCCGTACACGCTGCGGTTCCGCACGGCCATCGTGCCCGACAACACGCGGCCGACCATCGTCTCGGTGCTGCCGGTCGACATGTCGACGGGCGCTCGTCCCACCGACCCGCTGGTGGTGACGTTCTCGGAGCCGATGGACCCCGCGGCGACGCAGTCGGCCTTCGCAATCAGCCAGCCCGCCGGCGTCACGGTCACCTACTCGTGGTCGACCAATGGCCGCACGATGACGGCGACTCCCACGGCTGCGTTCGTCTACGGGCAGGTCGTGCGTTGGCAGGTCAACACCAACGCCGCAGACCTCGCGGGCAACCGGCTGACGACGCTGCAGACGTTCGCGTACACGGTGCGGCGCTCGTTCACGGTCAGTCTCACGCCCATCGCCTTCGGCGGCACCGACACGGGCAGCCCGACGGGCATGTGGGTCGGCGACAACTCGGCCAACCAGACGTTCATGGGCTTCCTCGCCTACCAGCTGCCCTCGGCCCTCGAGATTCTGTCGGGCACCTTCACGGCCACCCAGAGCGTCGGCGCGAGCTCGCCCTTCTCTGATGGAACCTCGGCGCTCAACATCGTGGTCGAGGGCGTTCCCTACGTCAGCCCGCTCGACGGCACCGAGGTGACCGCGTCTCCGTTCTGCGTGTCGTCGCCGACCATGTGTGTCACCAACTGCGCCTTTTCGATTCCCTTCTCCACCAACACGTCGATGGTCACCAACACCATTCCCGCCACCAACGCGGCCTTCACGCGCTTGCTGAACGCGGGCCTGGCGCAGACCGGCAGCACCTTCGCGCTCCGGCTTCGACGAAGGTACCCATCACCCAGCTGCGGCATCTTCGGCTCGGACAACGACAACGTCGGCGACTACGTGCGCATCTTCGGGCCTGCCGACGTCGCGCCGAACAACCCGCCGACGCTGAGCATCACGTACACCGCGCCGTAGTCGCGTCTCGCCATCGAGCGGGTTAGGCAGCCGGTCATGTCCGCTTCGTTCCTGACCGATGCCCACCAGACGTTGAAGCAGCGCGCCTTCGAAGCGTTCGTCGGCATCGACGCGGGCACGCTCTCGCACGCAGACGACGAGCAGCTCGCGCAGGCCGTGGCGGCGCTCGGCTTCTACCCGTACCTGGTCCCGAAGGCGTTCGGCGGAGCAGCGGCGAACGTCGAGGTCATGTCCATCTGCGTGCTGCGTGAAGAGCTGGCGTACCGCAACGCGGCGGCCGACTCGCTCTTCGCGGTTCAGGGCCTCGGCAGTCACCCGGTGCTGCTCGCAGGTACCGACTCGCAGAAGCAGACGTTGCTCGGGCAGGTCGCGAAAGGAACGGTGCTGTTCGCGTTCGCGCTCACCGAGCCAGAGGCCGGCAGTGACGTGGCGGCGCTCTCGACCCGCGCCGTGAAGACAGCAGAGGGATGGAAGCTGTCAGGCCACAAGCGCTTCATCTCGAACGCCGGCGTCGCCACGCACTACACCGTCTTCGCGCGCACCTCGGAGGGCACGAAGGGCATCTCGGCCTTCGTCGTTCCCGCCACCACGCCCGGCTTCCGTGTGTCGAAGCAGATGGAGTTGATGGGCGAACACCCCATCGGTGAGCTCGAGCTGAAGGACTGCCTCGTGCCGCACGACGCGCTGCTCGGTGAAGAAGGCGCGGGCATGAAGCTGGCGCTCTCGACGCTCGACGTCTTCCGCAGCACGGTGGGAGCCGCCGCCGTCGGCATGGCCCGCCGCGCGCTCGACGAAGCGCTCTCGTACGTGAAGACGCGCAAGCAGTTCGGCGCGCCGCTGGCGGAGCTGTCGGCCGTGCAGGCGTTGCTCGCCGATTGCGCCGTCGAGCTCGAGGCCTCACGGCTGCTCGTGCACATGGCTGCGACGACGAAGGACCAGGGCCAGGCGCGCGTCACCTACGAGGCCGCCGTCTGCAAGCTGTTCGCGACCGAAGCCGCGCAACGAATCATCGATCGCTGTCTGCAGGTGCACGGTGGCAACGGCGTGGTGAAGGGCTTCGCGGTCGAGCGGCTGTACCGTGACGTGCGCGCGCTGCGCATCTACGAAGGCGCGAGCGAGGTGCAGCGGCTCGTCATCGCGCGCCACCTGCTGGGCGCAAAGGGCTGATGGAGTCGCTGGAGGCTGCGATCGCCGCGAGTCCCGACGATGCCGCGCCGCTGCTCGTGTGGGCCGACGCGTTGCTCGCGAAGGGCGATGCGCTGGGTGAGTACATCTCGCTCTCGTACGCGCACACGAAAGAGGCCGATCCCTCACGCTTCGTGCGCACGCGGGACCGCCTGTCAGAGCTGCTGCAGAAGAATCGACAGGACTGGTTGCTCGACGCGCAGGTGACCGAGACCCATTGGCGCTGGGGGTTGTTGCGCAAGACGGCGGTGACGGTCGATGAGCAGAAGCTCTTCTGGGCGCAGATGGCCTCAGAGGACGCGCCGCTTGCGACGCTCGCCCTGCTCGTCGACGAGCTCGGCCGTGTGCTGACGTCTCCAGCCGGCCGGTTCCTCGAAGACGCGGGCATGCAGCTGCCGGTGGGCGTGAGCACGTTGACGCCGCTGTACGAGCTGATCGCGCGGCATCCACGCGTGGGTGGGCTTGCGCTCTCGGTGCCGGGCGCGACGACGGCGATTCGTTTCGAAGACGCGCCCACCATTCGGCGATGGCGAGTCATCGGCGCGCCGCTCGACGCCACCACGCGACTGCCACCGAACCTCGAGCGCCTCGAGCTCATCGACACGCCCGTCTTCCCGGGAGCCGAGGAGATGCTGACGGCTCCCGCGCCGAAGCTGCAGACGTTCGTGCTGGGAGACGAACATCTGGAGATCGAGCGGCTCGTGACGCGCCTGTCGCCGACGACGCACCCTGCCCTTCGAACGCTGCGCCTCATCGACGACCTCGCCGACGACATTCTCATCGCGCTCTCGCAGAGCCCGCTGCTGCGACAGCTCGACGAGCTTCAGCTGCACGGGCCGTTCACCGACGTGGGCCTCGATGTCGTGGTGGGCTCGGCCGCTCGGTTCGCGCGCATTCCAAAGCTGGTGTTCAGCGGCGGCGCAGCCTCGGGCTCGCTCAAGCGCATCGCGCACAAACGACTGCCCCAGCTCGAGCTGCCACCGCGGCGACCCACCACGGCATGGACCGGTTGGTAATTTCTGCAGGTGGCGCAGACTGCGGCGCGTGGAGTCCTTCGAGCCCTACCCATCTCTCGCGCTGGCCCTGCTGAGCGGGCTGCTCATCGGCCTCGAGCGGGAGCACTCCAAGCCGGGCGCCGAAGAGAAGCGCGGCTTCACGGGTGGCGTTCGCACGTACCCGATCTTCGCGATGCTCGGCGCGACCAGCGGGCTGATGGGCCAGCTGCCGCTCTTCGCGGCGGCGCTCGGCTTGAGCCTCTTCCTCGCCGTCGGCTACTGGCGCGACGTCGAACAGGGCCACGTCGGACTCACGAGCGAAGGCAGCGCGCTGCTCACGTTCTTCCTCGGAGCGCTCGCCACCGCGCAGGTGATTCAGCCGCTGCGCATGCGCATCTTCGTGGTGGCCAGCATCGCGGTCGCCATCACCTTCCTGCTCTCGGCGAAGAGCGAGCTGCGGCAGTTCTCGGCGAAGCTGTCTCGAGACGACGTCATCGCGACGCTCAAGTTCCTCATCATCGCCGTCATCGTGTTGCCGCTGCTGCCGAACGAGCCACTCGGCCCCTACGGCGCGCTCAACCCGTACCGCATCGGCTTCATGGTGCTGCTCATCGCGGGCATCGGCTTCGTCGGCTACGTGGCGATGCGGCTCTTCGGGCACGGCAAGGGGCTGCTCATCACCGGCGCCATCGGTGGGCTCGTCTCGTCGACCGCCGTCACGCTCGCCTCGGCCGCGCGCGCGAAGCAGACCCCCGCCCTCGCGAAGGTGAGCGCGCTGGCCGTCGTCATCGCGAGCACCATCATGTTCGTGCGCGTGCTCATCACGGTCGCGGCGGTGGAGCTCTCGCTGCTGCCGAAGCTCGCCATTCCGTTGGGAGTCATGGCCGGCGTGAGCCTCGGCGCTGTCGGGTGGATGGCCTTTCGCGATCGCGCGCACCGCTCGGAGACCGGCGACGTGAAGCTGAGCAACCCGTTCGAGCTGCGCAAGGCGTTCCAGTTCGGAGCCTTCTTCGTCTTCATTCTCGTCGCGTCACGCTGGGCGACCGAGACGTTCGGCAACGCCGGTACCTACTTCGCCGGGTTGCTCGCCGGGCTCACCGACGTCGACGCCATCACGCTCACGATGGCCAACCTGGTGAAGTCGAAGTCGCTCGAGCCCGAGGTGGCGACGCGCACCATCGTCATCGCGGTGGCGAGCAACACGGTGGTGAAGGCCATCATGGCCGTCGTGCTGGGTGGCTGGCCGTTCGCGAGCCGCATCGTCGCGGTCTCCGCCATCGCGCTGGTGCTGGGCCTGGGTCTCGCCATCGCGCTGTGACAGGTCTGGCTGACGGATTGCCCATGCAGGCGGGTTCGGGGTAGCCACGTCTCATGCGTCACGTCGTGCCCGGTCTCGTCACGCTGATCAGCCTGCTCGTTCCCCACCTCGCCGAGGCCCAGTGCGGCCGGCCGGGGGTGAACGGCTACGCGAACTTCACGTTCCCGAACGGCAGCACCTCGGCCGACACCTTCACCTATACGAACGTTGGCATGCTCAGCGGGCAGGCGGTCGACGTGCGCGTCACGCGGCTGTCGACGACGCCTTCGACGGGCTTCACGTACACGCTGCAGGGGATCGCGGGCGCGGCGGTCGTCACCTTCGCCAGCGCGGGAGCTCCCGGCACGCCCGGCACCGCGACGCTGCGGCTGCGCTACGAGATCTTCCTCACCGGCACGACGACACCGGCGATGGGCGACTTCTCTGCTGAGATCGGCGACCTCGATCGCACCACCAGCTTCACCGAGCGCATCATTCCCACGCTCGGCGGCCTCACCGCGTACGAACTCTCGCGTGCGCCGCCGACGACCGTTCAGGCCGGAGCGCGCGCCACCGAGATCGTCTTCAGCGGCACCGCAGATAATGGCGTGGGCTCGGGGGCCGACGACAACGCGGTGGTGCTGACCTTCCGCAACCGCACGTCGTTCGACATCGCGTACGAGGTCGAGCACGACGGCACCACGTTCAACCGCTTCTTCGCGCTCGATGCCTCGCTGCCGAACTTCATCACCTCGGCGACTCAGACCGTCTGCGTCCCCGTGACGGATACCGACGCCGACGGCGTGCCCAACCTCATCGACGTCGACGACGACGGCGATGGCCTCGACGACGCGCTCGAGGGCTCCACCGACGTCGATGGCGACGGCATTCCCAACGTCATCGATCTCGACTCCGACGGCGACGGCATCAGCGACACGCTCGAGGCAGGCGGCGCCGACACCAACGTGAACGGCCGGCTCGATGGCTGTCCTCCCGTGCAGGCGAACGGGCGCTGCACCTCGGGAGGCATCGCCACGCCCCGCTCCACCGATAGCGACGGCCGCCCCGACTTCCTCGACGCCGACTCCGACGACGACGGCATTCCGGATGCGCGCGAGTACGGCTACGCCGACACCAACGGCGATGGCCGCGTCGACTCCGCGCTCGACGTGAACAACGACGGCTTCCTCGACGCGCCCCGCACGAGCGGCGTGAACACCGACGGAGATCTGTTCGCCGACCACCTCGACCCCGACAGCGACGCCGACGGTGTGTCTGACTTCATCGAGGCCTTCGACACGAACAACGACGGCACGGCCGATCGCATGAAGGCGAACTCGGACTCCGATGGTGACGGCATCGACAACGCGTTCGATGTCACCTGCACGGGTGCCGGCGTTCCCGTTGGCTGCGCGAGCGCGGGTGTGGGCGTCACCTCTCCGCTTTCCACCGCGCGCAACCGTGACGGCGACGCGCTGCCCAACTGGCAGGACACGTGCGCTGACGGCTACCTGCGTGGCGGCGAGGCGTGTGACGACGGCAACGGCCAGAACGGAGACGGCTGCAGCTCGGTGTGCGTGCTCGAGCCCGGCTTCTCGTGCACTGGCACCACGCCCACGCGCTGCATTCAGGTGACGGCGCCGACGATTCAGACGCCCGCGCAGAACGCCACCGTCGGCCCGAATCCCTCGCTGTCAGGAACAGGACTTCCCGGCGCGCTCGTCACCGTCACGCGCACGGGTGGAGCCAGCGTCTGTACTGCCACCGTCAACGCCGGCGGCAACTGGAGCTGCAGCTCGGTGCTCGGCAACGGCATGTACACGGTGACGGCGACGCAGACGCTCGCCATGGTCACCGGCCCCGCGAGCGCGGCCCGCACCTTCACGGTCTCGGGCACGCTGCCCAGCGTCGTCATCTCGATGCCGCCCGCCATCAACGCCATGAACGCGGCGGCCTACGTGGTGAGCGGCACCTGCACGACCGCAGCAGGCAACGTCTCGCTCACCGTCGGCTCCATCATGGCGACGGCGCCGTGCACGGCTGGCACGTTCACCAGCACCGTCAACGCCACGACACTCCCCGACGCGCTGCAGGTCAGCATCTCGGGCTCGCAGACGAACGCGAGCGGCACCGTCATCGACACCAAGTACGCGCTCAAGGACACCGTCGTTCCTGGAGCGCCGGTCATCACCTCGCCCGCGAGCATGAGCCGCACCACCGACACGCGGCCCGCCATCACGGGAACTGCAGAGGCGGGGGCCACCGTCACCGTCACCATCGACGGCAGCGTCGCCGGCACTGCGACGGCCGATGGCAACGGCGCGTGGACGTTCACTGCGGCCAATCCGCTCCCGCTCGGCATGAACACCGTGAGCGCGACGCAGACCGACGTGGCGGGCAACACCGGCCCCTCGAGCCCGACGACGACCTTCTTCATCGAAGCGGCGAACCCTCCGCCCGTCATCACCACGCCGCAG
>Ga0075163_10014294_pt1 | contig 10246 bp, 22 predicted proteins | sample JI1023141ADNA_FD_71478 | JGI IMG/M metagenome (GOLD analysis project Ga0075163, IMG submission 71478) | Wastewater effluent complex algal communities from Wisconsin, to seasonally profile nutrient transformation and Carbon sequestration -... | ecosystem: Engineered > WWTP > Effluent > Algae... | reverse complement strand
TTTCGCGTGCAAGTAGCAAATCGAGCCGTCGACCCAAACCTTAAAGGTTTGGCAATCGAAACGGACGGCTCAAATGGCGTTAAAGATACGGAAGTGCTGGTGCAGTCCAGTCTCCAGAATGATACGCGCCATCCTGCTTGTGGGGGAATCTCTCTTGCAATCGCTGTTTCTGTCCTAAGCGCCTGAAAGGGTTTGACGTGGGACAATGCGATTGGTCGAGGGGACATAAAACAAGTGATTACGCGCCTAGACGCAAAGGGAGGCGGTGTGTTACTTGTCCGGTTGCTGGTCCACAAGCTTAGGCTTTTCCGGTTGGTATCAAGGGTTAATTCTCTTGAGGCTTTGGGAAAGTTGCGGCTCCAATCAAACCAGCTAGCTTGGTAAGCGTGAAAACGTCTATTCGATAGACGATTGACCTACTGAGCGCGTAAGGTTCCGTCAATGGGCTTACCCAAACCAAAGAAGGTAGGGAATAGGTCTTAGCGGGGAAGCGAACCCCTAAGAACGAAAGACGAAAACGGACAATACGCGTAAAGGGAAGGACCCGAGGTTAATTAGAAGTCGATATCCAGGGGACAATACCCTAGATAGCATCGTATGCAGAGGGACGGAAGTAACTCTTATCAAGGAAAAGACCGAACCCTGAAAGGGGCGACGGTTAGTTAGAATGCAAGGGAGAATCCCGGAAAGAGAACGGGAAGCCACGGTATTATCAAGTCTGACTCGCTTGAGCGGACGCTAAGGTGACGAAGTAAGATTGTTCTCATAGGACAATTAAGGAGCGCTAAGCTCGACTTCCAGGAACCTTAATAGATAATGAATCCACCTAGCGCCTATCTGATAGGTGCGTACCGAAAAGGGAGAAGTGGTGAAGTGGTTAAACATTGGACGGAATGGTCGGCTCGGGTTCGAGTCGAAAGGTTCCCGAAAATGGCTCGTTTTTAATTCGGGGTTCTTCCCTTGCTATCAGCCAACAATCTGTCGAAAAATACCATGACAGGGATAGCCTCCAAAGCTTCTGGCGTAAGTCTGTTAGTTTTTGGATAAAGGTAGCAACGCCTGGTCCCGGGCAAAGACATTCAGTCAAAGGCAGATTGTTGGTTGTTAGCAGGGGAATTAAGTCACTACGTTTCTCATTCCGGGGAAAAAGTTTCCCAGAAAGACAGGAAGAGTTATGAAAAACGGTACCACGGTTCCTTCAACCTTTCGAGCCTATCTGCTTACTTCTTCTGGAGCTTCGTTGCCTCATTGCCGTCCTTTTTCCTCCTTGATCCAGGCTCGAGCTGAGGTCGAAAAGGAGATTCAGAAGCGAGCAGATAGAGGGGAAACGGTTGGGGGAAAAGTCATAGAACTTGGGGCGGCAATCCTGGAAGTTTGGCGCCGAAACCCCGGGGAGAACAAGGCAAAAGAGGAAAACTTCGAGGAAAGGGCAATGAAGGTAAAGCCTCCCAAAGCGGAATGGGAGATGTTCAAGAAGCAGCCGATGCCCAAGTCTTCTTGGATGGAGTAAAACGGAGGTTCAATGTTAAGGATTGTTGGTTGTTAGCAGGGGAATTAAGTCACTACGTTTCTCATTCCGGGGAAAAAGTTTCCCAGAAAGACAGGAAGAGTTAATGATTCAAAATTTCATTCTCGGGTGTTTGCTTGGTGGGGTTCGGCTTTGCTTGCTCGAAGCGGAGGATGATTCTCTGACGAGGATGGATGCGATCTTTGCGGAAGCTGAGTTAAACTCGGCTCTAGGGTTCGATGGGTTCGGCGCGGTCGAGTATGAATCAATTCCGCTCGAGGAATTCGTCTTTTGAAAGGTTCCCGAAAGGATCTTAGGATCCTTTTGAAAGTCTTTCAACATTCGGAAAACGAGGCAGAAATGGAAAATTTCATCGTTGGGTTTCTTCTGGTCGCAGCCATTCACACAACCAATCTTGGCTGGGCAGCCGATGAGCGGCAAGAATTGGGGGCTTCTTTTCTCGAGGATGTGGGAATCGACGCCATCGTTTACTTGGATCCCAAGGGAGAATTCGACCCGGATGGTATCATCAGCTGCGAGCTTCGGGAAGCAATGAAGGGGATCCAGGCATGAATGAGAACGAAGAAACGGACGAAGAAACGGACGAAGAACAGGCGTCGTGTAATCGTGCCGCTGAGGCGGCTGCGAACGATGAAAGCTGGTCTGGAAGCGAAGAACCAGAAGAAACCGCCTACATAGGAGAAAAACAAATGGTCAAGATCGTGGTTCGCAAGGCTGATGGTTCGGAAGTCGAAGCGGAGGTTCCGGTGCTGAATGCTGGAGTGATTCGGCTTGATGGGGAGCTCTACAGCCTGGATAGGATGACAACGGATCGGGCGATGAGCTCGGGTAAGCGTACGGCTTACTTCGTTCCGGCGGAGATTCTGGAGCTCTAATCCAAAGGATTCTCGGGAGAGTCTTATCTCCCAAGATGAAAGGTTCCCGGAAGGATCTTAGGATCTTTCCGAAAGTCTTTCAACAACCAACGGAGATTAAGAAATGAAAATTCTGGTAAATGCAATCAAGTGCAAATCCTGTCAGGTTGTGGTCGTGAGCCTTCATCGCCACGATTTCCGATACTGCAAGTGTCAAAAGGTCGCCGCCGATGGGGGAACGGATTACCTCAAGAGAGTCGGTGAATCGGAAGATCGTCAGGAGGAATCCTTGGTTTTGCTGGAGAAAGGGGACGAATTCATCGGAAAGAAGATCGGTCCACACAAGGATGAGACTGCGGACCAGGGACGGATTTACAAGCTGTCTGACTTGAATTCCGTCTATTAAAAGTAATTGGAAGGTTCCCGAGGGTTTCTTTAACAGAGACCATCGAAAGCTTTTCAACAAAAACCAAGAAGCAGCCGATGCCCAAGTCTTCTTGGATGGAGTAAAACGGAGGTTCAATGTTGGAATTTGTTATTCTCGGGACGGTGGATCAAGCTCAAGAGGAGCTGGTCAATCGAGGAATCAAAGCACAGATTACCTCGACGGAATTTTTCAAGGGACGTTGGAAGACGAAATGGCGCGCCGAGGATTGCGCCGAGCTTCAAGCTTGGGACAATGAGCCTTTGGTTAAAGGGGACGATGGTTGTTTCCTTCCGGGTTCAATGTACTTGACGGAAGGTTGAATGGTTCCCGAGGGTTTCTTTAATTAGAGACCATCGAAAGCTCTTTAAACTCGACGCTTCAAAGGAGGTTTTGTGGAAAATAACGAGACTGTTACGGGCGCAAATTTCTGTACCTCGTGCAAGGGAACCAAGGTAGCTTCTTACAATAAGGAGAAGCCTTGTCATGCATGCGATGCTCGGGGAGACTTTCCGGAGGTGGATCTCGAGTCGATTCTGAACCTGATCCTCGCCAAGCAAGGGAAGAACAAGGGGAAACCGCGAGCGTCGATGACGGCGCCATGGGGAGCAAATTCCACGGTGGAAACGACGCGAGCCTATTACGTCTGGCGATTGGCTCGATTCCACGGAGGGCTCGATGTGACTATGCCAGTTATGGCTGATATGGTTTGCAACGGTGACCCATTCAAGAACAAGTTGGACGCAATCTCGCAAGCGGTTGCCAAGCGAGCATTCGGCTCGGATATGGTGGGCGCCATGACTTGGGCGAAAGCTTTGGGTTACTGAAATGATGGGTTCCGTCGTTTTCTATACCCTGCCAGCTTCCAAGGCTCTTACTGAGGAGGATCGTAGGCGACAGATTGATAAAATCTTCGTGCCTAGCTCCAATGATCGAGAGTCAATGGAAAAGAGCATGAGTGCCGCAAGTAACTACATCGACGAAAAACGAAAGAAGGAACCCGATTTCACGTGGGAGCTTTCCTACTGGCACGAAGTCGAGACCGTCTGAAAGGTTCCCGAGGGTTTCTTTAATAGGAGACCCTTGAAAGCGGAGCATAGCTCCTAGGGTCTACGACCCGCTTTTCAAACAATGGGAGAATTAAACAAATGAGAAAGCCAGAAAGAGCTCGGGTTGCGATTCTTCGCAAATACTTCAATATCCCAGCCGATGCCTGGTATTGGGGCATTTGCCAAGGTCAATTCTGTTTCTACCTTGGATATGGTCGTGACCTACTGATCCACGGAAAGAACGCTTTTACGGTCGAATTGGAATCCGATGGCGAGGTTCGTCGGATACGTTGGCTCGAACAATTTATGCACGGTAGGTGCGTTGGACCAGCTTGGGGTCACTTCGATATCGATTACTGCCGAAGAGACCATTGGTTGGGGGAAACGCGCTTCTGTCGAGCAAGAACAAGCTAAGGAGGTTTGAAAATGAGCTGCCAAAACATGTGGATACATTGGCGGTATTTCAGCACGTGGTTCGGGTGGTGTAGCTTTCCACGACCGTGGATTGACCCCAACTACATGCATCAATCTTGGCACTATTGTGCTGAAAATGGGGGGAATAACTGTATCACCAGTTGAATGGTTACCGAGGGTTTCTTTAATTAGAGACCATCGAAAGCTCTTCAATCTTCGTGACAACCACTTCGTGACAAACGCATCCAAGGATGCCGGAGAATATCAAATGCGTCGTTCCAACATCGTTCGTCGTTCTTCCCGTCCTGGTCGCAACACGGTTCTTACCCTGGAGATGTTCGATACCCTGGAATCCCTGGATTCCGAGTTCCGGAACGTGGAGGATTTCGAGGATACCAAGCGCAGCAACAAGCGTGGTGAAGCGGCAAATGATGCCGACGAGAGCACGACCCCATTCCTTCGCTACATGCCTCGGGAAAGCTACAACGAGACTGGCGAGCCGCGTCCCCTGGATTTCTCGGGTGATCGTCGCCGATTCGATATCTGAGCTATTAGGGTACGTAAGTTTAGGTAAAAAGGAGACTGAACAATGGCTGATGTGAAGCGTGGTCCTCAGGTTGGTATGGGTAACTTCGGTACGGATCTGGAGCTGAAGAAGGCTCAGACGGAGCAGGCAAAGGGAAAGGGATATATCGTGGAGGATGGTCCTCCGGGATTTGTTCTGTTCTTCCAGAACGCCGAGGATAAGAAGAAGAAGTAATCTGATGAAATACCTATTCAAATGAAGACGCGAAGAGATTTAAACGCGCGGGTGACGCCCGCCATTTGGCAGTTAAAAAAACTGCCCCTTACAGTTCCTGAATTGGGCAGGAACCCTGGTATAATATGCTTTCGACAGTCTTTGAAGCAGAAACCTCATATCTGCATCCAAAGGATAAAAGACATCAAAGCTGGGCTTTCCGACACGTTAGCGTAAGCGACCCTGTGTCACGAAGTGAACGAGGAGCTTGCGACGAAGTCGGGTTTTCCCCATGATGATTAGAACCTAGTTCTTTTTATCTAAAGCAAAGCGCTGGATGAATTGAGATAAGCTGGTTAAATTCCGGCTTATCTCTTTTCTTCCTTTAAGGGTTTGACCAAGAGCTTTGGTCGAGTCTTCAAAGGAGGAATAAACAAATGAACCCTTTCCAACACATGCTTTACACGGTCATCACGGAAACCTTTTCGCAGGAATGCGATAACCTCGAAGGCGCCGCTCAAGCCGCGGGAGAGCAAAGCGGAACTTCAGAGTTGGTTTTCAAGGTTCGATTCGACTTGCCCATTCCCGAAGGTTTCGATGGTTACCGGCAGCTAACCATGGTTCTTTACTGTCCAACAGGAAGTACCTACACGCAGGTATGGATTCGGGAAAGCTCTACCTTGGCTCCTTTCGGACAACTCAATGGCGAAAAAACCCTCGGAAGATACCGCGAAGAATGGTCGGCTTGGACCAAGATTGCGGATCATTCTTCATGTTGGCGCGAAGGGGTGGAAAAGGTTTTGAATACTCCTGGAATCCGAAGCCTGATCACTGGCGGTAAGGGGGATAAAGGCTGGTATAACCTGGTGGAAGTGCCCAACTTCAATACACCGGCTGGAGAAAGCTGAAAAAAATGAAACTTACGACGGATTACAGTTCGCAAGAGGTTACCATTTCCGTGATATTGAAGGCATATTTGCTTTCGGTTAACGGAGCTGTGGGCGAGGAAAAGATACTGGAGCTGAACGGTAAGAGCTATAACCTTCAGTTTTATCCCGAGAACGGGGTAAGGTGTTTTGTTTGGGATTGTCGGGCGGCTCGCGAGGGACAAGAAAGGGGGTTGATTTGGCTGTTGGATTGCGACGGAAAGGAAGAAGTTCCGGAACCATCGTTTTTCCGAGAGCTTGTGGCAAACTTCGTGGTTGACATGTTCAACCAAGCAAGGAATAGCATGCCGGCTACGCTGTCGTGTGCGGTTCAATTTCCCATTCCTCTTTGGACATACTGAGCCGTGGAAAGAAAAGAGTCCAAATGAAGACCAAGAAAGTCGAAGTAACCGCGACATTCACCTTCGAGGTCCCGGAAACCTTTTCCGTCAAGGAATATGTTACCGCTCGATTCTTGAAGTACCAACCCATGGTAATGGTTTGGCGAGATGCGGACGATGGGGGAGAAGTTTCCCCTATCGATTGCAAGTTGGAGCCAGGATATAAGGAGATTCCATGACCGAGAACAAGATTTGGGTTTTGATGATGGTTGTTCGGATTTTCAAGGGAATGCGGACCTCCAAAGAAGAGGTTCATTTCCTTTGTGCATTGCCTTTGGCGGTGTTTCATGGGGAAGGGGCTTATGCTCCCCGAGAAGCGCAGGCAAGGCTGCTTCTGCTACGAAACTTCGTTGTCATGTGTCCCAATGGGTTTCATTCCACAGATATGGAACTGGCGGGGGAATATGGGTTGGCTGACGAAGATCTTGCGGAGGTTAATCATGCGCTGAAAACCCCCAAGCAGCTGGGAGAAAAGGTGGACATTACGCTTACTTTGATGGAAAGCAAATACGAAGGTTGAGGAATTGGCGAGGAATTCATTCCCGCCTTAAGATTTCGATAATATCGAGGTTTTAAGGGAGGAATGAAGATGACGGTTCACATCATGATTGCGGCGCCGGGAGCTGGAAAGAGCAAGCTGGCAAAGGAGCTTCGGACTCGTGGATTGACCGAGATTTACTCGGCGGATTCCTACTTCGAGCAATGGGAGGGCTGTTGGGAAACGGAAAAGGTTGTTTACAAGTTCGACCCTTCCAAGCTTGGAGAGGCTCACGCTAAGTGTTTGAGGGATTTCTCCTTGGATTTGGTGCAGTCCAGGAAGGATAGGGAGGATCCTTGGGAGCTCGATTACATCATCGATAACACCAATTCCAGCTTGGTGGAAATCGCTCCTTATTACTCGCTCGCTCGGGCATATGGACACAAGGTTATCTTTCATCGTTTCCTGGCAAACCGTCACGTTCTGGAGCACGAATACTTCCCGCGGAATGTCCACGGGGTTCCGCTGCATGCGGTGATGGCAATTGGTCAAAGGGTTTGGGAGCTGGAGTTTCCGAAGTTTTGGGAATTCGAGTTGGTCGAGCACGGAATGACGAAGGGAACCTGATGGTTCGGGGCGAAAGCCCCAAATGGGACTATAGCGGAGCGAAGCTCCTAGGGCTAAAGCCCGCTGAATCAACGTTTGATAATCCTTTCAAAACCGGAGAAAAGACAATGTTCGAGCGATTCCTGGATCTTTCGTTGTTCGTGGCGGTTATCGGGATGTACGGTTACCTGGGTTTTCAGCTGGCGAGTTTCTGATGAGGACCGAAACCCGCAAGGCTCGCTTTCTTTACGAGATCAGCCGAGATAACCGAGGGATGAGGAGCCCGCAGATGTAGTTAACCTGGCTAATCATAATCTTCCAATCGATTCTTGTCCCTGTTGTGGCGAGAACGTTGACGACCCATCTCAGTTTCGAGGCTTTCAAAGAAAACACCATTCTGTATCTGCAAATTACTGGGAGTGCGAGACTTCCGGATGGTCGAATACGAGGTAAAATGAATAGAAAGAAATTGGGCGAACTACTTCAGCAATGGCATTCTTCGATGAGTGACCCTATCTATGCTGTTGGAAGCTTCTACTTCTCGGATTGGGTATATCCCAATCCATTGATTGTTCGAGACGCCATTCACAGTCTTGAGCATACCCTTCAGGAAAATAAGGATATGCTCGAGGGCAAGCCAGTTATGGTTGTTCGTCAAGAAAGAACAATCGACCTTAAAGAATTTGCTGGTTACAGTGACGAAGAACTTCAGGATAACATTAATGAGCTTATGGAGTTGATTGCCTCTTTGAGGCTTCAATTTAAAGAAGACCTCTGTAATCATTTTGGAAGTGTTGAATGGTCTGAGTTGGTAAAGGAGTTCTGTAAATGATCTATACTCGTAGTGAATCCACCGGAATGAATCAGTTCTTCACCTTCAAGGAGGCTTTTGATTATGCCCAGAAGGACCCAACCATCTGGAAAATTTCGTTTACACAGATGGACGAGCGCACGGAAAAGCTTGAGCACATTCGGTGCAGCCGAAGATAATTTGATGGGTCTCCTGAAAGAAGGATGGAGATACAATAAGGCGCGTGCCCGACTTGGAATGCCGCCACTAGAAGACTGAGGTAAATATGGAAATCATTGGACGCGGTCAACTTCGACATCGTTTTCACGGTAACTACACCGCTCATATCATTCTTCTTTTTCCTACTGAGCCTCAAGCCCTTAGGGTTCTCCCCTTGCTTGGTCCGGGCTGGACACCGGCAGGAAAAACAGATAGTCTCCGAAGAGCTTTGAGCTGGACCGGAGACTCGGAAAAACTGGAGGCTTGTAAGAAGATTCTGGGTCGATTGGGAGCCGATGAGGCTAAGATTGATTCGGTGAAGAAGTCAGTCGATTTTGGTGAAGAATTCGAAGTTAAAGTAACCTACAAGTTTTGAAAGAAAGCAATTGGTAATGGTTAAACCTCCTCATAACGAATGGTTCCATCCGCTTGCCAAGAAGGTTTGCGCTTGCGGTCAATCAAAACACAAGCTCCGAAAGGATCCGGTTAAAGCCGCTGCTTTTCAGGTAGTGGCTTGGGGAGAATACGTTTATGGTAAATTCCGAACGGTTGATCATGTTTGTCCCGAGTGTGTGGACGAGCGCATGATTTCGAGACTTTTCGACCATCTTAAGAAGTGTGGGTGCGCTTTTGCCTTTAAGGCACGATGTGGCTATTCCCTTCCCGAGTTCATCAAAGCGAGGGAGGCTCGATTGAATCAGTGTTCTAAGTCAAGCGACGCGGAAATGGGGGAGTGGGCTAAGACTTTGGTCTCCAAGAAAGAGTAAAATGGCTACTATCAAACAAATCAAAGAGCGGTTGCTAACTGAGGCTTTGGCTTCTACCAGCGAAGTTACCGGCAAAGTTATTGTTACCGATATGTCTTTCGATACTACCTCAAGGTGGGGAGTAAGGATTGACTATCCGAGTCGCGCTTCTTGGTACGGAGAAGTCGCCAAATCACAGCGTTCCGCTCTCATGAGCGCGTACTATCATTTTTTAGCTAAGAACCAGGAAAGCAACCGTCATCGTAGAAGCCAGGTTCCAAACCTTACTCAGAAAGGTAACGCGGTTCTTGCTGAACTTGCGGAAGTCTTTCAGATAACCTTTCACAAGAGGAATCCTGGTCATAACGGAAATGATTCGGAGCGAGCCTTTCTGGAGATGGTTTTGGAAGCGCTGCTTAAGCGTAACCCTCCGGATATGAAGCCAACCGACTTGACCAAGGATGATTTCGAGGGTAGGATTCGGGCGCAAATCGATAACATTCGATAAAGAGGTGGAGTATGATCAAGGTAACTGTTTCTCGGGATAATTTCGGTGCCAACCCTCGTGAAAACGATAACTTTGGAACCATGGTTTGCTGGCATCGTAACTATATCCTGGGAGATATTCAGCCTACGCAAAGCCCCGAGGAATACAAGGAAGAAAGTATTCCAGAAGGTTCGGTAGTTCTTCCGCTTTTCTTGATGGATCATTCTGGAATCAGCATGAGTTGTCGAGCCTTTGGCGACACATGGGATTCGGGACAGGTTGGTTGGATTATCGCTAACCCGAGCTCCATTAAGGCAGCTTTCCAGGTAACCGAGATTACCGAAGAGATTCTGGAGAAGACTAAGAAGCAGTTGGAAGATGAGGTTACGGAATACAATTATTACCTCACAAATGATTGTTGGGGTTTCATAATCGAGGAGGTTAAGTGTTGCTCCGAATGCGGAAGTAATCAAAACGAAACAATCGACAGTTGTTGTGGTTTTCGGGGTGATTGCCTGGATAACATGAAAGAGCATGTTTCGGAAGAGTACCACGAAGCTTTGACGAAGGCTTGGGAGAACAGGT
>Ga0075163_10014293_pt1 | contig 10246 bp, 7 predicted proteins | sample JI1023141ADNA_FD_71478 | JGI IMG/M metagenome (GOLD analysis project Ga0075163, IMG submission 71478) | Wastewater effluent complex algal communities from Wisconsin, to seasonally profile nutrient transformation and Carbon sequestration -... | ecosystem: Engineered > WWTP > Effluent > Algae... | reverse complement strand
ACCGCGGTGGCGCCGGGGGTCGAGCGGGTGCAGGTCGGCGACCGCGTCGCGGTCAACCCCAGCCGGCCGTGCAGCCGCTGCGTCTACTGCCTCGAAGGCCTGCCCAACCAGTGCTTGGACATGCGCTTCTACGGCAGCGCGATGCGCGACCCGCATGTCGAGGGCGCCTTCCGCAACCTGCTGGTCTGCGACGCGGTGCAGTGCGAGAAGGTGGCGCCCGGCGTGCCGCTGGAGCTGGCCGCGCTGGCCGAGCCGTTCTCGGTGACGCTGCACGGCGTGAACCGCGCCGGGCCGCTGCTCGGCAAGCGTGTGCTGGTGTCGGGCTGCGGCCCGATCGGCGCGCTGGCCATCGCCGCGGCGCGGGTGCATGGCGCGGCCGAGATCGTGGCGGTGGACGTCACCGATCAGACCTTGGCCATCGCCCGCGCGATGGGTGCGCACCAGGCGATCAACGTCGCGCAGGACCGCGGCTGGGTGCAGCGGTTTGGTGCCGACGGCCTCACGCGCAAGGGCAGCTTCGACGTGATGCTCGAATGCTCCGGCAACGAGCAGGCGCTGCGGGCCGGGCTCGAGGTCATGCGCCCGCGTGGCGTGGTCGTGCAGCTCGGCCTGGGCGGCGACGTCAGCCTGCCGCAGAACGTGGTGGTGGCCAAGGAGCTGACGATCTGCGGTTCGTTCCGCTTCCACGCGGAGTTTGCGCTGGCGGTGCGGCTCATCAACGAGGGCCGGGTCGACCTTCGGCCGGTGGTGACACGCGCCTTCCCGCTGGCGCAGGCGCGCGAGGCTTTCGAGCTGGCCAGCGACCGCACGAAGGCGATGAAGGTACTGCTGGACTTTTCGTCCGCCGTCGCAGCATGACAGCCGCGCTGCCTGCGGCCACTGAACTCGCGCAACGCTTCCTCGCCGAGGGCGTGCGCGACGTCGAGTGCCTGTTCCCCGACGTTTCCGGCTACCCGCGTGGCAAGCTGATGCCGGCAGCGCGTTTTGCCGCCGGCGACGAGCTGCGCATCGCGCAGGCGATCCCGATGCAGTGCGTGACCGGCGAGTACTCGTACGACCCGATCTTTCCCGACGCCGACCCTGACGTGCGGCTGCGGCCCGACCTGGCGACGTTGCGCCGCGTGCCCTGGAGCACGGTGCCGCGCTACCTGGCGCTGCACGACTGCGTGGAGCTGAACGGCGCGCTGTGCGCCTTCGCACCGCGTTCGGTGCTGCAACTCGTGCTCGCACGCTACGCCGAACGCGGGCTGCGGCCGGTGGTCGCGCCCGAGATCGAGTTCTACGTCACCGCCGTCAACACCGACCCGCACCAGCCGCTGGCACCGCCCACCGGCCGCGGCGGCCGCGCCGAGGTCGGGCAGTCGGCCTTCAGCCTGAACATGCTGGGCGAGCTGGCGCCGTTCTGGGACGAGTTCCATGCCGCGGTCGACGCGCTGGGCATCGCCGCCGACACCTGGATCCACGAGGTGGGCAGCTCGCAGTACGAGATCAACCTGATGCACGGTGACGCACTCGCCGTCGCCGACCAGGCCTTCCTGTTCAAGCTGGCGGCCAAGGAGGTGGCACTGCGGCACGGCTTGAACGCGGTGTTCATGGCCAAGCCGATCGAAGGCCAGCCGGGCAGCTCGATGCACCTGCACCAGAGCCTGGTCGATGCGCAGGGCGACAACGTCTTCAGCACCTCCGACGGCAGCGCGACGGCCACCTTCGGCCACTTCATTGGCGGCCTGCAGGCGCACCTGCCGGACCTGATGCTGGTCTTCGCGCCGTTCATCAACTCGTACCGCCGTTACGTGGCCGGCAGCCAGGCGCCGATCAACCTGCACTGGGGCCTGGACAACCGCACCACCGGGCTGCGTGTGCCGATCAGCGGCGCCGCGGCGAGGCGCGTCGAGAACCGCATCGCGGGTGCCGACGCCAATCCCTACCTGGCCATCGCCGCCTCGCTGGCCGCCGGGCTGGCCGGCATCGACGATCAAGTGGCGCCCACCGTGGCAGTCGACGGCAGCGCCTACGACCACGCGCACGACCTGCCGCGCAGCTTCGACAGTGCGCACGAGCGCTTCGTGCGCAGCGCGGCGGCGCCACGCCTGCTGGGCGCGCCGTTCGTGCAGGCCTACGGCGCGGTGAAGGCGCTGGAGCACGACAGCTTCATGCGCGAGATCAGCGCCTGGGAGCGTCGCCTGCTGGTGCCGATGGCCTGAGACCCGGAGGCCTGGCGGCAGCAGGCCGATGCGTGCCGTGTCCGAGGTTCTACTATGGTAGAGTCTGTCGATGCAGGTCGCCCTCCGAATCGCCGAGGCTGTCAGGGCGCAACGGCGGCGCCGCGGCTGGTCGCTCGATGAACTCGCGGCACGATCCGGCGTCAGCCGGGCGATGATCTCCAAGATCGAACGCAAAGCCAGTACGCCGACGGCGGTGCTGCTGGCGCGGCTGGCCGATGCCCTGGGCGTGTCGTTGAACGCCTTGATGTTCGATCCGGACACGACTGCCAATCATGCGTCCACCACGTCCACCGTCAACGATCAAGCCTTGTGGCGTGATCCGGCATCTGGCTACACGCGTCGAATGGTCAGTGCGGCTCGGGGCACGGGCGATGTCGAGATCGTGGCCATCGAGTTGCCCGCGGGTGCCCGGGTCCGCTTTGAGGCTTCGGCCTCGCACCGCATCGACGGGCGTGTCCTGCTGCTCCAGGGTCGCCTGCAGATCACCCTCGCCGCAGAAGTGCTGACGCTAGAGCCTGGCGACTGTGCGCGGGTGGCCCTCCACGCAGCGCACGAGTTGCACAACCCGGGCAACGACGATGCGCGCTATCTCGTGGTGACCCGCCGGCTTGCACCGTTGCGCCTCACGGAGCTGAGTTCTTGATCCAGCCGGGCGCCCGGTCCAGGCGGGTGGCCTGGATCATTGCCCTGGTGTTGCTGCCGCTGATGCTGCAGGCACTGGGAACACACTGGGTGCGCGTGGCGGACACCTGCCTGCTCTACATGATGCTGGCCCTGGGTTTGAACATCGTGGTTGGACAGGCAGGCTTGCTCGACCTGGGCTACGTGGCGTTCTACGCCCTGGGCGCTTATCTGACAGCGTTGCTGACTTCGCCTCACCTGAGCGGGCAGTTCGCGTGGATTGCGGCGTTGGCGCCGTGGGGCCTCCATGTGCCGTGGTGGTTGACGCTGCCGCTGGCCGCGCTGGTGGCAGCGATCCTGGGGGCATTGCTGGGTACCCCCACGCTCAAGCTGCGGGGTGACTACCTGGCCGTCGTGACGCTGGGCTTCGGCGAGATCGTGCGCATCCTCATCAACAACGCCGGCGCCGAGCCTCTCAACCTCACCGACGGCGCGAAGGGACTCGGGCAAATCGACGCCATCAGCATCTTCGGGATCGAACTCGGCACGCCCCTTGCGCTGGGAAGCTTCGAGGTGGCCCCGGTGACCTTGCACTACTTCCTGTTCCTGGCGGTCGCGCTGCTGTTTGTCGAGCTGTGCCGACGCTTGCAGGCCTCACGCATCGGGCGCGCCTGGGCCGCCATCCGCGAAGACGAAATGGCGGCCGCCGCGATGGGCGTTCCGACCCGCACGCTGAAGTTGATGGCCTTTGCCATCGGCGCCAGTCTCGGCGGTGTGGCAGGTGCACTGTTCGCGCCGTTCCAGGGGTTCATCTCGCCCGAGGCCTTCAGCCTGCAGGAGTCGGTGATGATCGTGGCGATGGTGGTGTTCGGAGGCATGGGCCACATTCGCGGCGTGATCCTCGGCGCCGTGGCGCTGACTGCGGTGCCGGAGTTGTTGCGTTACGTCGTCAACCCCTTGCAGGCCCTGACGGAAGGGCGGGTCGATGCAGGCATCCTGCGCCAGCTGCTGATCGCCTTGGCCATGATCCTGACCATGCGACTGCGCCCTCACGGGCTGTGGCCGCTGCCACGGCAATAGAGCACCGCAGACCATTGACACGAGCGCCAGCCGCTGCCCGGCATCAACGCCAGCGCGCTGTCGACCACCACGCCGCTCTGCCCGAGGTGGTTGCCCGAGTCGTGCAGCGCGGCCCGCTTGGCCCGCGTTCGTGCGGCTGGGCGATGGGCCCACGCTGATTCAGCGCCGCGCTGACGATGCCGGTCTCACTGCAGCCCGAAGAACTCGCGGATGCGGTCGAGCAGCGCGGCGTGGTGCACCGGTCGCTCGCCCTGCTCGGCGCGCAGGGCCTGCTGCAGCGCCTCGTTCTGCGCCACCCGCTGCGCGAGGATGCGCGCCATGCCTTCGGCCAGCACCGGCCGATCGCGGATGATGTCCTCGAAACTCGCCTTGTCGAGCCGGTAGCACTCGACCTCGGTCGCCGCGGTGACCGTCGCGCCGCGCGGTGCGCCGGTCATCAGGCCCATCTCGCCGAACACCTGGCCGGGGGGCAGGCGGGTCAGCAAGTGGCGGCTGCCGGCGGCGTCTTCCCAATGCACTTCGGCCTCGCCGGCAACGATGATGTACAGCCAGTGGGCGGCTGCGCCCTGGCGCGTCATCACGTCGCCGCGTGCGAAGGGCGTGGGCACCAGGCGTTCGGCGATCTTGCGGCGCTCTGCCTCGTCGAGCGCGGCGAACAGCTCGACGCCAGACAGCGCGGCCAATCGACGCGCCAGCTCCCGGTGCCACGCGGCCTCGCGCTGCGCCGACGTCTCCTGCACCAGGTGCACCACCTGGTCGGCCAGCGCGATGCGCCAGCCCTGGCGCTGCAGCGCGGCCAGCAGGTGGATGCGCACGGCGGAATCGGTGGGGTCGTCGTCGCGCGGGTCGACCAGCCAGTAGCGCAGCGCGTAGCGGATCGCGCCGGGGCCGAAGTCCATCGCCACGCAGTTGGGCGCTGGCTCGCGCGCGACGTTGGGAATCTCGGCGTCGGCGATGGCCTTCTGCACCGCTTCGATGACCTGCGAGGGACCGACATGGTCGCCGATGCTGAAGCCGATCCAGCGGCGCCAGCCCGTGACACCCAGGTCGTGGCTGCCGATGACCGCGAACTTGCCCTTCATCAGCTGCGCGTTCGGCACCACGACCTTCTCGCCGTTGCGTGTGAGGATCGCGGTGTAGCGCCACTGGATCTCGACGACGCGGCCCGACACGTCGTCCAGGCGCACCCAGTCGCCGATGCCCAGCGAGTTGTCGAGCTGCAGCGCCAGCCCGCCGAGGATGTTGCCCAGCGTGTCCTGCATCGCAAAGGCCAGCACCGCAGTGATCACCGCCGAGGTGGCCACCAGGCTCGACAGCTCGACCCCGGCGAACGACAGCCGCACCAGGCCCCACAGCAGGTAGCCACCGATCACGACGATGTCCTCGACGATGCGCGGCGTCGGCGCGTGCAGCGCCGGCAGCAGCACGCGGAACAGCGCCAGCCCGGCCAGCCGGATCAGCACCACGCCCAGGCCGAACAGCGCCAGCTGGTGCAGGCCCTGGGCGACCGAGGCTTGTGCCCGCGAGGCGAACAACGCCGAGAGTGCATCGAGCAGCAGCCACAGCCCGAGCAGCAGCAGCGAGTGCCGCAGCGTCGCCCGGGTGCCGGGCAGGAAGCGGAACAGCAGCAGCACCAGCAGCAGCGCCAGCCCGTAGAACCAGGGCGTCTCGTCTTGCCACAGCGCGGTGGACATGTCGCTCACGGGCGGGGCGGTGGGGCCGCGAAAGCTACTTCTTCTTTCGAGCCGCCTTGCCGGCCTTCTCCAATGCCTGTTCGACGGCCTCGCACAGCGTCTTCAGCACCTTGATGCGCGCGAAGTACTTGTTGTTGGCCTCGACCAGCGTCCACGGTGTCGTCGCGGTCGAGGTGCGGTCGACCATGTCGCAGACCGCGGTCTGGTAGGCGTCCCACTTCTCGCGGTTGCGCCAATCGTCGGCAGTGATCTTGAAGCGCTTGAAGGCCACCGACTCGCGTTGCTTGAAGCGGCGGAACTGCTCGTCCTTGCCGATCGCCAGCCAGAACTTGACGACCACCACGCCGTGCCGCACCAGCGCGTTCTCGAAGTCGTTGATCTCGCCGTAGGCGCGCATCCAGTCGGCCTCGGCGCAGAAGCCCTCGATGCGCTCGACCAGCACGCGGCCGTACCAGGAGCGGTCGAAGAAGGCGAATCGTCCACGCCGTGGCAGCTTGCGCCAGAAGCGCCACAGGTAGGGCTGGGCACGCTCTTCCTCGGTGGGCGCGGCGACCGGCACGTTGTCGTAGTAGCGCGCGTCGAGCGCACCGGTCACGCGGCGGATCGCGCCGCCCTTGCCGGCACCGTCGTTGCCCTCGAACACGCCCACCACCGACAGCGACTTGAAGCGCGGGTCGCGCGAGGCCAGGTTGAGCCGACCCTGCCACTTCTCGAGCTCCTTCTCGTAGCGCGCCTTGTCCATCGGCTGGTCGAGGGCCAGCGCGCTGATCACGTCGAGCGGGTCACTCGGTGCCGGCAATGGCGGAGTCGTATCAGGCACCAAGCCGGCCGGCTTGTTGTCGAGCCGCTCGCGCAGTGCCGCCAGCAGGTGGCGGCCGACCGTCAGCGCCCTGAACCTCGCGTCGGCCCCGGGCACGACGATCCACGGGGCGGGGCCGGTGGAGGTCTGGCGCAGGAAGGGGTCGCAGACCTCGACGAAGCGGTCGTAGCGCTTGAAGTACTGCCACTCGGTCTCGGTGACGCGCCAGCGCGTCTCGGGGTCCGTCTCGAGCGAGCGCAGCCGCTTCTTCTGCTGCTCCTTCGAGAGGTGGAACCAGTACTTCAGCAGCAGCACGCCTTCGTCGCAGAGCATGCGCTCGAGGCTCTGGATCTCGCCGATGGCGCGCGAGAACTCGCCGTCGTCGGTCTGGCCCATCACGCGCTGCACGATCGGCAGCGTGTGCCAGGCGCCGAAGAAGATGCCGATCTCGCCCTTGGGCGGCAACGCCCGCCAGTAGCGCCAGTGCGCGGGGCGCTCGGCCTCTTCGTCGGACGGCGCGCCGAAGGCGCTGGTGCGGATGTGGCGCGGGTCCATCCACTCGTTGAGCAGGTTGACCGTCTCGCCCTTGCCGGCGCCTTCGACCCCGGCGATCAGGATCAGCACCGGGAAGCGGCCGTGCTGCTTCAGCTCGTACTGCGCCTCGAGCAGCGCGGCCCGCAGTCGTGCGGCTTCTTGCTGGTACTCGGGCTTGTCGACCCGGTGCCTGAGGTTGGCCGATTCAAACATCGCAGGAGCAATCTGGCACGTGGGCCCGCCCACTGCGTTGATCCCCGTCATGGCCGGGTCCGATGCAGATGATTAGGGTGAATCTCGGGAAGGTTCCTGACGGAAGGCCCCGCGATGAACAAGCGCATCACCTTGGCGGGCGCCGGCCTCTGGCTGGTGGCTCACATGGCCCTGGCGGCCGCACCGGTCGCCGTGGTGGAGGACCTGCGTGGCAAGGTCGCCGGCCTCGAGTTCATGGACTACGTCGCTCCGGGCCGCGTGATCGTGCTCGGCCCGAAGGACGTGCTGGTGCTGGGCTACCTGCGCTCGTGCTGGCGCGAGACCATCACCGGCGGCACCGTCACCGTGGGCGAGGCGCAAAGCGTCGTGCTGGCGGGCCGTGTCGAGCGCAGCCAGGTGGCCTGTGGCGGCAGCCGGGCCCAGGCCGTGCCCCGCGAGGCGACGCAGGGTGCGGCCACGGTGTTCCGCAGCATGCAGCCGCGCCCGTTGGCCGGGGCGCAGCCGGTCCCGCTGGTGCATGGCCGCTCGCCGATCTTCGAGGTCGGCGCGCAGCGAGGTCGGCTGGTCATCGAGCGGGTCGACGAGCTCAGCGAGCGGGTCGACCTCGAGGTCGCCGGCAAGGGCCTGGTGCATGGTCTGTTCTTCGACCTGGCGCGCACCGGCATCGAGCTGACGCCCGGGGCCACCTACAACGCCAGCCTGGGCGCCCTGACCCTCGAATTCGACATTGCCCGCGACGCCAAGCCCGGGGCCACGCCGGTGGCCGGCCGCTTGCTGCGATTCGACTGAAGCACGCCCGATGGCCCGCGCGCGTCGCCGTGATGCCCTGGCGGTGGCAGGCATCGCGCTGCTGGCCGGCCTGCTGTGCAGCTCGCCTGCGGTCGATGTGGTGCGCGGGCTCTCGCTGGATGGGCTGACCGCGCTGCGCTGGCAGGCCTTCGGGCCGCGCCACGACGCCGCGAAGTCACCCGTGGTGGTGATCGCGATCGACGAGGAGAGCTACCAGACCGTGCCGTTCCAGGGCTCGCCGACGATCACCTGGACCGGCGAGATCGGGCGGCTGTTGACGGCGCTGGCCGAGGCCGAGGTGGCCGTGGTCGGCTTCGACGTGGTCTTCCCGAGTTCGATCGAGGCCTCGGAGATCCCCTTCGGCGACGAGCCGGTGGGTGCGCGGCTGCGCGGTTTCGACCGCAGCTTCCTGCGCGCGCTGCACGGTGCGGCAGCCAGCGGCCAGGTGGTGCTCGGCGAGGTGCTTCATGCCGAGCGGCCGATCCGGCCGGCGGCCGGGCAGCGGGTCGCGGTGGGCCAGCAGCGCAACCTGCGCGCGCTCAACGTGTTTGCCGACCCTGACGACGTGGTGCGCCGCCTGCCGCTGAGCTTCTCATTCGACGGCCAGCCGGTGCCGGCGATGGCTGTCGAGCTGGCCGCTCGCGCGTTGCGCACGGCACCGGACTTCGGCAGCGACGGTTCGCTGACGCTCGGCGGGCACCGCTTCGCCTCGCCGCTGCGAAACACGCTGACCCTCGATTTCGATGGCGGCGCCGACGACATCCCGACCTATTCGCTGGCCGAGCTCAGCGCTTGCGCGCGGCAGGGCCAGCGGGACTTCTTCCGCCACCACTTTGCCGGCAAGGTGGTGCTGCTCGGCACGCTGCTCGACAGCGAGGACCGGCAGCTGACGTCGAAGCGCTTTGCCACCGGGCCGGAGCGGGCTGCGGCGCCGCGTTGTGCCTCGTCGGCCCCGAGCGCCGCAGCCACGGCCGCCGCCGGGCGGCACACGATCGCCGGCGTCTACGTGCACGCGACCGGCGTCGCCAATCTGCTGCGGGGCCAGGCCGTCACCGAACTGGATCGTGGCACCACCGCGGGTGTCGCGGTCGGGGTGGCGGGGCTGGCCGCCGCCGCGGCGCTGTGGCTCGCGCCCGCCACCGCCGCGCTGGCCGGCCTGGCCGCCGCGGCCACCGGGCTGCTGGTGGCACTGCTGGCATTCCGGCAGTCGCTGGCGCTGCCGCTGGTCGAACCCTTTCTCGCCGGGCTGCTGGCGATGGTGGCGACCGGGCTCTACCGCTTCCTCGCCATCGACCACGAGGAGCGGGTGCTGCGCAAGAGCTTCTCGCTGTACCTTTCGCCGCGCCTCGTCGACCGCATGATCGAAGCCGACCGCCCGCCCGAGCTCGGCGGCGAGCTGCGCCAGGTAACGGTGTTCTTCTCCGACATCGTCGGCTTCTCGAGCTTCTCCGAGACGATGACGCCGCAGGCGCTGGTGACGCTGATGAACGACTATCTGTCGGAGATGACCGACATCGTCGAAGCCGCCGGCGGCTACGTCGACAAGTACGTCGGCGATTCGATCGTCGCGGTGTTCGGCGCGCCGGTCGACGACCCCGAGCACGCGCGCCACGCGGTGCAGGCCGCGCTGCGCTGCCGCGAGCGACTGGACGAACTCAACACCACGCAGGCCTTCCAGGGCCGGCGCATCGCGCACCGCATCGGGCTGAATTCGGGCGAGGCGCTGGTCGGCAACATCGGCTCGCGGCGGCGCTTCAACTACACGGCGATGAGCGACGCGGTGAACCTGGCCTCGCGGCTGGAAGGTGCCAACAAGTACTTCGGCACCGACATCCTGGTCTCGGAGATGACCCTGGCGCAGACTGGCAGCGAGTTCGCCTGGCGCGAGATCGACGCGATCCGCGTCAAGGGCCGCCAGCAGCCGGTGAAGGTCTTTGCACCACTGGCCGAACAGGGCCGGCAGACGGACGAGCAGTCGGCGCGCAGTGCGACCTATGCCCGCGGCCTCGCCGCCTGGCGCGCGCGGGAGTTCGCCGGCGCGGCGGCCTGTTTCGCGAGCATCGCCGCGCTCGACCCACCGGCGGCGCTGTTCGAGCGGCGCGCCGTTGCGCTGGCCGACCAGCCGCCGGCGGCCGACTGGGAGCCGGTCAACACGCTGGAAGGCAAATAGAGGTGCCGCAGCTGGGCGGCGCGCGCCTCAGTCGGGCATCAACGCCAGCACGCGGTCGACCATCACGCCGCTCTGCCCGAGGTAGTTGGCCGGGTCGCACATCGCGGCCAGCTGTTCGCGG
>Ga0075163_10014292_pt1 | contig 10246 bp, 5 predicted proteins | sample JI1023141ADNA_FD_71478 | JGI IMG/M metagenome (GOLD analysis project Ga0075163, IMG submission 71478) | Wastewater effluent complex algal communities from Wisconsin, to seasonally profile nutrient transformation and Carbon sequestration -... | ecosystem: Engineered > WWTP > Effluent > Algae... | reverse complement strand
CAACCAGTCCACGACACTGGCACCCGCTGCGTGTCTGTGTTCCTGGTCAACAACCGTCAGCCGGCCCCCGATGTTCGCCGTGATGCGACCTACATGTTCCAGCCCGAGCTCATCGTGCGCTCGGCCCGTCCCTTCATCGCGCGGCCCAGCGTGCATGGCCAGGACAGCGGCGATACGGACGAGGAGGTCGCGGACCTGCAGTTCAGCGACGCGGCTGAGCACGCGGTCGGCCACAATATTGCCGCGCTGGCGACCAAGGACGCGGCGGGCCAGTGCCGCGAGGTCTCCACCGCCTGGATGCCGACGGCCGACGTCGAGAAGGTGGTATCTCGCAAGCTCGATGTCCAACTTGGCATGGAGGCCCTCGCGGAGGCTCCCAGCGGCGCTGCCGTGCGCGCGATGATCGGCCCGATGCTGGCGACCTATGCGGAGTGGATCACGGTCGAGGCCGGCAATCTGCCCTCCGAGCCAGGCCGCAAGCGGGTCGGTAAGGATCTGCTCGCCAACGCCACGCGCGCGAAGATCCGGATTCAGGCCGGTCTTGACGCGCTCGACGACCCGCACATCTTCGAGGCCTTCCGCATCGCCAACCGGGCCAGCGCCACGGCGATCCGTCAGCGCGCCTGTCACGACAAGCCCGAGCTGACCCCGGAGGCGCTCCCGCCCCCGACCTGGTACCCGTTCCAGCTCGCTTTCCTGCTGATGAACATCGTCGGCATGGCCCACCCCGATCACGCCGAGCGTCAGATCGTCGACTTGCTGTTCTTCCCGACCGGCGGCGGCAAGACCGAGGCCTACCTCGGCCTCGCGGCCTTCGCCATGGTGCTCCGCCGCCTGCGCGACCCGTCGGTCCAGTCCGCGGGCCTGTCGGTGCTGATGCGCTACACCCTGCGTCTCCTCACCCTCGATCAGCTCGGTCGCGCCGCGACGCTCGTATGTGCGCTCGAGCTCGAGCGCCAGGAAAACGTGGAGAAGCTCGGCCGCTGGCCCTTCGAGATCGGCCTGTGGGTAGGCCAGACCGCGACCCCGAATGTCATGGGCCGCAAGGGCGACGAGAACCCCTATAGCGCCCGCGCCCGGACCATCGCCTTTCAGAACGACTCCGACCGCAAGCCCTCGCCGATCCCCCTCGAGACCTGCCCCTGGTGCGGCTGGAAGTTCAAGAAGGACAGCTTCAAGCTGCTCCCGCACAGCGACGAGCCGAGCGACCTGCGGGTGATGTGCGAGCATCGCAAGTGCGCCTTTCATTCCCGGCGCCAGCCCAATGGGATCCCGATCCTGTCCGTCGACGAGCCGATCTATCGCCGTCTACCGGCCTTCCTCATCGCCACCGTCGACAAGTTCGCCAGCTTGCCCTGGGTCGGCGACACGGCGGGGCTGTTTGGCCGCGTCGAGCGCCATGACTTGGAGGGCTTCTACGGGCCCGGCAGATCAGGACGCGGTCAACGCCTTACGGGTCCGTTGCCGCCGCCGGATCTGGTCATCCAGGACGAGCTGCACCTCATTTCGGGACCGCTCGGGACGATGGTCGGCCTGTACGAGACGGCGATTGACGCACTGTCGAGCAACCCGATCGGAGATCTGCGCATACGTCCCAAGATTGTGGCGTCGACCGCGACGGTGCGCCGCGCCGAGCGTCAGATCCAGGCGCTCTTCGGCCGGACCGCCGTCGACATCTTCCCGCCTCCTGGCCCGAAGCGCCGCGATTCATTCTTCGCCGTCACCGTCGGCGCCGATGATCAAAATGCGCGCAAGTACGTCGGCGTCGCCGCGCAGGGCCGTAACCTCAAGGTCCTCCTGCTGCGTACTTACGTGGCCCTGATGGCCGCCGCGCAGAAGGCCTGGCAGGACAACGGCGGCGACAAGAACCCGGACAATCCCGCCGATCCGTACATGACGGTGCTCGGCTACTTCAGTTCGTTGCGGGAGCTCGGCGGCAGCCGGCGCATCGTCGAGGACGAGGTGACGACCCGGCTCGTCGACTACGGCGATCGGCGCCGCCGGGGCGGCGAGGCCCGCGGCTTGTTCGTGAACCGGCGCCGCCTGACGGAGCCGCTCGAGCTGACCAGCCGCGTTAACACCAACGAGGTCTCGGACACCAAGCGCCGGCTCGCGCTTGGCTTCCAGGACAAGGAGCACGTCGATGTGGCCCTCGCCACCAACATGATCTCGGTCGGCCTCGACATCACCCGGCTCGGGCTGATGGTCGTGCTCGGCCAGCCGAAGTCCGCTTCCGAGTATATCCAGGCCACCAGCCGGGTCGGCCGCGACGCGAAGCGCCCCGGGCTGGTCGTCACGCTGCTCAATCTTTACCGACCGCGTGATCGCAGCCACTACGAGCGATTCGCCGCCTGGCACGAGAGCTTCTACCGCTCGGTCGAGGCGACCAGCGTCACCCCCTTCTCGCCGCGGGCGATCGACCGGGGTATCGCCGCCATCACCGTCGCGCTCGCGCGCCTTGGTCACCCCGGCATGACCGCGGCAAGGGGAGCGCTCAACGTCAACCGACATCGACAGGACCTCGACTTCGTCGCCGAGGTCATCTCCCGTCGCGCTGAGGGCCACGACTCTCAGCTCAAGGGGGCGGAGGCCGAGGCCCTCCGCAAGAAGGTCAAGGACCGCGTCACCGGCCTGCTGGACGCCTGGGCGAACATCGCCACCAAGAAGGGCGACCTGCAGTATCAGCGCGAGGTCGGGGTGGCCCCGCCGCTGCTGTTCGATCCGCTTGACACCGAGCTGTCGCGGCAGAGCAAGGAGGCCCAGCAGTTCAAGGCCAGCCGCAGCCTGCGAGATGTCGAACCGACCGTGAACCTGTGGTTGCGCAACCCCGATGGCATCGAGGTCGCGGAGGACAACCCATGATCAAGCGCAACGTTCCCCCCACCGGAGAGCTCCGTCAGAGCCAGGTGGTCACGACTTTCGGACCCGGCGCGATGGTCGACCTCCCGGACCACGCCGTGCTCATCGGCGGCCTCGAAATGTGGGTCGGCGATCGGCCGCGCATCTTCGAGGAGCGCCTCGAGGCGTTACTCCGCAAAGAGCTCGGGGTCCCCGAGCTCACGCTCCATGCGCCGCCCGTCGACTCGGGCGAACCAAACGCCTCCCGCACCGGCATCGCCGCGATCCTGTTCCCGGTGTGGTTCCTCGGCCAGATCGAGGCAAAGTGGACCGATCCCGATGGCCGCGAATATCGGACCCGTCCGTTGCTCCCGTGGGATCGCCTGGTCAAGGGCGGCTACCTCACCGAGGATCGCAAGATCAAGCCCGTCGTCCCCGTGCGATTCGTCCAGGCCTGCGTGAAGGGCCACATCAGCGACATCGACTGGTACGGGTTTGTGCGCAAGGACTACAAGACGGAGCGTACGGGCGCCCTGTGGTTCGACGAGGGCGGCGCCGGCAACGACTTCGCCGAGATCTTCGTCCGGGACGAGAAGACCGGCGCTCGCCGCCCGCTCTCGGACGCCGCCGTCAAGGACAGCAAGGTGCTCGGCACCTGCAGCGGCCGCCAGCCCTGGCTCGGACCGCGGATCTTCGATCGGTGCACCAAGCCGAATCGCTTGCTGACCCGCTCGGCCTCTCTCGCATACTTCTCCCAGACGATCCGCGTCATCGCCCTCCCCAACACCAACGAGGAGCTCAAGGCCGCCGTCGACCAGGTCTGGCAGGACCATCTCAAGTATTGCGAGTCGCCCGCGGACGTTCGCAAGGAACGGCGCCGCGAGAGGGTGGCACCAGCCCTCGAGGGCTTCACCGACGACAAGGTCTGGGAGGAGATCCAGCGCCGTCTCAGCGGCGCAACCCCCGTCCAGAAGGGCATCAAGCAGGCCGAGATCGAGACCTTGCTCGAGCAGAAGGAGAGCGTCGGCGAGGATAAGCCAGAGGGCGACTTCTTCGCTCGCACCCACCCGATCGGCGAGCTTCCGCCGGAGGCCGAGGGCAAGTTGGACCGGCTCGTGCTGGTGCACCGACTCCGCGAGGTCATCGCCCAGATCGGTTTCACCCGCTTCGAGGCCTCAATGCCGAAGGTCGACGGCGAGCTCGACCTGGATATCGAGCTCGCCCCGATCGCGCGCGACCTGACCTGGCTGCCCGCGATTCAGAACCGCGGCGAGGGTGTGTTCCTGTCGTTCACGCCGTCGGCGATCAACGACTGGCTCAGGCGAGACGCGGCGGTCAAGACTCGGAAGAAACAGCTGGTCGCTGGCTTCGACGAGTGGAAGCGGCGCAAGGATCTGGAGGGGTTCAACTTCGCCGAGCTCCCTTACATCATGCTGCACTCGCTGGCCCACCTGCTGATCACCGCCGTGTCCCTCGACTGCGGCTACTCGGCCAGCGCCATCCGTGAGCGCATCTACGCCGGAAACGGCAAGTATGGGATCTTGCTCTACACTGGCAGCTCCGGCTCGGAGGGGACGCTCGGTGGTCTCGTCGACGTCGGCAAGAACATCGGCCGCCACCTGAAGCGGGCCCTGGAGCTCGGGCGCCTGTGCTCCAACGACCCGATCTGCGCCCAGCACGACCCCGCCGACCCCCACGAGGAGCGCTTCCTCCACGGGGCCGCCTGCCACGGCTGCCTACTCATCGCCGAGACTAGCTGCGAGCGCCGCAATGAGCTGCTCGACCGCGCATTGGTGGTCCCCACGGTGAGCACACCCGGAGCAGCGTTCTTCGACGGAGACGCATGACCCACGCTCTGCTACGCCTCGGCAGGTCCGCGCTCCTGGGCCTCGCCGAGGCCCTCGCCTCCGGCAGACTGGGTCCGCCCTTCACGCGCTCCTCGGTCAGCCACCACATCCCTGATGAGCACCGCGAGGTGGTCCTCGCCGCGCTGGCGGAGATGAACGCCGACGGCATGGCCCCACGCCATATTGCGCGCACGCTCGGGTTGCTCGCCGAGCAACGGGCGGCCGAGCAGCGGATGTCGGATCGGGTGCAGCTCGTCTGGTCGCCGCCCGAGCTCGACCATGTGGACGCCCGCGACACCGTCGTGGTCGTGCAAGACCTCTTTCGCGCCGCCAAGAAGAACATCCTGATCGTCAGCTATGTGCTCGACGCGGGCAACAAGGCCGAGACACTGTTCGGCGAGCTCGCCGTGCGCATGGACGACGACCCGGACCTGGCTGTCCGCATCTTCGTCAATATCCCGCGCAAACGCTTCGACAATACACCCTCGACAAAGCTCATCGATGAGTTTGCCGCGAGGGTCCGTGATGAAGTCTGGCCTGGCGAGCGACTGCCGGACTTCTTCTATGACCCACGCTCGTTGGCCATTAGCAGCCACCAGGGGGCTTCCCTGCACGCCAAGTGCGTCGTGACCGACGGCCGCTGGACCCTCCTTACCTCGGCCAACTTCACGGAAGCCGCCCAGGAGCGAAACATCGAGGCGGGCGTGTTGCTAGACGACCCGACCTTCGCGCAGCGAGTCACCCGACAGTTCGACCTCCTAGTCGAAGACGAGACGCTGCAGCGTCTGGACGTAGGCGTCAAGGAATAAAGAAATGTCATTTCAAACACCGATCACGATCAAGGACGCCCTTACCCGAATCCAGGATCAGGAATATGTGCTGCCCGCCATTCAGCGCGAATTCGTCTGGCAGCCGAAGCAGATCTGTAGTCTCTTCGACAGCCTCATGCGCGGCTACCCGATCGGGGGCTTCCTATTCTGGAAGGTGTTGCCAGAGAACAGCAAGAAGTTCACCTGGTACGGTTTCTTACGTGACTACCACGAGCGAGATCTGCGCCACTGTCCGGTCCTGGACCTTTCTCCGCGATCCCTCACCGCCATTCTTGACGGGCAACAGCGTCTAACGAGCCTGAATATTGGGCTCCGCGGGAGCCACGCGGAGAAGGAGCCCCACAAGCGGTGGACAAACTCTGAGGCGTTCTTGAAGAAGCACTTGTTCCTCAATCTCGTCGCCGGGGCTGGTGAAGACCAGAGCGAGCAGGGGCTCAAGTATGACTTCCGCTTCATGAATGAGGCCCGCGCTGCAGCGTTAAGCGATCCTGCGCACGTGTGGTTCAGGGTGGCCGATACGCTAAATTTTACGACTTCATACTCGGCCCAGAAATGGCTTCGAGAGCGGTCGCTTGGAAACAGCGAGGTCGCAGCAGAGACGCTGCATCGCATCTACCATCTCGTCCACGAGGACAAACTCATCCCGTACTTCGAGGAAACGGATCAGGATCTTGACAGAGTCCTTAACATCTTCATCCGGGTGAACAGTGGGGGGACCCCTCTGTCGTACTCGGATCTCCTGCTCAGCATTGCGACCGCAGCCTGGACCGAGCGTGACGCCCGAAAATCCGTCCACGGCTTGGTTGACGAGCTAAATAGGGTCGGGGGAGGGTTTCGTGTCTCACAAGACTTAGTCTTGAAGACGGGGCTCGTGCTCGCTGACATTGAGAGCATTGCATTCCGCGTCTCCAACTTCACGACCGAGACCATGAAGGCGCTCGACGAGAAATGGGACGAGATTGAAAGAGCGCTCCGAGTCACCGTCGGCCTACTTTCAGACTTCGGCTTTTCCGCGGGAAATCTGAGCGCACACAGCGTAGTGATCCCGATTGCCTATTACGTACATCGGCACGGCCTCACGGAGAGCTACCGCTCCTCGGTCGGTAAGAAGGATGAGCGGGAGCACATCCGACGCTGGGTGAATCGATCGCTCGTGAAGGCAGGTGTCTGGGGGAGCGGCCTCGACACCCTGCTCATCGCTCTGCGTGAAGCGCTTCGGACTGCGGAAGGCCCAGGGTTTCCGCTCCAAGCGATCGAGAAGGCAATGGAGCAACGCGGAAAAGGCCTTCGCTTCACGAAAGACGAACTGGACGACTTGCTCGACAGCAACATCCAGAATCGGCGAACATTCCCGCTGCTCGCTCTTCTCTACCCGTACGTCGATCTTCGCAACCAGTTTCACGTCGACCACGTGTTTCCGTCTGCCCGCTTCACCGCAGCGAGGCTGCGCCAGGTGGGCGTTGGCGACGAGAACATTGACGCGTTCATCGACCGCGCTGGCCGGCTGCCAAATCTGCAACTACTCGATGGGGCGGCGAACGTGTCGAAGCAGGATAAGCTCCCAGCGGTGTGGCTAAAGGGCCATTTCGTCAACGAGGGTGCACGGAAGGACTTCTGCGATCGCAACGACCTCGGAGAGATCCCCGAGGGGATAACGGATTTCGCCATATTCTTCGAGGCTCGGCGCAAACGGATGCTGACGCGACTCGCCGAAGTCTTGGGTGTCGAGGTACCCGCGACCACCGCGTAGATTAGCCGCTGAATACTCTTTCGGCGTGCGTTATCGCGCACAATCCGTTCAGTCTCCAAATCCCAGTGCAGTGCCACTTACAGGACGCCACGATCATCGTGTGACGTCCAGGACCGGCCTGGAGGCGCGGCAGACGGAGGGGCCTTCGCGTCGCAGTTCACGGCTGTGGTCGCAGAACCGGGAGACGTACTCGGGGTAGCGCGGCATATAGCGACTCGATGCTGGTGTGCACCCGAGGGGGCTGATCCATAAACTCGGCGTACGTTGGCCAGGAGACGAAGCTCCTGTCCAACGCACCACCGAGGCGCGCCGCACAGTGGCAGGGGTTATGGCGATCGAGGTGCTCGCAGCGAGGCGACAGGTACTTATCGATCGCCTGGCGGGCGCGCATTTCAAGCACCCGAACTGCGCTCTCGGTGCTCGCCAAGATGTTGGCGCAGACGGCCAGCGGCAGGCCGAGGACGTGGTGCAGGATGAACACCGCGCGCCGGGCAGCCGGGATCCCGCGGACGGTCGCCATCAGGCATGTGCGCTGCAATTCCGCGAGGAGCACAGCGAGTCGCCTGGCGTCGCCTTGCAGGAGCGGGTGCTCGAGGTCGACTGGTACCGTCGTGTCGAGGCGCAGGAGGTCATCGAGCTCGGCCAGGCGGTCGACCTGTGACGGCTTTTCGGCGGCGACTAGGTCCATCACGAGCTGTGAGAGCTGAAGGGTCGGGTCTCCGGGCGCATGCTCGGTCGCACGGCAGACGGCCTCGAAGGCCGCCTCTCGGGTGCCGAGCATCCACACGGCGAAGACGTAGAGATGATCGAGCTGCAGAGTGGTCATCGGGGACGCTCAGGGGGAGGACGAAGGTCGAGGGGAACGACGAAGCCGGCGGCGGGCGACACCCGCGGAAAGCGGATCTGGCGCAGCCCATCGGCAAGGCAGGTGTGCTCAGGCACGGCAGGCGAGAACGGCATGCCGTTCACATCGAGCAGCGTGACGCGCCCGGCCGCGATCTCGACGCGCAGAAGGTGATAGCGGGCCTGGCAGGTCTCGAACACATCGCGCTGCTTTTTTAGGCGGGAAGCGACGATGTCCTCCGTCAACACCGGCGGAGCCGGTGAAGGAGACGCGCCGTGGGGGTGGGGCGCCTTCTCGTCCTTCGCTGGCTTTGCCTCCTCGGTCTCCTTGTTGCCGGCGGCGAGCTCCTTCGATGGGCTCGTGGGGGTGTTGGGCAGCGGATCCGGCTTCGGTGACTCGGGGCTGACGGCGACGATCGCAGGCGCAGGCACCCGCGCATCACGCGGCTCCGTGGGGGGCGTGGCGAACATCCAGGCGGCCGACAGTGCGGCGATGATGCTCGTCAGAGCCGTGAGCACAGCGACCCGGACCAGGGTCTGACGGCGGCTGGCCCGGCGCAGCGCCGACCGGATGGCCTCGAGCTCGGCGAGCAGGTCGGCCATGTTGCGCGGGCGATCGCTCGGGTCGCGGGCGGTGCCCCGGCGCAGCAGATCCGCGACGGGCACCAGCGGACCGGTAAATTCACCGCGGCGGATCGGCCGCGAGGTCGAGGTCGACGGGTCGACGAGCGGTTGACCCCGCAGCATCCGGTAGAGGACGGCGCAGACGGAGTAGATGTCGCTGCGCACGCTCGTGCCCTCTCCAGCGATCACTTCGGGTGCCGTGTAGCCGGGCGTGCCGATCACCCGCTCGTGTTCGCCGGTCTCATACCGTTCGATCGGCGGGGTCGGAGGGAACAGCAGCTCACGCTGGTGATACCGCGGCAGGAGGAGGCACATCCCGAAGTCGAGCAGGCGGACGCGGTCGCCCTTGCCGATCATGATGTTGGCTGGCTTCACGTCGCGGTGGATCACGCCGGCGTCGTGGGCGACGGCGAGGAGCTCCGCGAGGTCGATCGCCAGCGAGAGGGCGCGCACCGGCTCGATCCGGGTCTCGGACTCGAGCCGGAGACCCTCCACGATCTCCATCGTGAAGTAGGGCTCCGGCTTGCTGCCGATCTCGTACACCCGTGGAACACCTGGGTGATCGATGGCGGCGAGCGCACGAGCCTCGCGTCGAAACCTCGCCTGCAGGCGCTGGCGGCCCGCGTACTGGGGGAGCATCGTCTTGAGCGCGACCCGGCGGCGAAACTCGGGGTCGAATGCGGTGCGAACCAGGCCCATGCCGCCCTGGCCGAGCTCGTCGCACAGGATGTAGCGATCCGCGAACCGCGGCGCGCGCGGTGCCGGCGCGGCGTCGCCGACCGCGGCGGCGGGAGGCTTGGCCCGCGGGAACATCTCGGCGAAGTAACGGCGGCGGTCGGCCTCGGCGGCCTTCGGGTCGAGGATGTCGCTGGCCTCGCGCAGCGCCGCGTCGAGCGCGTTCATGGTGGTGATCTTGCCGTCGAGCGCGAGCGCCGTCTGCAGGACGCTCGTCAGCTTCGCCGGGATGGCTGGGTCGCTGAGGTCGACCGGTGCGCCTGCGTTTGGGATCTTGCCCGTGAGCAGCACCGCGAGCGTCAGGGCGAGCGCGTACACGTCGGCCGTCGGGCCCTCCTCGCCGCACCAGAACGGTGCGGTGCCGAGGATGTCGACGTCGCGGGTCTTTCGTCGTGCGCCAGCGGGGGCGTTCTCAGGAGCGGCGAGCTCGCTGTCCTGCAACAGCTTGGCGATGCCGAAGTCGATGACCTTGACGAAGATGTCGCCGCTCGGGTGGCGCATCAGCATCAAGTTCGAGGGCTTGATGTCGCGATGGATGACGCCGACCTCGTGCGCGTAGGCCAGCGCCGCAGCGACCTGCAGGCCGACGAGGATCACGACGGCGGCCGGCAGCTTGCCGCGGGCTGACAGCTCGGCGAGGTCGTGGCCGTCGACGTACTCGGTCGAGGGCTACTTGCGCCGGACGCTCAGCGAGCGCCTCGCGGACGCACCGCCGGCCGCGCTCGAGCGGGCGATGAGCGTGTTCATGGGCGAGGCGGCCCCGCACGCCTGGCCGATCC
>Ga0075163_10014291_pt1 | contig 10246 bp, 5 predicted proteins | sample JI1023141ADNA_FD_71478 | JGI IMG/M metagenome (GOLD analysis project Ga0075163, IMG submission 71478) | Wastewater effluent complex algal communities from Wisconsin, to seasonally profile nutrient transformation and Carbon sequestration -... | ecosystem: Engineered > WWTP > Effluent > Algae... | reverse complement strand
CGCAGACGCATCAGCCAGCGCAGCGCCGCCTGCGGGCCGCGCTGCGCCTCGGCGCTGCCACCCAGCAGTTCGAGCAGGTGGCTGAGGTTGGTCAGCCGCCGCTCGCCGTCGGTGAGCGAGCCCAGCCGTGCGCCGGTGCCCAGTGCGACGAGCAGCGGGCGCAGTGCCGCCTGCGAACCGTGCCGCAGCCAGGTCTGGCGCGCCTGGGTGAAGCGATCGACTTCAGCCGCCCACGCCGGCGGGTCAGCCAGGCAGGCGGACACTGTATCGGCGGTCCCGCCCGCCAGTCCGGTCGCCAGCGCGCCGATCAGCTTGCCGGCGTTCGAGGGATCGGCGAGAGCCGCACACCATCGAAGCAGATCGATGCACTCGGGCGCATCGAGCACGCTGGCCCGCGAGATCTCGGCCGCGCCGATCCCCTCGTGAGCCAGCCGAGCCTTGACCGCCGAGGCCTCATGGTGGGTGTTGACCAGCACCGCGATGTCGCCCGCCTGCACCGCACGGGTTCCGATCCGGGCACCGCCGGACAGCAGCCGGGCGACTTCGGCCGCCATGGCGTCGAGGGCGAGGCGGCGCGCCGGCGGCCGCGCGAGCATCCCGGTCACGCCGTCGCCCAGTCGCACGAAGGTCAAGGCGGCCAGGGTGTCGCCGGCCGCGGGTTCGAAGGCCTCACGCGTGCGCTGCCCTGCGCCGGCCGGGGAGAATCCGATCTCGGGGATCAGGAACGGATTGGCCGTGGCGAATACGGCATTCACCGCCCCGATCAGCGCGGCCGACGAGCGCTGGTTCTGGGCCAGCGCGTGGCGCTCGGCGACCGCGCCGCGGGCATCGAGATAGGCGAAGATGTCCGCGCCGCGAAATCCGTAGATCGCCTGCTTGGGATCGCCGACCAGTACCAGCGCGCCGCTCGCGACAGCGTCGCCGTCCGGCCGGCCGGACGCCGGGTCGGGCAGGTAGATGCGCCGGAAGATCTCCCACTGCAGCGGATCGGTGTCCTGGCACTCGTCGATCAGCGCCAGCGGATGGCGTTCGCGAAGGCCGGTGGCCAGACGCTCGCCGCTTCCCGGTGTGCTCAGCGCGCGATGCACGATGCCCAGCAGATCGTCGAAGCCCAGCGCGCCGGCCTCGCGGCGCACCGCCCAGCGAAGGTCGGCCGTCTGGGCCCAGATCTCGATGGCCAGCCAGCCGCCGATGCGGGCCGGTGTGTCGCTGACCGCCAGCAAGGCCTCGCACAAGTCGGCCAGGCGCCCCGGCGGCTCGGTGCTGGCGCCGATCTCGGTCAGCCCGGTACGCGAAAAGCGTCGCAGCGCGTCGAGCATGGTCTCGCGATCGGGCGCCGACTGCAGAGGTCCTTCCCAATGGGCAAAGCGGTTCAGCGCGGCCAATCGGCTGGCGCGGGTGTCGGAGCGAAACTTGCCTTTCGCGATGCCGCTGGGGCCCTCCAGCCAGGCCAGCAGGCGGGCCGGCTCGTCGGAATCGTCGAGCAGTCGGGAGAGCTCGGCGCGCAACGCGGCGAAGCGGCGCGCCGCCTCGCGCCAAGGCATGGCGCCGCCACGCAGACCGATCGCGGGCTGGGCGGCGATTCGCGCCAGCGCGTCGGCGAGCATGCCGTGAGTGACGCCGCCCAGCCGGATCACCGACACCAGATCGGATTCGGCCTCGAGCAGGTTCTCCCGCCACCACCGCGCCGCCAGCCGTTCGTGGAAGATTCGGGTGTTGGCCTGCGGCTTCAGGCCCCGGGCCTGGCCGATCGACAACGCGTGTTCTGTGATCACCCGCTGGCAGAACCCATGGATGGTGCGCACCGACGCCTCGTCTATCTGAGCCCGCGCCAGCCGCAGCAGGGCCAGCGCACGCGCCGGATCGGGCAGGCCCGCACCGTAGTGTCGGCAGAAGAGATCGTCGACCGCACTGGGCTGGCCGGCGATGCGGTCGGCGAGCACCTGGGCCAGCTGATCGATCCGCTCGCGGATTCGACGGGCCAGCTCGGCGGTGGCCGGAATCGTGAACGTGACGACCAGGATGCGGTCGATCGGGAGTTCGCGTTCGATCAGCGCACGCAGGACCAGTCCGGACAACGTCCAGGTCTTGCCGGTCCCGGCGTCGGCTTCGAGCAGCTGCACCCCCCGCAGGATGCCGGGCGCCAGCACCGGATGGCCGGCCAGAGGATCCGTCAGGAGCGCGGCAGGCGGAGTCACTTGAGCCCCTTCTCGACGCACTGGCTGAAGATCGGTTCGTAGGCGTCACGACTGGCCTGAAGCACCGCCGACGGATCGGGTACCGAATCCCGATAGAACGCCTGCACCCAGGGCCGGGACAACAGCGCACCGCGCTGCGACTGCTCGTCGCCGACCAGCGCCTCCTCGACAGCCGCCAGCCTTTGCGAATCGGATTCGGCCTTGCGGGCAGCCCGCCAGGCTTGCGGGAAAAGGGGCAGCGGCTGCTGCGCGGCGGCGCGGCGGATCGCCAGCGCATGGGCCAGCGCGTCGGCCCCGCCGTCGCCCTCGACACTGACCCAGCCGTCATCGGCCAGCGCGAGCGTGGTTCGCGGACCGCTGGCAGGCAGCGCGCAGGACCACAGCGCATGCGCCAGCCAGGCATCGATCAGCGTACGGGCGCCGAGCCGATATGCGCCCACGACCAGCTGCAGTCCCAGCGCCGGGAACAGCAGAGCCTCTCCGAACATCCGCACGCCGTCGATGCGCGCCTCCAGCGCGATGCGCTGGCAGCAGGCCGCCATCCGTTCGAGCGTGCCGGGATCGACCTGCGGTGGCGCCGCCGCGGCCCGGGCGCCTGCCTTGGCGGGCGGCGGACGCAAAAAAACGCTGACGGGGGCGAGCAGGCGGCGTGCCGCGGCAACCAGAAGCCGCGCTTGATAGCGGCCCGTCGTACCGCTGGCCAGGGCGGGCAGCAGGGCTGTCTCGCGGACCAGATCGTCCTCGGAGCGTCCCCGCGCGAGACCTTCGACCAGGCCGGCCAGCAGGGTCGCGTCGCGCGCCAGAGGCTCACCCAGCGGCTCGATCTCGGCCAGCGCCAGTGGCTGGTAGGGCAGGCGCAGGCCGAACCGCGCCGTCCACCAGTGGCGCTGCGGATCGGCCAGGGCTGCGGACAGGTCCGCGATCGACAGGATCGAGGGCAAAACGGGACCCGGCGCCGGCTCGGCGCCCGGATCGGCGCCCGGATCGGCGGCCGGATCGACACCAAGATCGGCGCCCGGACGGACGCGCGGATCGGCGCCCGGATCGGCGGCGAAGGGCCCGATGCCCTCGGCGCGGCCGGCCAGGGGCCGGGTCAACGCCTGCGCAGCCGCCAGCCAGTCGGCATCGTAGGTGGGCCGCTCGCCCCGGAAGCTGGCCATCGAAAAACGATGCACCGGCTGCTGGCGGATCCAGTCGGGCGCCAAGGTACGCGGACATTGCCGGCACAGATAGTCGAGCAGTTCGGCCACCACCGGCGACGGATTGAGCACCGCGTCGTCACGGGCATCACGTCCCTGGTAGATCATCAGCAGGCGTTCGTCGCAGGCCAGCAGCGCATCGAGGAAAACGCCGCGATCGTCGGTGCGCGCCAGCCGGTCGCCGAACCGCGGCGACCGTGCGAGCAGATCGAATTCGCCCCGCGCCGCGGCCCGAGGCCAGGCGCTCTCGTCCATGCCGAACAGCACCACGACCCGCCACGCGATGCCGCGCAGGCCGCCCAGGGGGCACACGGTGACTGCCGAGCCCGGCATGGCCGCCTGCGCCGCGCCGTCCAGCGCCTGCGACAGAGCCTGCTCGAAGCCGGCGGCATCGAGCAGCACCGACGGTTCGTGGGCGCAGCCCTCGCGCAGCCGGGTCAGGGCATCGTGAAAACGCTGCAGGCTGTCACGCCAGGGATGGTCGCCCGCCAGCAGCTGACCGGCCAGCCAGCCGGCGAGATCGCACCACATTGCCGCCGGCTGCTCCAGGCCGATGGCCGCGTCGAGACGTTCGAGCGCCTCCTGGACGCGCAGCCAGTGCAGCAGCGGTTCGCCCGAACCGGCGCGCACACCCGGAACGGAAACCTGGTCGCCGACCCGTTCGCAGGCCGGGCCGAGCGCCGCGCCCAGCAGCAGCCGGTCGAGCGCAGCGCGCCAGGAGTGCTTGGCCGGCCCCCGTTCGGGCGTCATGCCCCAGCGTGCGCCGGCGGCATCGAACAGCTCGAGCAGGCGGGCGATCTCGTCGTCGTCCATCGCCAGCGTATGCATCAGCACCGGGTTGTCCAGCCAGCGTGCGAGCGAGGGCAGCGGCACGCCCAGGCGCGCCAGCGCCCACAAGTCCAGCATCGCGCGCAGCAGCGGGTCTGCGGTGGCGCGGCGGCCCGAGATCGACACCGGAATCGCCCGACCGCCCGGCGCCGAGGCGAATACCGCCTGCAGCGCGGGCAGCGCCGCGTCGAGGTCGGCGCAACAGACCGCAACCTCGTGAGGCTGGAGGTCGGGGATTTCGTCGAAACACTCGAGCAGCGCGTCGTGCAGCACTTCGGCCGAGCGCACCAGCCCATGGGTGGCCAGGATCTGCAGACTGCGGTCCGGGCCCGCGCACCTTGCCCAGGGCGAATCGCTGGCCAGGAAGACGCTGAGCTGCAGCGCCTGCAGGCAGCCTGGCGCCGCGGGCGGCGGCGCATCGGGATCGGCGAAGGGATGGTCCTGTTCGCGCAGGGGCTCATCGATCGCCACGCCGCATTGTTCGGCCAGATTCATGACCTGCACGCCGAAGTCGCGCTGCGCGCGCCCCCAGTGCGCCAGCACGGCCGGCTGGCCGTCGTACAGCCAGGCTTCGTCGGGCCGCAGCAGTGCAACCTCGGCACGGGCCCGCGGAGTGACCATGTCGTGCCAGAACTCGCGGCAGGGATCGGGCGCGAACACGTGCACGTCGATCGCATGGGCGAGCACCCCGAACAGCGTGAACTGTTCGGGCGACATCGCGACCGAACCGAACAGCATCACCCGGCGGCCCTGCAGGCGCCGGCCCACCGCCAGCGGATCGGTGCCGAGGGCCGCCAGCAGCCGGTCGTAGGGATGGACGGTCGAGATGCCCGGCAGCCGGGCCAGCAGCGCATTCCAGAGCCAGCGCTGCCACCCCTCGTGCGGCGACAGCGGCTCGCCGCCCATGGCCCATTGTCCGGCCTGCCAGCGCGCGAGCCAGTCGCGCCGGTAGGCGAGGTAGCGATCGAAGTGGGCCGCGATATCGCCCGCCAGCTCGAACCGGTCCGCCAGCGGCGCCTTGGCCAGCCGCTGGCGCAGCGGCGCCAGGTCGTCTTGCTCGGGCAGCTCGCCGAGCAGGGACATCAGGGTCCAGCGGCTCAGATCGGGATCGAACGGCGAGTGCGCCGGCAATTCGGGGAATACCTCGGCCAGCAGCCGCCACAAGTAGCGGCCGGCGAATTCGGGCCGCCAGCCCGCGCTCACGCCCAGGCGTTGCGCCACGCGCTGCTGCAGCCAGCGGGCCTCGCCCAGCGAGGGCACGATGACCACGTCTTCGGTCAGCGGCCCGCCCGCCGGCACGGCCAGCTGATCGATCAGGGCATGGGCGAGCCGGTCGAGACGGGCTTCGAAACGAACGTGGAGCGCCATGGGCGGCGACGGGCCTTCGAGGACAGGTGGCCCATGATGATACGGCGCGGGCTCAGGGCGTGAGCCCGCCCGCATCGAGGGCGGCGCGAAGCCTGCGCACCGCCTCGTGCAGCTGTGTCGGGTCGGCGCTCGAAAAGCTCAGGCGCAGCGCATTGCGCGGACCGCTGTCCGCGAAGAAGGCCGCCCCGGGCACGAAGATCACGCCCAGCTCGCGCGCCCGCGCCAGCAGCAGCGAGGTGTCGATGCCCGGTTCGAGTTCGGCCCACAGAAACAGACCGCCCTCGGGACGATTGAAACGAACCCGCGCGCCCAACTGCGCCCGCAAGGACACCGACAGCGCCTCGCAGCGCTCGCCGTACAGTGTCCGCGCCCGCTCCAGAAAGCCCGTCAGCCGGCCGGTTTCGAGGTAGCGCGCAGCCAGCTCCTGGCACAGCGTCGAGGTGTGCAGATCCATCGCCTGCTTGATCTGCTCGATGCGCGCGCGAACCCACTCGGGCAGCAGTGCGAAACCGACCCGCAGGCCCGGCGCGAGGATCTTGGACAGCGTCGACACATAACCGCACCAGTCGCCCGCACCGGGCACCTCGGCGGCAAGGGTCACCAGCGCGGGCACCGGCCGCCCGCCGAAGCGCAGTTCGCCGTACGGATCGTCCTCGAGCACGAACACCCGGTTAGCCACTGCCCATCGCAGCAGCGCCAGGCGCCGCTCGCGCGACATCGTGACGCCGCTGGGGTTGGCGAAATTGGTCACCGTGTAGACGAGCTTGGCTCGGGCCAGTGCCGGACCCGCCGGCAGCGGCAGACACATGCCGTGCTCGTCCGTGGGCACGCCCAGCACCTGGGCATCGACCAGCGAAAAAACCTGCAGCGCCGCCAGGTAGCTGGGACGCTCCATCACCACCGTATCGCCCGGCTCGATGAAGGCGCGCGCCAGCAGATCGATCGCCTGCTGCGAGCCGGTGGTGATCAGCGGATCGGAGGGCGGCGCGACGATGCCGCGGTCCTTCACCAGAGCCCGCACGGCCGCCTGCAGACGCGGCTGGCCGGCAGTCATCCCGTACTGCAGCGCCTGCTGCGGCGAATGGGCGAGCAGGTCGGCCGCGAGAGTGCTGAACACCTCGGAATCGAACAGTTCGCTGGCCGGAAGACCTCCGGCCAGCGAGATCATGCCGGGACGGTGCGCATCGGCGAGCAGGTCGCGAACAGCGGAACTGCGCAGGGGATGGCGGCGGCGTGCAAGGCGGTCGGCGGGCTGCATGGTCGTCTCGTCGGAAGTAACGGCGGGACTCGCAGCGTCTCGCGGCCTGTCGCGCGAGCCCAGGTACAGCGGCGCGGGCAATGCCCGACGCGTACCGCTGCCGCGACCATGACAGTGTCTGCGGCACCGGCAGATGGCAGACTGCGCGCATCCCTCACCCGACGAACGCTGCGCCATGCCCCCCTCCCCTCTGCCCCGCATCGGATTCATCGGCCTGGGCGTCATGGGCGCTCCGATGGCCGGGCACCTGGCCCGCGCCGGCTACGCGCTGACCGTGCTCGACGCCGATCCGCTGCGCACGCGCATGGTCGCCGAAGCCTGTGCCGGCGTCCGGATCGCAGGCACGCCGCGCGAGGTCGGCGCCGCCAGCGACATCGTGATCACCATGCTGCCCAACGGTCGGATCGTGCAGCAGGTGACGCTGGGCGAAGAGGGCCTTCAGGCCGGCATGTCGGCCGGCTCGCTGCTGCTGGACACCTCCTCGTCCGAACCCTGGCTGACCCGCGACACCGCCCGCACGCTGGCGCAGTCCGGCATCGACCTGGTCGATGCGCCGGTATCGGGCGCGCAATGGGGCGCCGAGGCGGCCGAACTGGTCTTCATGGTGGGCGCGGCGCCCGCCTCGTTCGAGCGCGTGGTGCCGCTGTTCGAGCGGATGGGCAGGGCGCACTTCCATCTGGGCGTGGTGTCGTCGGGCCACGCGATGAAATGCATCAACAACCTGATCACCGCGGTCACCTTCCTGGCCACCAGCGAAGGCCTGGCGAGCGGCGCGCGTGCGGGCCTCGATCCGGCCGCGATGAACGCGGTGCTCAACGAATCGACCGGCGGCTCGTGGATCACCCGGAACCACATCGAGCAACGCGTGCTCAGCCGCAGCTTCGACGATCCGTTCAAGCTGGAACTGATGATGAAGGACATCAACATCGCGCTGGACCTGGCCCGCGAGACCCGCACGCCGATGCCGCTGAGCGGACTGGCTCAGCAGTTGTGGGGCGCGGCCGACCGGATGGCCGGTCCGGGCGCGAGCGTCAGCGAAATTGCGCGCTGGGTCGAGCGCCTGGCCGGGGCCGAGATCGCGCCGCGCCACGCCGGTTAGGAGCGCGTCGCGTTCCAAGCACGCCGTCGTGAGCCTCAGACATCCGTCGCCAAGCCGGCATCACGCCGGCGCGCGCCAGGTCCCGACGACGATCGCCACGCCGCCCGCCAGGATCAGGGCTTCCATGTAGAGCGTGTGCAGGCGCGCGCGCATGCGGCGCACCAGCCAGGACGCCATCGCGCTGCCGGGCAGCGTCGCCAGACCGATCGCCACGCCGATGAACACCGTGGACGAATCGAGCAACGCGAAGCGCCCGAACAGCGCCGCTCGGGCCAGGTCGACCAGGATCGACACGAACGCATCGGTGGCCAGCACCGAGGTGCCCGCCAGCCCTGCGCCCAGCAGCAGCGACACCAGGATCACGCCCATGCCCGAGGCCATGCCGTTGGCCAGGCCGAAGAGCGCGCCGCCGGTGACCATGGCGGTCGGCCCGACCTCCCATTGCCGGCGCTTGAGCCAGCGGCGAAGGGGCACGCTCAGCACCACCAGCGCACCCATCACCAGGCCCAGCGGACGGGCGTCCAGCCGCGAGTACAGCCAGGTGCCCAGCACCAGCAACGGCAAGGCGCCAACAAGCACCCGCCCCGCCGCCCGCCAGTCGATGTCCGCACGATAGAACCAGAATCGTCCCGAGTTGATGATGATGCCGGCCAGGGCCAGTGTCGGAACGGTGGCTTTCACACCCAGAATGGGCACCAGCACCGCCGTCAGGATCACGCCGGTCCCAAACCCTCCGATGCCCCCGACCACCGCGCCGGCGAACGACGCGCCGAGTATCAGCAGCCACTGCAGCGGTTCGAAGCTCACGACCTGCGCGGCCTGCGCGCAGCGCACCCTGTGCGATTCAAAACCGCGACCCCGGCTGCTTCAGGAACTCGATCTCCTCGGGGCTGGACACGCGACCGAGGATCTCGTTGCGATGGGGAAAGCGCCCGAATCGCAGGATGATCTCACGGTGCTTGACCGCGTATTCGTAGACGGCGGGCGTCAGCGGTTCGTCGCGCAGCAGCCCGAACAGACGCAGCGATTCATCCTGATCGGACAGCGACTCTGAGTGCTCGTAGGGCAGGTAGCAGAACGAACGCTGCAACGGCCCGAACCCGAGATGCCAGCCGCTGGACACCAGCAGGCGGGCACCGGCCAGCGCGAGCGGATCGCCGGCGAAGGCACGCGCCGTACCCCGGTGCACATTGCGCGTGAACTGGTCGAGCACGATGATGCGCGCCAGGCTGCCCGAAGGCGACGCCATCCAGCCTTCGATCCCGCCGTCGAGCGCCCGATCGATCAGCGCGCCGAAACGCTCACCGATCAGCGCATCGAACGCGTCGTCCTTGCGAAACCATTCGGCCCGGGGCGCCGGCGGCGCAGCGGGTGCCCCGAACCAGAACTCGAGCACATCGGAAGGTGTCATCGCGGCCCCCTAGGCCGCCAGCGATGGCGGCGCGCCGAACAGCCGATGTTCGAGTTCGCGCGGATCGAGCGGCCCGCCCGCCAGCAGATCGCGCGGCAGCAGCGCGAGCGTCAGCAGCAGCCGCTCGAATTCGGGCGCGAAGCCATCGATGATCTGCTGCGGCTCCGGGCACAGCTTGGAGTCGGTCATGACCCCGAACTGCACGCCGCCGCGATACGACAGGATCGACACGCCCATGCCGATGTCGCTGGACTGGGGCACCCAGAACATCACCCGCTGCACGGTCTTGCCGGCGATGCGGATCGGTTCGGCCGGCCCCGGCACATTGGTCATCACCGCGGTCGACTTGCTGGCCAGATAATCGAGGATGCCGCTTTGCAGCACACGCGGCGCCTGGCCGACCACACTGAGCAGCGCATAGGCCAGCGGCGCCTGGTAGCCGCCCTTCAGCTCGTCCATGCGCCGGCGCACGTCGTACAGGCGCTCCAGCGGATTGGCCAGTCCCACCGGCAGCACCAGCGGCACCAGGCCGAAGCGATTGCCCAGGCGAGGGGATTCGTTGGCCGGCCGCAGGTTCACCGGCACCATGGCGCGGATTTCCATCCCGCGGGTGTCATCGCCCTTGTCCGCCAGGTAGCGGCGCAGCGCCCCGGCCACGCACGACAGCAGCACATCGTTGACGGACACGCCCAGCGCCCGACAGACCGTCTTGACCTCTTCCAGGGGCAGCGGATCGTTCCAGGCCACCACCTTGTGACGCCCCGGCTTGCCCTTGAGCCGCGTGCGCGAATCTTCGGACATCAGTGCGATCGCCAGCGCATCCTGGGTCACCCGACCGCCGATCGCGAGCAGCCCCGACAGCGTGCCGCTCTCGCCGGTCGCCTC
>Ga0075163_10014290_pt1 | contig 10247 bp, 6 predicted proteins | sample JI1023141ADNA_FD_71478 | JGI IMG/M metagenome (GOLD analysis project Ga0075163, IMG submission 71478) | Wastewater effluent complex algal communities from Wisconsin, to seasonally profile nutrient transformation and Carbon sequestration -... | ecosystem: Engineered > WWTP > Effluent > Algae... | reverse complement strand
TCGGTGAACTGCCCTATGCGCGTGATTTGGTCGAATTTATCCGTGCACACAGTGGCGATCATTTCAAGATTGAAGTGGCAGCTTACCCTGAAATGCACCCACAAGCGCTGAGCTTTGCCCACGATGTGCAAAGCTTGGTACACAAGTTTGATGCGGGTGCCAATTCAGCGATTACCCAATTCTTTTTTAATCCCGACAGCTATTTTCATTTGGTTGAACAAGTGCAAAAAGCTGGTGTATTCGCGCCGATCATTCCTGGCATTATGCCCATCACCAATGCCAGCAATTTGATCCGTTTTGCCGATTCGTGTGGCGCTGAGATTCCACGCTGGGTACGCAAACAACTGGCTGATTTTGGTGATGACAGCGAGAGCATCAAGGCATTTGGTCATGATGTGGTGATCAAACTGTGTGAGCGTTTGATGGATGGTGGCGCACCCGGTTTGCATTTTTACACCATGAACCAAACTGAACCAACCCGTGCGTTGGTACAAGAACTAGGGCTAGCCGGTCATGAATGACTGAGCGATCCGCTCGCGCCTGTTGACGTTGCAGCGATGGCTAAAACGTCAACAGACCCTACAGTGACATAAAAAAACATCCAAGAATGATGGAATATGAACATACGAGTATCCCCTGCAGTGATGCTGAGTCTTTTTGGGTGGCTGCTGCTGTGTTTGTCGGGTTGTCAAGCCAATCCCGCCCTAGAGCAATCTTTACACACCGCTACCACCAGCGCTGCTGTTGCTACGATTGATCGTCGGCAGATTGAGCAACAGCTGATCGCGTCACTTGGCTCTCAAATCAAACAACATCCACTGCGTCAAGAATATGAACAGCGGGTGACCGCACTCTCCTCGTATGCGGATCAAATCACGCCTGATATGCCACTCGATCAACTCAAAGCGTTGGCACAACAAGCGCATCAAGCACGGCGTGATTTGGGCGTGCAATACAAACATCTGACCCCCGAACCGTTGCGTGATTATATTTATGCAATCAATCAGCAACGCTACGGTGATCCGCTCGGCCCAACCTTTGACTATTTATTGCAACAAGGCCGGACATATACCGATATTATTCATTCATCGGCACGTCCCAATCCAAATGTTGATCAACTGCTCAGCAAATTTGGGGAATGGCTGCAACAACAGCCCGATGCTTATGTACAACAGGCTCAAGCCGCGTTGGTACAGCAGCCATGATTTATCTGCGGCACCGCCAGCGACGCGATGTGGTGCTGGCCTGTGATGCGCACTATCATCCGATTGCTGAGCACGTCGCAGATCACCAGCCTGTTGTGCCTCTCGCCTTTTATCTACATGACCCTCAAGGTGTGGTTGGGGTGTTTGCCTCGCCACAAGGCCCCGTATTGTTTATCAATGATCAGCAATGGCGCTGGTCTGATTCGTGGTCGATCAGCATCACCACTCATCTTGATCAGCATCATGTGTGTTTGTCCACACCCACCCAACAATCGTGTTGGTACAGCGCCATCACGCCAATAGAAGTGGCTGATCCGTGGTCGGTGGCGGCGGTTGACGATTTTTGGTTGTGGTTGGTGGCCAAACGGCATGATGCTGAATTTATAAAAATTTGGACGGTCAAGTCCCGCTAAGATCCGCCTAAACTCTGAGGTTTGGGTTGATCTTGTTGCAAAATCGCGTATGTTTTGGGGATCTGATTGGCGCTGTGATGATCCATGCCCTCCTCGACACCATTATGGTATCCCTGCACGCAGATGCAGCATCTCGAACAATTTCCACCCCTCTCGATCGCTCGTGCTGAAGGGGCATATTTGTATGCGGAGCAAGGCCAACCAATTCTCGATGCAATTAGCTCGTGGTGGGTGAATTTGCATGGACATTGCCATCCTTTTGTCAATGCTGCTGTGCAAGACCAGCTCAGCAAGCTTGAGCAAGTGATGCTCGCCGGCTTTACCCACGCGCCGATTGAACAACTCGCACAGCGTTTGGTCGATCTGACTCCTACGCCATTGGCAAAAGTATTTTTTGCGGATAGTGGCTCGGCGGCGATTGAAGTGGCACTCAAAATGAGCCTGCAATACTGGCATCAAATCGGTGAAACCACCCGACACACCTTTGTGTCATTAGAGCATGGCTATCATGGCGAAACACTAGGTAGCCTAACCGTCACCGATATTCCACTGTTTTCCAAACAATATCAGCCCTTATTGATCCAACATCAACGTGTGCCCTCGCCTGCACTGATGCACAAACCAGATGATCAGCACGAAGCTGACTATATCCAGATGCGTCTGAATCAGCTTGAAGCGGTGCTAGATGCCCAGCAAGGCCAGATTTGCGCGGTGATTGTCGAGCCGCTGGTGCAAGGCGCAGCAGGCATGCAGATGTATCCTGCGAGTTATTTGGTAGGCTTACGGGTGTTGTGTGATCAATACAACGTGCATCTGATTTTTGATGAAATTGCAGTCGGTTTTGGTCGTACAGGAACGATGTTTGCGCTGGAGCAAGCGGGTATTTGCCCAGATTTTTTGTGTTTATCCAAAGGATTGACGGCGGGTTATTTGCCCATGTCGGCGGTACTCACCACGGAGCAGGTCTATCAAGCGTTTTATAGCCCCGAAATCAGTTTGGGCTTTTTGCATTCGCATAGCTTTACTGGTAATCCCCTTGCGGCACGCGCAGCACTGGCCTCACTCGACTGGTTTACACAAGCCAATGTGTTGGATCACAACCAACATCTGATCCAGACCATCGCTCAAACACTCGCTCAACTCGAAGGCCATCCACATATTCGGCAAATCCGGCAAACCGGCATGATTGCGGCGTTTGATGTGGTACAAGCCAACGGTCAGCCGTATCCTTATTATGAAGGGCGGGGCAAACAGATTGCCCAATATGCACTCAGTCAGGGCGTGTTGCTGCGCCCAATTGGTCAGCATGTGTATATCATTCCGCCGTATTGCATCACGCCCGATGAGATCATCCATGTCCTTGATGTGGCACGCCGTGCGGTGGAATGGATGGTGATGCAGCCCCCTTTACATCTGACTGGAATGAATATGGCATGAGTCGTTTTTTTGCCCCCATCGTATTGACCGTGGGTCAAACTGTCAGCCTTCCCGAAACGATTTTTCATCACTGGGTACGGGTACTGCGTGCTCAAGTGGGTGACCAAGCCACCTTGTTTCATGGACAAGGTGGTGAATTTTTGGTCACTCTCACCGAGATCAGCAAAAAAAGCGCGATGGTACGGGTCGAGTCGTTTGATCCGATTGATCGCACACCCACGACTCAAGTGACCTTGGGTCAGGTGATGAGCAAAGGGGATCGGATGGATTATGCGATCCAAAAAGCCACCGAATTGGGCGTGCATCAGATCCAACTGCTGGTCTCTGAGCGCTGTGAAATGCGCCTGAAGTACGACCGTGATCAGAAGAAAATTGAACATTGGCAACAGGTGGCGATTGCAGCGTGTGAGCAGTGCGGCATGAACCGTATCCCCCAAATCTTGCCCCCCCTGCCCCTTGAAGATTGGTTACAAACTGTTGATCAGCCTAGACGTTTTGTGATGTCACTGAGCAGTCAGCCAGTACAGCCCAATTTTGCCGATCAACGTCCGGCTTGTGTCCTCGTTGGCCCCGAAGGCGGATTGTCTGAAGCAGAGATTGTCCAATGTGAACAGGCTGGTTTTGTGCGTTGGCAGCTCGGCCAGCGGGTACTGCGTACCGAAACTGCACCGATAGTGGCACTGGCTTATTTGACCGCATGCGATTCTTTCATCTGACAAATCTGACCAACGCGAGTATTTGGCGGATTGGCGGTTCTCTTGCAGTTATTGACGCAACACGCTAATGTAAGCATGTGATACACAAGATGACAGTTTTGCGACAAATGCTGTTGTTGGTATAGATCGCATGGTGGGGCGTCGCCCCAAACACATGGAGTGGACTGAAGTGTGTGTGTGGTAAATGGTGTGTCCTCAAGTCTTGCCGCACCTAGACAAGGAATCGTTGCCAATGCTTCAATCTGCAATCCTGACCATGACTCGCCGTGAAGCCCTCAGCGTTTCACGACTCGCAAATGGTGTGATTTTTCATGTGGAATGACTAGACCGTGCTGCAGGAATCTCAGTCCGAGCTGCAACGCCGGATACGCCAAAATCAGATCTTAAACACAAGGCAGCATCAGTCGTTGATGTTATTTGCCTTGATTGGTCTGGTGTTGCTGACGTACCTGCTGTATCGCGGCTATCCACTGACCGACAACAACAAACTGACCGGTTGGATGATCGTCTCCATCGCCACCATTGCGATTTTGGCGGTGATCAATAGCCAAATTGGGCAACGTAGCAGCAAAATTTCCCTCGAACTGATTGATATCTATTTACTGATCAATGCATTTTTGCTCGGTCTAGTGGTGGCTGTCGGCCAAATGATGTTTGGCATTAGCATCGACACCTTAAGCTCGTTTGGCACGCTGTCCCTCTATCCTTATGTGTTTGGCATTGTGATTTTGTTTTCACATATGCTGGCCTTGATCTCGCAGACCGATCGTCTACGCTATTTTAGTATGTTTATGCTGACCAGCATGGCGCCGATCTTGACTCTGCAATTGGTCAATTGGCAGACCTTGTTGCTTGAGCAACCGATTATTTTGCTGGCCGATATTTATCTGGGCTTTATGCTGTTTTGTGGCTATCACCTGCACAAGATTCGTGATGAATCGACATGGCTGGTGATCCGCAACGACAATTTGGTCGATCACTCCGAAGCGCAGCGTGAGCTGGCCGAAAACGCCAAGTCACAACTTGAGCAAGAAATGCGTGACCGTAAAGCGGTCGAATTTCAGCTCCAACAATCCAATTATCGCCTTGAAGAAAAGGTTCGTGAGCGGACAGCCGACATCCAACAGATGAATGCCCGTCTTGAACGTTCCAAACATAGCCTAGAAATGGCTCACAACGCCGCAGGCATTGGCAGTTGGGATTGGGATATTGCGCAGCGCACCATCAACTCGACCAACTTTGACCAAATCTTGGGTTATAGCAACGAAGAGATGAATGAATACGTCGGCAGTATGGCGCGGATCATTCATCCTGAAGATTTTCCGGCGGTACGCAAAGCCATCAATGCCCACCTGATGGACAAAAGCGACCGTTATGAGGCCGAATTTCGGATTCGTCACAAATACGGCTATTGGGTGTGGGTACAAGACATGGGGCGGGTGATTGAGCGTGACCAAAAGTCACGCCGCGCCCTGCGCATGGTGGGTGTACGCCGCAACATCAACGCTGAGAAAATCGCCGCTGAAAAACTCAAACTGTCCGCCACGGTATTCCAGCAAGCGGCTGAAGGGATTTTTATCCTCGACAGCAAATTGCACTATATGGACATGAACCCACGCTTTGAGCAAATCACCGGTTATGGTCGCGAAGATTTGATTGGCTCACATGTGTTTAACCATCCCAATGTACCGCCACGGGTCAAACAGCAATATCTCAAAATGCTCAAATCCTTGGTCACGCATGGCGAGTATGAAGGCGAAATCATTGATCAGCACAAGCATGGCGATGACCTGCCCTTGTGGATTCACGTCAATGGGATTGGCGATGATAAAGGTCGCTTAACCCATTATATTGGCATCATCTCCGACCTGACTCAGCGCAAAAAAGATGAGCAGCGCCTGTCGTATTTGTCCAACTATGATGCCCTGACCGACTTGCCCAACCGTAATTTGTTTAAGAGCCGCCTACACCAGCTGATTTTGAATGTATCCTCAAGCAAAGAACAATTTGCCTTGCTGCGTATCAATATCGACCGTTTCCGTTTGCTCAATGATTCACTCGGTGCCGACGGCGCAGATGCCCTCTTACAAAAAGTCTCACAACGCCTGACCTCGTTTGACACCAAGGCCACGCTGATCGCCCGTTTGGGTGGTGATGACTTTGCAATTATTTTGGAAAATGTCGGCAGTAACCGCAAAGAACTTGAGCAATATTGCGACAGTTTGATGAAAGCGTTCGAGCAGCCCTTTATGGTCGGTGAGCATGAAGTGATCGCCACGTTATCAGTCGGGATTGCGCTGTTCCCCGAACATGGCCGTCAAGTGGATACGCTGTCCAATCATGCCGAAAAAGCCTTGCAAGAAGCCAAACGGATTGGTGGGCGTACCCTGCGCTTCTTCAATAATGACGTGGGGGTGCAGTCGATTGAAAAAATCAACTTGGAAAATGCCCTACGCAAAGCCCTGTCCAATGACGAATTGACGGTGTATTACCAGCCCAAAGTCGATGTCAAAACCCAACGGGTTGAGGGCTTTGAAGCGCTTGTGCGCTGGATTCACCCCAAAAACGGTTTGATCTCACCGGTGCAATTTATTCCACTTGCCGAAGAAACTGGCTTGATTTCGGCGCTTGGTGAGATTGTTCTCGACAAGTCCTGCGCTCAGATCAAAAAATGGCAAGAACAAGGTTTTGATGACATTTGTGTGTCGGTCAACGTGGTGGCGCAACAGCTGCAACGTGGTAATTTTGTGGAAACGGTCGATCGAATCTTAGAAGCACATCAACTGGATCCACGCTGGCTAGAGCTGGAAATCACCGAATCATCCTTGATGGATGAACCGCAAAAAGTCAACGAAGTGCTCAACGCCATCAAGAGTCGCCATGTGTCGATTGCCCTTGATGACTTTGGGACGGGCTACTCCTCACTGTCTTATTTGGGTCAATACCCGATTGACGTGCTCAAAGTGGATCGCTCGTTTATCAATGAAGTCGGCAGTAGTCCTAGCCACGAAGCAATTGTGCGGGCTATTTTGGCGATGGGGCATTCTTTGGGGATGGTGGTGGTGGCTGAAGGGGTAGAAACCCAAGCCCATGCCGAATTTTTGCGCAATGAAGGCTGTGATCTGCTGCAAGGCTATTTGATCAGCAAGCCGTTACCGGCTGATCAAGCCACTGAGTTTTTGAAGAACATGCGCGAAGGCGCGAAATTATTTAGTTGATTCTCAAAAAAATGTCACCTTTTGGTGTTGACGTATAGGTCATGTCCCCTGACATCTGAGGTCTACAGTGCTATATTCGTCCACTTCACCTGCGACCTTGTCGCAGGGTTTTGATGACCAAATGCAAAGACCGAGAGTGAGATGGACGATCAGGCCCTGAAAAAAGCTGCACTGGACTACCACGAGTTTCCCCAGCCGGGCAAAATTAGTGTGACCCCCAGCAAACAACTGGTCAACCAGCGTGATCTGGCACTGGCCTATTCGCCTGGTGTGGCTGCCCCATGTTTAGAAATTGAACGTGACCCGTCGACTGTGGCGCGCTATACCGCTCGTGGCAACTTGGTGGCGGTCATCACCAACGGTACGGCTGTACTGGGTCTGGGCAACATTGGCCCACTCGCCTCCAAGCCGGTCATGGAAGGCAAAGGCGTCCTGTTTAAAAAATTCGCAGGCGTCGATGTGTTTGATATCGAGATTGCCGAAAACGATCCCGACAAGCTCGTCGATATTATTGCCTCGCTAGAGCCAACCTTTGGCGGCATCAACCTCGAAGACATCAAAGCGCCCGAATGCTTTTATATCGAGCAAAAACTGCGCGAACGCATGAAAATTCCGGTCTTCCACGACGACCAACACGGCACCAGTATTATTGTGGGTGCTGCGCTGCTCAATGCGTTGCAGTTGGTTGACAAAAAAATTGAAGACATCAAGATTGTGGTGTCGGGTGCGGGTGCAGCGGCGATTTCTTGCCTCGATTTGCTGTGTGCGCTTGGCGTCAACAAAGCCAACATCACCGTAGCCGACTCCAAAGGCTTGATCACCAGTGCCCGTACTGGACTTGATGCCAGCAAAGCACGTTATGCCCAAGACATCCCTCACACCCAAATCAGTGAGGTGATTGCGGGTGCGGATATGTTCTTGGGGTTGTCCACTGCGGGGATTTTGACCCCACCAATGGTCAGCCAAATGGCCGATAACCCCATCATTTTTGCACTGGCCAACCCCAATCCTGAGATTTTGCCAGAGCATGCCAAAGCAGTACGCCCCGATGCGATTATTGCGACTGGTCGTTCGGACTATCCCAATCAAGTCAACAATGCCTTGTGCTTCCCGTATATTTTCCGTGGTGCGCTGGATGTGGGTGCAACCACCGTCAATGAAGCCATGAAAATTGCCTGTGTGCGTGCGATTGCCCGCATGGCTCATGTCGAATCCAATACCGACACCTATGGCGAACCCAGCCAGCGTTTTGGTCGTGAGTACCTGATTCCAGGCCCACTCGATCAGCGTTTGATCTTGGAAATTGCGCCAGAAGTGGCGCGTGCTGCGATGGAATCGGGTGTTGCGACTCGCCCGATTACCGATTTTGATGCGTATCATCAAAAGCTTTCTGAGTTTGTCTACAACTCAGCGTTTTTGATGAAACCGATCTACGCCAGCGCCAAAGCAGATCCTAAACGTATTGTGTTCTGTGAAGGCGAAGACAAGTCGATTCTGCGTGCGGTGCAAATCGTGGTCGATGAAGGCTTGGCCAAACCCATTTTGGTGGGTCGTGCGGCCGTGGTGCGTGAGCAAATGCACAACCTCGGTTTGCGCTTGCGTGAAGGCATCGACTTTGAGCTGATCGACCAAGACAACAATCCTTACTATGACCAGTATTATCAGCACTACTACACGCTGATGCAGCGTCGTGGGATTGGGGTGGAGCTGGCCAAACGTGAAGTGCGCCGTCGCAGCACCTTGATTGGTTCGATGATGGTCGAATTTGGTCATGCCGATGGCATGATTTGCGGGACATTCGGGTACTTCGACCTGCACTTGGACTATGTGCGTGACATTATTGGCACCCGTCAAGGGGTGACCAATTTTTACGCCATGAACGTGGTGATGCTCGGTGATCGCAATTTGTTTATCGCCGACACCTATGTCAATCCAGACCCCACCGCAGAGCAACTCGCTGAGATGACCTTGCTGGCGGCTGAAGAAATCCGTCGTTTTGGCTTGGTGCCCCGTGTGGCCTTGTTATCGCACTCCAGCTTTGGTAGCGCCCACACCGATAGCGCCAAAAAAATGCGCGAGGTCTATCGCTTGCTCAACGAGCGTGCACCGGAGTTGGAAGTGGAAGGCGAAATGCACGGTGACGCTGCGCTCGACGAAGCGATTCGTTTGGCCGAGTTCCCCAACTCACGTTACAAAGGCGCAGCCAACCTGCTGGTGATGCCGACCCTTGATGCCGCCAATATTGCCTTTAACCTGCTGAAAACCACTGCAGGTTCGAATGTCACCATTGGCCCGATCTTGCTCGGTGTGAATAAGCCTGTTCACGTGTTGACCCCAACCGCCACGCCACGTCGGATTGTCAATATGACGGCCTTGACCGTCGCGGAAGTTCAGCAAGCCCTCAAGCACCACGCGTGATGGTGCAATTTTTAAGCCGTTTCACGCATTGAAACGGTTTAAGACTTGTCAAAGCCTCTCGTCCTGCCCCATGCTCAACGGGTAGACAGAGGCTTTTTTCATGGATATTTATCTGGTCGGTGGTGCGGTACGGGACGCACTACTGGGTCGACCGGTAAGCGAGCGCGATTATGTGGTCGTAGGTGCGACCCCTGAACAAATGATGGCGGCTGGTTTTCGGCCTGTAGGCGCTGATTTTCCAGTGTTTTTGCATCCAACCACGCACGAGGAATATGCGCTAGCGCGTACTGAGCGTAAAAGTGGTCAGGGTTATGGGGGGTTTACCTTTTATACCTCACCTGATCTGACCCTCGAAGATGATCTGATCCGGCGTGATCTCACCATCAATGCGATGGCACAAGATGATCAAGGACAGATTATTGACCCTTATGGTGGGCAACGAGATCTGCATGATCGCGTGCTGCGTCATGTGTCTCCGGCTTTTGCTGAAGACCCGCTGCGCGTGCTACGGGTGGCGCGCTTTGCGGCACGTTATGCCCCACTCGGCTTTACGGTTGCGCCTGAAACGCTGGAACTGATGCGTGGCTTGGCACATCGCGGTGAACTGGGTTATCTCACGCCTGAACGGGTGTGGAAAGAACTGGAGCGTGCGCTGGCTGAAGATCGGGCTGAGGTGTTTATCGAGGTGCTCCGCGCTTGTGATGCGCTCAAGGTGTTGTTGCCCGAGATTGAGCAGCTGTTTGGTGTGCCACAGCGCCCACAGCATCATCCGGAGGTCGATAGCGGTGTACATACGCTGATGACCTTACAGCGTGCTTGTGAAGCGGGTTATAGCACGCG
>Ga0075163_10014289_pt1 | contig 10248 bp, 11 predicted proteins | sample JI1023141ADNA_FD_71478 | JGI IMG/M metagenome (GOLD analysis project Ga0075163, IMG submission 71478) | Wastewater effluent complex algal communities from Wisconsin, to seasonally profile nutrient transformation and Carbon sequestration -... | ecosystem: Engineered > WWTP > Effluent > Algae... | reverse complement strand
TTTCCGTGGTGCGCGACAAGGGAATGAGTGATGCCAGTGCGCCTGCAACAAAGCCGCCGAGTGCGCCGGCCCATCCGGCAGCATTCAGTCCCAGAAAGCTTCCCGTTGCGAATGTGGTGCCGAGGGCTGCCGATGTTGCCATTGTGGCACCGGCCCAGGCGACGATGACGGGTAATACAAACCAGCCTGCTACGGCGCCGGCGACAAGGCCGCCCAAGCCCAGCGCGGCAGCGCCTGTCAGCGAAAGCAAACCTGTTTCCGCCCAGCCAAATTTTTCATCGTCGCGCTTTCCCAGCGCTTCCCTGGACTCTTTCAGAATGGTTTTTAGGCGTGCCTGAATACCATCGCGATCGTGGGGGCCTGATTCCGCCATATCCAAGGTCCTGTCGTCTTTGTTGATGAAGAGACTACAAATTAGGGCATGGCGGCAGAATATGCAAATCTTTCGCTGATTTTGGGGGTGTATTCATGAATGTACTGCTGCTAAAATCTTAACGTTTTGTTAGATCGTGCCGTTTATTCTGGCGGCCCGTTTCTGATTTTCCTGCTCTTTCCAAGAGGTTCACGACATGACCACCCGCACCGGACACGACACGCTTAAATCCCGCAAGTCACTCACCATCGATGGCAAGTCATATGACTATTTCAGCCTGCCGGAAGCGGCGAAACATATTGGTGATGTGGCGCGGCTGCCGTTCTCGATGAAGGTGCTGCTGGAAAACCTGTTGCGTTTTGAAGATGGCGTATCGGTCACGACCGATGACGTGAAGGCCTGTCAGGCATGGCTCTCCAACAAGGGTAAAACAGAACACGAAGTGGCATACCGCCCCGCACGCGTGCTGATGCAGGATTTCACCGGCGTTCCCGCCGTGGTCGATCTGGCGGCGATGCGCGAAGCGATGAAGGCGCTGGGCGGCAATGCGCAGAAAATCAATCCGCTGACGGCTGTCGATCTTGTGATTGATCACTCGGTGATGGTCGATGCCTTCGGCAGCAAGAGTGCCTTTCAGGAGAATGTCGAGATTGAATTCGACCGCAACGGCGAGCGTTATGCGTTCCTGCGCTGGGGCCAGCAGGCATTCAAGAATTTCCGCGTGGTGCCGCCGGGCACAGGCATTTGCCATCAGGTGAATCTTGAATATCTCGCCCAGACTGTCTGGGTGGAGCAGGATGAAGATCGCGGCAGCCATGTCGCGTATCCGGATACGCTGGTGGGCACTGACTCCCACACCACTATGGTGAACGGTCTGGCCGTTCTGGGGTGGGGCGTGGGCGGTATTGAAGCCGAAGCGGCGATGCTGGGCCAGCCTGTATCCATGCTGATCCCCGAAGTGATCGGTTTCAAACTGACCGGCAAGCTGAAAGAGGGCACGACGGCGACCGACCTCGTTCTGACCGTCACCGAAATGCTGCGTAAAAAAGGTGTGGTCAACAAGTTCGTTGAATTCTATGGCACAGGGCTTGATAACCTCTCGCTCGCTGACCGCGCGACGATTGCCAACATGGCGCCGGAATATGGCGCGACATGCGGCTTTTTCCCGATTGATGCTGAAACCATTCGTTACCTGAAGTTCACAGGCCGTGATGCGCACCGTGCGAAACTGGTGGAAGAATATGCCAAGGCCCAAGGCATGTGGCGCGATGCCGGTACACCGGACCCTGTGTTCACCGATACGCTGGAGCTGGATATTGCAACGGTTGAACCCTCCCTCGCAGGGCCGAAACGCCCGCAGGACCGCGTGCTGCTGTCCAAATCTGCCGAAGTCTTCAAAAAATTGCTGGCCGATAACAATATCGCATCGAAGGAAGTGCAGGTTGAAGGTTCTGATTACAAACTGAAGCACGGTGATGTCGTCATCGCTGCGATCACATCCTGCACTAACACATCGAACCCCTCTGTCATGCTCGCGGCTGGTCTTGTCGCCAAGAAGGCGCATGAGAAGGGCCTGAAGGTGAAGCCGTGGGTGAAGACATCACTGGCTCCGGGGTCGCAGGTCGTGACTGATTACCTCGATAAAGCAGGACTGACAAAGGATTTGGATGCGCTGGGTTTCAACCTCGTCGGTTATGGCTGCACCACCTGTATTGGTAACTCCGGTCCGCTGCCGGAGCCGATTGGCAAAGCCGTTGAGGCAGGCGACCTGACGGTTGCGGCTGTTCTCTCCGGTAACCGTAATTTCGAGGGCCGTATCAGCCCGCACGTTAAAGCGAACTATCTGGCGTCACCGCCACTGGTTGTTGCATACGCGCTGTTGGGTAACATGAATCTCGACATTACGACCGAAGCGCTGGGCACAGGTTCTGATGGCAAGCCGGTTTACCTGAAAGACATCTGGCCGAGCAATGAAGAGGTGCGTCAGGCGGTTGAGCAATCGCTGACGCCGGAGATGTTCAAATCGCGTTACGCCAACGTCTTCCTCGGCCCCAAAGAATGGCAGGCGGTTAAAGGTGGTGAAGGTGAAACATATGGCTGGGACCCGAAATCCACCTATGTGGCAAACCCGCCTTACTTCACCGGCATGAAAAAGACACCGGGCACCGTGAAAGATATCAAGGGCGCTTCATGCTTGGCGCTCTTCGGTGACTCAATCACGACCGATCATATTTCACCCGCCGGTAACATCAAGAAAGACAGCCCTGCCGGCAAATATTTGATGGCACATGGTGTCGAGCAGAAAGACTTCAACTCCTACGGCGCACGCCGTGGTCACCATGAAGTGATGATGCGTGGCACCTTCGCCAACATTCGTATCAAGAACGAAATGCTGGGCGGCAAGGAGGGCGGTCTTACCAAATACCTGCCGAGCGGCGAAGAAATGCCGATCTATGATGCGTGCATGAAGTATATCGCTGACGGCACACCGCTGATGGTGGTGGCCGGTAAGGAGTATGGCACAGGTTCATCCCGTGACTGGGCGGCCAAGGGCACATACCTGCTTGGCGTGAAATGCGTTCTGGCCGAAAGTTTTGAACGTATTCACCGTTCGAACCTCGTCGGCATGGGCGTGCTGCCGCTGATGTTCAAAAACGGCCAGACCCGCCAGAGCCTGAACCTGACCGGCGATGAAAAATTTGACGTGATCGGTCTGGAAGCGGGGATCAAGCCGCGCATGGACGTCGATGTGATCATCACCCGCAAGGATGGGGCCAAGGAAACCATCAAGGCGCTGTGCCGCATCGATACGCAGGATGAGATCGGCTATTACACCCATGGCGGTATCATGCATTACGTGCTGCGTGATCTGGCCGCCAAGGGGAACCGCGCCGCCGTAGCTTAAGGCTGCGCGCACAGGAATTGTGTGAGGAGGAAAGCCCGCTGTTATGGCGGGCTTTTTCTTTATGTAAAATGATAAAAATATTTGACAATTATATGTAAACGGGCGCAAGCCTGTTTCTGGATGATAGATTTTCAGCAGGAGAGACGATTATGACCATTGTTCAACCGGAAAGTGTTCCAGAGCAATTTATCCGTGTTACATACGAAGACTGCTTGGTTTCTTCATGGAGACGTGAGTGCATCCTGAAACTGGATGCACAGGCGCTCTATAACATTGCAGCCAAACCGATGAAGCACGAACCTGAAACAGTGTATTTTTTTGATGAGCTGGTTCATCGTGGTGCGGTTTTACACGATGTGGCAGATGGGGAGGGCGGCAGCATTCCCGCTATGCGTATACTGGCTAAAGACGCAAATCAGATAGTTTTCTGTAAAAAGCATTGTCACTATCAGAATGGCGAGAAACAAGATCCGGAACCCGGAACACCGGCGGAGGTAGATTTCTCGTCTAGGAACAATGGAAAAGTCATAAGGATTGTCCATTTTCAGCAGGGGGCGCCGTGTGATCCGGCTTCGGGAGTGCCCTGTGTTCAAGAGTTTGATGAAAATGGGCTGGTTATCAAAGCATCTGGTTTCTTAGGCAACGAGCACTATGAGTGTTCGCCAGATCAACTGCACGCTCTGAACATCCGCAAAGGCCTGATCGCGCCTGCGTTACCACCCTCGATGCAACGCTATGTAATCAGGGCAGTGCCTGCGGGTTTTCAGCCAGACTAAAGAAACGGGGGGCACCCTATAACGGTCCCCTCCGTTGGTTACAGGAATGTAAAAATATTTGACAATTATATGTAAACGGGCGCAAGCCTGTTTCTGGATGATAGATTTTCAGCAGGAGAGACGATTATGACCGCTGTTCAACCGGAGAATATCCCCGCGCAATTTCTGCGTATTACATGGAGCCAGAACCACGTATTTGAGAACGAATGCATTTTGAGATTGGACGCAAAGACCGTCTACAACATCGCTGCGCAACCGTTGACGACGGAGCCGGGGACGAAGGCTTTTTTTGAAGAGCTGCAGCAGCGGGGCGCCGTTCTGCATGATCTGACGGATGAAGACGGGGAACGGATTCCGGCAGTTCGTGAACTGGCCAAAGAGGGTGGCCATCTGCTGGCCTATTGCCATTATCAGGACGGCAAGAAGCAAGATCCGGCACCCGGTAATGCTGCATCTGTTAGGTTCTCATCCCACCATGATTATACAAGGATCAAATCGCTGACGTTCTTTCAGAACGGTTGTGTTCAAGATCCGGCGGTCGGGGAACCTGCCTGCCAGACTTATGGCTGGCCTGGATTTGCGGCTGACACCAGTGGAATCATAACGGAAGCGCAAAGCGTTGTTGGTGGCAAGTGGGAGAGACTTTCCGCGGTGGAGTTGCATGCCCTGAATACCCGAAAAGGCTTGATCGCGCCCGCATTGCCGCCTGCGATGCAACGCTATGTAATCAAACCAGCAGCGTAAGCTTTTGGCTTTACACTCCAAAGAAGAAACAGACGGAGACTTATCATGAAAAAATCAAATGTGCAGTCAATGGCGCCTCAATATATTCTTCTGACCGTAGATGAGTTGGCCAGCCAAGGCCACGCTCAATACATCATGAAGCTGAATGCGCGGGTGCTATACAATCTGGCGGCTGAGCCTCTTTATGTTGATGACGGGGTAAAAGAACAAGAAGCTTATTTCAACTCGATGCTGGGGCGTGGTGCTTTGATTAGTGATTATAAAACGGAATCGGGTGACATTATTCCTGGTGAACGTCATTACGACCAGAATGGGAAGCTGACATGGCTGGCGCATTTCAAGGATGGCAAACGCCATGATCCGGGCGAGGGCATGGCGGCAAGTGTTTGCTATGCTGCGCCCGATTACGATTGGGTGTCGACCATCGTTCATTACAAAAATGATAACATCGTTAACCCCACCAAGGATGAGCCTGCAATTCAGAAATTTGATCGAAAGGGCGTGATTGTGGGGGCCACCGATTATTACTCTGGGGGTTCAAATGTACTCAAGCCGGAAAGGGTCAGGTTCTTGAATATCCGAAAAGGGCTGTTGCCTCTTGATTTGCCGCCCCACCTGCAAGGCTACAGGCTGGAAGGGTAGTTTTCTCATGCAACAAAGCGGTGCGTTGCAGTAAGCGGCCTACGTTTTTAAGATCTGCTGCTGACACTTGAAGCCGGGCGTCTAATCCAGATAGGGACCGTAGAAACCCGGTATTGCGTTCGCGTGCAGAGGCGTGCCGCAAATCGTGGTGCGCGGCGGGGCCGGGGGTGCCACGGGCTTGATCCTGATCGCGCCATCGGCGTGGCCGGTTTCGGGTTTCCAGTCTTCGCGCAGTTCGATGGTGAGATTCGGGGCCAGATAATCGGCGTCCGGCGGCAGCGGCTCGGCTTTCCGGTAGACGGGTTTGTTTTCATCATCGGTGTTGATGATGGTAAAGACCGGGCGCTCGATCCTTGTCGTTTTCCTGACCCGGCCATTTTCCATGATTTCGACAGGGACCACATGGGCGCGGAAATTGCCGCCGTCCGGCAATATGGTCAGATCGCAATGCGAGCTGGAAACGGTTTCGCCGTTCTTGATGCGCGCTTCAATTTTCTTTTGCAGATCGTTGTGAATTTTTTTCTGTGCGTCTGAGGGATTGTTCCAGAACACATAGACGTTGTTTGCATGTTCAACCGTGAAGTAACCGCAGATATGATCGCGTGGCGGGTGGAACGATACAATCGGCTTTCCCGCCGCCCGGTATTGCTCGACCGCTTTGGCGGGGGTGGCGTCTTGCGGGGTCAGCGTCAGGATCTGGTTATCAATATCAACATTCATGCCGCTGAACTTGCCGAGATAGTGCGTGAATTTCTTTTGATCGAGGGTGGCTTCGACTTTGGCGATCTCTTCCGGGGTGGCGCGTTTGGGCGGTTCCGGTTCGGATGGTTTTGGTCTTGGATAGACCATGCCTTTGATGCCGATTTCCGGCAGTCCGTCATCGGGACTGGGGCGCGCTGTTTTTCGCGATTCAACAGAAGGGGCCTTTCCCGAAAAGGAAAGGGGTGTAAAAAGCAGACGTGCGAACGCCAGCAAAGAGTTCTTTAGAAAACGCATGATCACACCATCTATAACAATTTGATTTCGTTATATTTTTATATGCAAAACTATACCTGAAAATGATACGAAACGCAAAGAAAATTAATTATTAAAATCAATGAGTTAGATAATTGTCGGCGCGCGGACGACATAAAGTTTCTTTCTGGTTGTTGATAAGTCCGGCGGGCACCCCGGGCATTTACCAGCCCTTAATCGCTACAGCGTGACGATGGGTATAACAAAAACAATGCCAGAGGTGATGTCATGCCGCGTCAGATGGGTCAGCTTCGTATTCTTTTCAGTGCCCGTGTTCTTCTCAACCTGGAAGACGCGGACCGGGTGTATTCGGAAACGCTGACGCGTGTTCTTCAGGATACGGGCGATGATGCACAGGCGCGCGCGCAGGCGGCAGAACGATATGGCGAATATGTCGCGTGTCGCGGTGAATTCAGTGACGGCGCGTATGATCCCGATGTATGCGGGCGCAGATTCGACAAGGGGCCGTTATTCGATCTGGCTGTGGCGCTCAGCCGCCTTAATCAGATGCTGGAGGAGCCGCTGGTCGAAATCGGCCTGTCGGCAAAGGACGAAGCGGATACCGGCATCACCATCTTTCGCAATCTCGACCTGACGCCGCTGGGCGATATGCTGGATTATCGCCTGCTGACATGCGGGCATGACGTGACGAAAGAGTTCCATCACTCATTCGGCACTGATTTGTTCCTGTCGCGCAATCCGCGCGATGTTCAGTATGCCCGCGATATGGGGATTGCATCAGCGCTGATGAATTTTCCTGATAACTGGGAATATGATCACAGCGTTCGTCAGGGGCCGCTGAAAATCATGGTGGATGGCGACGGCGTGGCGTGGGGCGATACGGCGGAGCAGCGTTTTCGCCAGTCGGTCAGTCAGTCGGAAGATATGCGACAGGGATTAAGCCGTTATATCGCGATGGAGAATGAAGAATTCGACAAGCCGATTGAACCGGGACCTTTCACCGGCGTTCTTGAAAAAATCAGCAAGCTGAATGATCGTTTCCCGCGCGATGCCGCGCCGTTTCATATCTCGCTTCTGACCGCGCGCGGCGGCAAGGCCAGCACGCGTGCGCTTACGACATTGATGAGTCATGATATCGCGCTGAACGGTTTTGCCGAATTCAAGGGCGGGGCGACCAAGGCCGACGGGTTGCGCGCGCACGATCCCGATCTGTATTTTGATGATCAGGCCACGCATCTGTCGGAAGGGCGTTTATGCCCGGCGGGGTTGGTGTTTTATGTCTCCGACAGCCCGCTGAAAGCGCAACAGACAACATCACCGTGAGGCATCGGGCGCTGAGGACTCTTCAGGACAGAGCTGGGGATACTCACGGCAGGCTTGTTCTTCCGCTTCCATGGCTTTCTGGATATCCATGTTATTCAATGCGTTCAAACCCGCAAACGAAAGGCCCGTGGTCATTATGGTGATGATCAGGGCATAAAGAAAATGTTCTCTTTTCCCTGTCTTGCTGAACAGGCAGGCGATGACGGCAAAGACCAGCGGTATCAGTGCGCCGATTGCTATATAAATGATGCCAAGCCCGATGCAGCCGAAACTTTCGCAGTAGAATCCGGGAACTTTCCTGAGCACATCGGAACGAACGAACAGGATGAACAGCGGTCCGGTTAAAAGAGCGGCCAGTGTGGTGCGTGGGTAGGGGATGCCCTTCAGGGGGTTCGACATGGATGAGCCTGCCTTAAAGGACCCATTCTTTACCGTCTATCTCACCGGACTGGATTTTATGTTCGATTTCCGCAGTCAGGACCTTGCGCGCAAACTCTTCCGTCTCTTCGATCAGGGCCTTGAAGTCGGGGCGGTCAGGGCGGTAGCGCACATCGTAAAGCCCGTCGAATTGATTGATGGCCGAATTCAGCTTGACCAGCTTCTGGATGGCGTCTTCGGCGCGGTGAGCCTCGATCGATGATGCCGAGATGAGCTCGTAACGGATTTTCTGATTGATCATGCCAACCTGGAACGCCAGCTGGATTCCCTCGAGGAAGGATGCGCAAGCGCTTAAGCAACTGGACGGGCGGATTTTCCGCCCTGGATAACGTTTAGCGGTGAAGCTGAATGTGGTGGGGCGATTGGGGCCGCGCACGATGATGCCGGATTTGGCTTCATCTTCCGTCGCGTTGACCAGCATCGCGACGTTGGCATCATGTTCGATATGCACGAACCGGCCAGCACTTTTGAAAGCGTCTTCGGCGACGCGCAGCGCCTTTTCGTAGTCGTTGTTTCCGCGGGCGTCGCATTGCTCGATGATATCGAGGAAAGGGTGGCGTTCCGCCGGGCCGCTTTCAAAAATGACACGGCCCTTGTGATAGACGGCGGCCCACAGGTTCGGGTTGAATTTGCTTTCGTAGCCGCGTGTGGTGGCATCATAAGCGCCTTGCCAGTCGTAACCGGGATTGCGCGCCAGTATCGGACCGAAATCCTGAAAATCTTGCGCGATCTTGGCGCCCAGGCGCACACAGGTGTGCATGTTCTGGGCGCGGATGATGAATTCTTCTGCCTCAGCGCGCATGTCATGTTTGAGAGGAAGCGTGAGCCGGTTGGACAACGCGATAACCGGGCCCGTGTGCGAATCCGGGTCAGGCATGGCGTCCTTGATGACAAATTTCTCCCTCAGGAGCGTGGCATTGAATTCAGCCATCGGGAAATCCTCTTCCGGATCACTCTAGCATATTCGTTTCAGGCGATGAATCCCTATGGCGGGGTAAATATCGCCTGTCGGGGGTGAAAAAGCCCTGCATGTAGCGGGCAAGAGCAAAAAACCCCTGCCGAGAGCAGGGGTTTTGCTTGATCCCGTATGTTTTTCAGGATCTCAATCCGGCCTATCCGGGCGTAATTAGGTTACGCCAGATTGGAAATTCTGTTATGCGACGAGCCTTAGTTCAGGTCGAACTTCGGGGCTACTGTCGGCTTGTTGGTGAAATCAACAGCCTGTGTCGGACGCATGCTTGTAACGCCCATTTCGTCAACACTACCTGTGCTCAGGTACTGAACGTTCGCTGTTTTTGCTTTCAGGTCTTCTAGTTTCATTATTGTTTCCCTCTATTCGTTTTAGTTTACGCCCTATGGATGATCAGCGGATAATACTCGCCTTCTACTGGCTCTCCTGTCTTATCATCCATCAACACCACGAGGATCTGGTAAGTATTCTTCAGGTACTTTTCCATTCCCTCTTTGACCAGGATCCCGAAGTTCCGGGAGTCCCCGTCATTCATGATAAAGCTGACTTTGTTTGTATCGAGGTCATACTCTATCCATGAAATCTGTCTTGTGAACGGCTTGTTGTGAAAAATCAGAACTTCAGCCTGATCATTGATCACAAGGTCGACCCTGACCTCTCTTTCGAGGGGGGTGCCGTCCATATAACTGGAACGCTTTGATGTCGAGGTCTGTTGTTCTGTCATGTCCGCCGTTTTTGCGTTTAGACGTTTATCAGTTCCCTCTAGTCTAAGCCGTCCCTTTTGTCTGTTCAAGAACCGTTTTTAAAACAAGTACTTAATTCAATGCTATTTGTACCTGTGTAATTACTCTACCATAACTCAGCCTTTTCATAAAGAAAATTAGGCTGAATTGTTAAAAATCTTTTAACAGCCGCCCGGGCGATAGCCCAGGGAGCGTCTGAACTGGGCCGCGTTGATCGCGCCTGCGTTACGCTCGAAATTCACCGCCCTGAACGCGCTTTGCAGGTTCATGCCACGGCGATACAGGCTGAACGCCACGGCGTGGTTGGCAGCATCGGAAAACTTTGTACCAACGCTTTTCATTCCTTAGGCCTCCAGTGC
>Ga0075163_10014288_pt1 | contig 10248 bp, 8 predicted proteins | sample JI1023141ADNA_FD_71478 | JGI IMG/M metagenome (GOLD analysis project Ga0075163, IMG submission 71478) | Wastewater effluent complex algal communities from Wisconsin, to seasonally profile nutrient transformation and Carbon sequestration -... | ecosystem: Engineered > WWTP > Effluent > Algae... | reverse complement strand
AGATTCGAGGTGGCAACGATTGCAATTGTCCTCCATGATCTGCTTGATTTCAACGCTAAACCGCATGCTGGTGGTATCGCAGGAGTTAGATCCCGGAAAACGGTCTTCTTCATTGTCGTAATAGCAACCCGAAGGTGCGGTCAGCAAAAGCAACAGGGCGGCAAAAACGCCGCAGGTTAAAAGTGTTTTTTTCATTTTAAAATTAAGATTGAGCATTTGATCGCCAAAGGTAGAATGCACCGACAGATACGCGTCTCAAAAGGATGCCGGATTTGGCAAATGTTAATTTTCCGGTGCGCCGGCGTTGATCCAGGCTTTCAGTTTTTTGACCGTACAATCATCCAGTTTTGCGCCGCCTTTGGGCATCCAGTTGGTGGTTCGGGTGATGACTGCAAGCATTTTGCCATTATTTGCAATGGCCTTTGTGCCGGCATAACCGGAGAGGTCAATCCCGCCCTGAGGAACGCTGCCGCTGTGGCATCCCTGGCAACGCGCCTGCACCAGCGGACGCACAAAAGCGCTGTACCCCACATTAATCGTATCGCAGGCGCCATAGTTTTCATTGCAGCCGTTGTTCTTTGCACCTTGCTGAATCCAGGCGGCGATGAGGTTGATCTGCGCTTGCGGCAGGGGCGGTTTGTTGTAGGGCATTCGTTCCAGCGGATCGTCATCCAGCAGCACTTTCATCAACTTGTTTTCATCCCAGTTGTTAAGGGTCACATTTTCAACAGTGGCAAGCAGGCTCTGGTACGAGGTAATGATCACACCTTCCTGATGGTCAATCTCATTGTGGCAGCCCGGTTCGGAGCAATTGGAGATCAAAAGCGGCAATATCTGATTCTGAAAATAGGTTGTATCCGGGTCGCAAACCACACCCAAACCGGTAGTGTCCACAGGATTTCCAATGGTATCGCCGGGATTGTTGCCGATCGTATCGGTCGGGTCGCCGCCGCCGGGCAAGGAGGGTTCGTGTTTGCAGGCAGGTGTCGACAATGACAAAAATATGACGGCAATAAAAGTGAGGAGGGCGTACTGTTGCATTTTTTGCAGCGTGAGCAGTGTCTGTTGATGAAATCAATAAAACCAATCAAAATTAGAACGCAAATCTACCGGATCGGGTACTGGTCAACAGTGAATACCTTACCGAAACCGGAAAATCTGTTGCTGAACATGGAAAAAAAGGACTGGAAAACTCGTTTGCGCCAACTCGGCCTTGCAGGCGTTTTGTTTTTTACCGTAAAAGGTATCCTGACGCTGACCCTCGGCGGCTGGCTGCTGACCAAACTCGGTTGTGGCGAATAACATCGCGGCCGGCAGGACAACTTGTTTGTTATTTTCAAAAATTTGTTTTAAAATTGACTGAATTTTCGCAATTTTGCGCCCATACGCTCCTGCGCAATGACTGACACGATTTTGAAAAAAAATAACCCCGCCGGCAGCAACGGCAACGCGCTGCAATCAACCGGCAACGACCTCGTCGACCCCGATCACATCACCATCAAGGGCGCGCGCACCAACAACCTGCGCAATGTCGATCTGCGCATTCCCAAAAACAAACTGGTGGTCGTCACCGGCGTATCCGGTTCCGGCAAATCGTCCATCACCATGGACACGCTCTATGCCGAAGGACAGCGCCGCTACGTGGAAAGCCTTTCCAGTTATGCCCGGCAATTCCTCGGTCGCATGAAAAAACCCGACGTAGACTATATCCGGGGCATTTGTCCCGCCATCGCCATCGAGCAGCGGGTCACCACGGGCAACACACGCTCCACCGTGGGCAGCATGACCGAGGTGTACGATTTCCTGCGCCTGCTCTACGCCCGCATCGGGCATTTTTACTCCCCGGTGTCGGGCGAAATCGTGCGAAAACACGAGGTGGCCGACGTCATTGATTTCATCAAAAAACAACCCGAAGGCGCGCGCGGCCTCGTGCTCATCCCCTTCAGCAAAAAATACCGGGAAAGAACCCTGGAACAGGAATTAAACCTTTTGTTGCAAAAAGGCTACACCCGTCTTCAGTTTGGCGACGAAACGCTGCGCATCGAGGAAATCCTCGATGGCACCGAAAAACGCTTCGACATCAAGGAAGCCGCCTGGGCCTTCAACGACCGCAACCTGCACATCCTCATCGACCGCTTTGCCACAGCCGGCATGGAAGAGAACGACTGGATGCGCCTGGCCGACTCGATCAACACAGCCTTCTATGAAAGTGAGGGGGAATGTTTGATACAAATGGTAGACGGCGCAAACCCGACCGGCGTCCAGTTCAACAACCGCTTCGAACTTGACGGCATCGAATTCCCCGAACCCACCCCCCAGTTGTTCAACTACAACAATCCCTACGGCGCCTGCCCCACTTGCGAAGGTTACGGCCGCATCCTCGGCATCGACCGCGACAAGGTGGTGCCGGACAAAACCAAATCGGTGTACGACGGCGCCGTGGCCTGCTGGAAAGGAGAGAAATACGGCGAATGGCTCGCTCCGCTGCTTCAAAACGCCCACCGCTTTGGGTTTCCGGTGCATACACCTTTTGAGCAACTGACCAAAGAACAGGTCAAACTGCTCTGGTCGGGCAATGAATACTTCTACGGCGTCGATGCATTTTTCAAGGAACTGGAAAGCAAAACCTACAAGATACAAAACCGCGTCACCCTGGCCCGCTACCGGGGCAAAACCACCTGCCCGACCTGCGACGGTGGCCGCTTGCGCCCCGAAGCCCTTTGCGTCAAAATCGACGGTAAAAACATTTCCGACCTCACCAGCGTGCCGCTGGACGAGGTGCTGGCATTTTTTCAGCAACTTGCGCTCAGCGACCACGACCGGCAGGTAGCCCGCCGGCTTTTGCTCGAAATCAACAACCGCCTGAAATTTATGGTGGAACTCGGCCTGGGCTATCTTACCCTCGACCGCATTTCCAACACCCTCTCCGGCGGCGAAACCCAACGCATCCACCTCACGCGCACCCTCGGGAGCAACCTCACCGCTTCCATGTACATCCTCGACGAACCTTCGGTGGGCCTGCACCCGCGCGACACCGGCCGCCTCGTGAAAGTACTCAAGGACCTGCGCGACCTCGGCAATACCGTAGTGGTGGTGGAACACGAAGAAGAAGTCATCAAAAACGCAGATTTTCTGGTGGACATGGGCCCGGAAGCCGGCGTAAACGGCGGCAATGTGGTATTTGCCGGCGATTTTTCAAAAATCGACACCGCCGCACCAGAAAGCCTGACCGCGCAATATATGAGCGGGAAAATGTCGATCGAAACGCCCGCCCAGCGCCGCACCGCCAAGGAATTTCTGAGCCTGAAAGGTGCGCGGCAGCACAACCTGAAAAACATCAACATCCGTTTTCCGCTGCACTGCCTCACGGTGGTGAGCGGTGTGTCGGGCTCCGGCAAAACGACGCTCGTGCGCGACATCCTCTACCCTGCCCTCATGGCGCATCTGCCCGACAATCCCGGCAAGCAGCCGGGCCTTTCCGACGGGCTGGAAGGCAACGTAAAAAAAGTGACCCGGGTCGAATTTATCAACCAGAGCCCGATCGGCAAAAGCAGCCGCTCCAACCCCATCACCTACGTCAAAGCCTACGACTACATCCGCGACCTGTTCGCCGGCCAGCAATTGTCGAAAATCCGCGGTTTCATGCCCAAACATTTCAGTTTCAACGTCGAAGGCGGGCGCTGCGAAGCCTGTAAGGGCGAGGGCGAACAGGTGGTCGAAATGCAATTCCTGGCCGACGTCCACCTCGAATGCGAGGAATGCAAGGGCCGGCGCTTCAAGTCCGAAGTGCTCGACGTGCAATACAAAGGCAAAAACATCTTTGAGGTGCTCAACCTGAGCATCGAGGAAGCGCTGGAATTTTTCAAAGGCAACAAAGACATTACCGAACGCATACAGCCGCTCTTCGACGTGGGCCTGGGCTATGTGCAACTCGGACAGTCCTCCTCCACCCTGTCGGGCGGCGAAGCGCAACGTGTGAAACTCGCGTCCTTCCTGATCCGGGAAAACTCCGGCGGCCATATCTTTTTCATCTTCGACGAACCGACCACGGGCCTGCATTTCCACGACATCCGCAAATTGCTCAAGGCCATCAATGCTCTGGTGGAAAAAGGCCACAGCGTGCTGGTGGTGGAACACAACATGGAAGTCATCAAATCAGCGGACTGGGTGATCGACCTCGGCCCCGAGGGCGGAAAGGAAGGCGGCCACCTGGTTTTTGAAGGCACACCGGAAGGTCTGGCAAAGGTGAAGGAGAGTTATACCGGGAAGTATTTGGGGGAGAAGTTGTGAGAATACCCGCAAAAATTGGAGATTTGAAATCAATAACCTATTTTTGAATCAAAATCACACGCCATGCGGCACGAAGATCTGATCGTTACCGAGTCGCCCGGCCAACACATGACCGAAGACGAGTTTTTCCGCTTTTGCCGGGACAACAGCGATCTGCGCATCGAGCGTGACAAAAGTGGGAACGTCCTCATCATGCCCCCCCACCGGTTTTGAAACAGGTCGCCGGAATTCTAACCTCACCACGGAACTGACGATTTGGCATCGACAACAAACATCCGGCGGCGAAGTAGGCGACTCCAGCACAGGATACACCTTGCCCAACGGCGCAGTCAGATCACCCGACGCCTCCTGGATTTCGCACAAGCGGCTGGAAAAAACCACCCCGGAAGACCGGGAGAAGTTTGTTCACGCTGTCCCGGAATTTGTCGTGGAAATCCGTTCGCGCACCGACAGCCCCCGGGTGCTCCGCGAAAAAATGGAAGAATACATCGAAAACGGCGTTTTGCTCGCCTGGTACATTGACCGGATCGGGCAGTTTGTGGAGATATACCGCCCGGCAAAGCCGGTGGAAACCATAGAGGGTTTCGACAAGGTACTGTCCGGCGAAGACGTGTTGCCCGGTTTCGGATTCGATTTGAAGTGGATGCAATAGAAAGAATACAGGTTAGAAACAAATATCAGGCTGTCTCAAAAGGTTGATGCGGGTTTATAAAAGTTTATCGGGTTGATATTTTGATCCGAAAAGAGCACGAATTCAGCCATTTCCCCATCAAAATATCAACCCGATAAACCCTAATCAACTTTATCAACCTTTTGAGACAGCGCCATTTTTGTTCGAAAACCAAGTTTCTCACATATGAACCGAGCGGTTGGCCGTAGCAGCGAGGCAGGCCTCCTTGAACGCCTCGGTGTAGGTCGGGTGCGCATGGCTCATGCGGGCGGCATCTTCTGCCGAAGCACGGAATTCCATGAGGGCCACCGCCTCGGCGATCATATCGGCCGCCCGGGCACCCACCATGTGGACGCCCAGTATTTCGTCGGTGTCCTTGTGTGCCAGCACTTTCACCATGCCGTCGAGGTCCATGCTCGCCCGGGCGCGGCCCAGCGCGCGGAACGGAAATTTGCCGGGCTTGTAGGGCACTCCCTTTTCCTTGAGTTCCTCTTCGGTGTAGCCTACACTGGCCACTTCCGGCCAGGTATACACCACACCGGGAATGAGGTGGTAATGGATGTGCGGTTTTTGTCCGACGATGGTTTCAGCCACGAACATGCCTTCTTCTTCCGCCTTGTGGGCCAGCATGGCGCCTTTAACCACGTCGCCGATGGCATAAATGCCCGGCACGGAGGTTTGCAGGTGTTCGTCCACCGGGATGCGGCCCTTTTCATCGGGTGTGATGCCCACATTTTCGAGGCCGAGGTTGTCGGTATATGGTCGGCGGCCGATGGCGACAAGGCAGTAGTCCACATCCCAGGAAAGGGTTTTGGATTCGTCGTCGCGGCTTTTGGCCACCACTTTTACTTTTGTTTTGGAAGGCGTCACTTCAGTGACCGCGTGGCGCAACTGGAATTCGATGCCGAGTTTTTTCAGACTTTTCATCAGTTCGCGGCTGCAATCGGCGTCCATGCCCGCGATGATGCGGTCGAGATATTCGACCACCGTGACTTTGGTGCCAAGCCGGGCATACACGCTGCCGAGTTCCAGCCCGATGACGCCGCCGCCGATGACGACCATGCTGCCGGGTACCTTTTCGATGTTGAGCGCTTCGGTGCTGGTGATGACGCGCTTTTTGTCGTAGTTGAAGCCGGCCGGGACAATGGGCTTCGATCCGGTGGCTATGATGACTTTTGAAGTCTCGATTTCTTCGGTATTGCCGCTGGGAGAGGTGATTTTGATTCGGTTTTTATTGATAAAGGAGCCATGACCGTAGTGGATGTCGATCTTGTTTTTCTTCATCAGAAATTCCACTCCCTTGTTGTTGTCGAGCACCACCTCGTTTTTCCGGCGGATCATCTGGGGCATGTTCACCTTCAAATCCTTAAGCCCGATGCCGTGCGTTTCAAACGTGGCGTGGGCATTGTGGTAGTGCTCGGACGAGTCCAGCAGGGCTTTGGAAGGAATGCAGCCCACATTGAGACAGGTGCCACCGAGCACGGAGTAACGTTCGATGATGGCGGTTTTGAGGCCCAACTGGGCGCAGCGGATGGCGGCTACATATCCTCCGGGACCGGAGCCGATGACGGTGACGTCGTAAATCATTGTGTTGTGGTAATGAAACTGTTTTTCGGGCTTGAATTGCCGCAGGCAAACATGCCGGAAAAGCAGTTTTATTTCGTGTTTGAACGGTTAAAATTCCGGATACCAGACAATTTCGGGTGCAAAGTGTTTCGAAAAATGCCTCAATTCCGCGGGCCTTTCCCCTTGAATTTTCGTTTGTCGCGGTTGCGGTTGTTATTGGCATTCTGGTCGGGATTGCCACCTGCATCGCCGTCCGGTTTTTGCACGGGCGGCTGATCGGGCCGTGGCGGACGGGGTTCCCGGTTATCGGGCTTGCCTTCCGGTCGCGGCGGTCGTTGGTCGCGGTTGTCGGGTTTACCTTCCGGTCGCGGCGGTCGCGGCTCCCGGTTGTCGGGTCTTCCCTCTGGCCGCGGCGGGCGCGGCTCCCGGGAATCGGGTTTGTCTTCAGGTCGTGGCGGTCGTTGGTCGCGATTGTCGGGCTTGCCCTCCGGACGTGGCGGGCGCTGGTCGCGGGAATCGGGACGGCCTTGTGATTTGTCGCGGCGGTCATCGGAGCGGGGCGGCCGGTTGTCGGAGCGGCGGTTCTGATCGTCGCGGCGGCCGGCTGGTCGTTGTTGCTGGCGCCCCTGCGCGATGTCGTTCTGAGCGGCTTTTTCCACGGCTGCAGCGGCAGTTTGGGAGCGGTCGCGGCCCTTTTTGCTCTTCTTCTTTTTCTTTTTGCGCTTTTCGATGGGCAATTCGATCACGTCGTGCACGTTTTCAAAGTCGGGTTCCGGCTCATCCGGCTCGTCCACATCGGGCGGCGGCGCCATGGCGAGGATGTCATCGAGGCTGCCGGGCAATTTACCCTGCTTGATCATGTCGAGCGCTTCCCATATCTGGTCCACATGGATGGCGTAGAACTTGCCCCGGTTTTCGGCATAGGTATAGAACATGAGGCGCTTGAACACGTCGGTTTTGACCAGGATGGCCATACCGGCGGTCGTTTTCAGGCGCTCGGCGCGATCGGGGAAATCCTCCAGCGCGTCGATGTAGGTATCGAGTTCGTAGTTGAGGCAGCACTTCAGGCGGCCGCACATGCCGGAAAGTTTGGTCTGGTTGATGGCCAGGTTCTGGTAGCGGGCGGCGGCGGTGTTCACACTTTTGAATTCGGTGAGCCAGGTGGAGCAGCAGAGTTCACGGCCGCAGTTGCCCAGGCCGCCGATACGCGCCGATTCCTGGCGCGCGCCGATCTGGCGCATTTCGATTTTGACTTTGAATTCGCGGGCATAACTGCGGATGAGTTCGCGGAAATCGACCCGGCCGTCGGCGGTGTAGTAGAATGTGCATTTGCGGCCGTCGCCCTGGAATTCGACGTCGCCGATTTTCATGTCGAGGTCGAGGGTGCGGGCAATGACGCGGGCCTGGATCATCACGTCGCGTTCCTGCCGGCGTACCTCGTCGAGGCGTTCGAGGTCGCGTTCGTGGGCTTTGCGCACCACGGTTTGCAGGCGGGCGTCGGGGCGTACCCGTTTGCGTTTCATCTGCAGGCGCACGAGTTCGCCGGAGAGCGACACTTTTCCCACGTCGAAGCCGCCGGAAGTGGATTCCACCACGACCCAGTCGCCCGTAGTAGCGCGGGTGTAGGGCGGGTTTTTGAAAAATTCCTTGCGTGATCCGTTTTTAAAACTGACTTCGATGGTGTCAAACGGTTTGGCGTCGGCAATGCCCATCGCCGTGATCCAGTCGTATGTGTTGTGGCGGTTGCAGCCGCCGGTAGAGCAGCCGCCGTTGCTTTTGCAGCCGCCCACGCTATCTTTACCTGTCGAACAGGAACATCCTATACATCCCATGGTAGGTTATCAGTTATTGGTTATCGGTTGTTGGCCGCCGTTTTTCGGATTTGTCAAAGGGCGATCAGTATGATGCCGGCAACGATACAAATACCGGCCATTACTAAAAAAACTTTGCCGACGTGAACGCGAAACAAGCGCATGACGCCAGCAATGAGTAAATTGGGGAATGCCATGCCCAAAAACACCGAGCCTATGACCGAACGGGTGATGATGCCGTCGTTGAACTCGTGGGCCGTGACATAAGAACCCGCTCCGATCAGTGCCGTCATCAGGGCAATCAGGCCGAAGCTTTGTAAGGTGAACGTTTTATTGTTTTCAAGCACTTTTCAAGATTCGATTCATTTGAATGGAGGTATCCAGAAACAGAATTTTGGGATTGGCGTTCCGTTCCACGTAGTACACATTGTCGTTGAACAGGGTTATAATTTGGGTTATTTTTTCAAAATCCAGCACTTTCGCCATGTTTTGGGCGGTAGTGAGTTCTTCGGGGCGGAGCCGCAGGTTTTGATTGCCGGTGGCGATCAGCGCCATCATCTCACGCAAAAAATGCAGCCCATAGAACAGGAACTGCTTCTGATTTTCGCGGCCCAGTTTGGCAAATTCTTCGGTCCACTTTACCAGTTCCACACCGTTGCCGCGCCAGCATTTGCGCAGCCAGTCGAGCAGCAGCCGCGCGTCGTCGTTTTCCGGGTTATCGGCTATTTGCAGGGCGGTATTAAAATCGCCGTCTGCCAGAAACGCGATCTGCCGGGCCCGGTTTGCATCGAGGCTGCGTTTTTTTTGCAGGCCCTCCATGATCTCATCGTCATTCAGGGTGTCGGTTTTTACCAGTTGGCAACGCGAAAGTATGGTATTCAGGATCATGTCCTGATTTTCAGCCGCCAGCAAAAAGATCGTCTGCTCGGGCGGCTCCTCGATGAGTTTGAGCAAGCGGTTGCCTTCCTTGCCGAGGTATTCGGGCAGCCACATGACGAGTATTTTGAAACGACCCTCGAATGCTTTCAGGCTCAGTTTGCGGATGATGGCATTGCATTCTTCCTTCGTGATGTTGCCCTGCTTGTTTTCCGCGCCGATTTGTTGCAGCCAGGAATTCACGTCCTGGTACGGGTTGTCGGAAAGAGCGGTGCGCCAGAGTTTCATAAAATCTGTGCTGACAGCATTGGCGCCGACGGTCGGAAACGAAAAATGAATATCAGGATGGGAAAAATGCGCGGCTTTGCGGCAGGCTCCGCACTCACCGCAGGGGGCGTTGGCCCTGTCTTCACACTGGATCAGCTGTGCAAAAGCGACGGCAAGCGCCAGATTGCCGCTGCCCGTGGGCCCCAGAAACAAGAGGGCATGAGGGATGCGTTCGCTTTGGGCGAGTTGAAGCAGGAACGTTTTGATCCTGTTTTGGCCAATGATGTCGTTGAAAACCATTGTTTTGTGCGAACAGGCTACCGCGCCGCCGGGGGTTGAACCGGATACGGCACACACAAAACTATCGCAGACAGTACTGCGTTATTTGACTTCAAATGTGCCCGATCAACCGGACGAATGCCGGCGAAATAATGTCTTCAGGCCATTTCAGGGCAAAAAAAGCCCTTTTATATAGAGAGTCAGATGAGACTGAACTGCTTGAGAGATTTTGTGTCGGGACGAAGGTACGTCAAAAGAATGACTGAAGGAGCGATTGTATGCAGGAGTGAATTTTTAGGACCAAACTATTTTCACCGGATGCAGTTTTTAAGGCGATATTTGAGTCACCCACCCCATCACTCATTCACCCAATCACTATTTCACCCAATCACTCATTCACTCATTAAATGAAAGTCTCCGTCGTTCGCCGCGCCCATTTCAATGCTGCTCACCGTCTGCACAACCCGTCGTGGTCGGACCAGCGCAACC
>Ga0075163_10014287_pt1 | contig 10248 bp, 4 predicted proteins | sample JI1023141ADNA_FD_71478 | JGI IMG/M metagenome (GOLD analysis project Ga0075163, IMG submission 71478) | Wastewater effluent complex algal communities from Wisconsin, to seasonally profile nutrient transformation and Carbon sequestration -... | ecosystem: Engineered > WWTP > Effluent > Algae... | reverse complement strand
GCGTGGATTCAAACCGGTCGGTGCTCTAAGGTGGACGCCGTGTCGCTCGTCCAGCTCGAGTCCTTCGTCGCCGTCGCGGAAGAAGCCCACGTGGGCCGGGCGGCTCGACGGCTCAACCTCAGCCAGCCGCCGCTGACCCGCAGGATTCAGCAGCTCGAGCAGGAGCTGGGCGTCGAGCTCTTCGATCGGACCCCGCGAGGCATGCAGCTCTCGCCCGCCGGCGTCGCCCTGCTGCCGGAGGCGCGTGCGATCCTCGAACGCGTCGCTCGGGTGGGCGCGCGGGTGCGTGCGGCCAACGAGTCGCCGCCCGATCGATCATCCTGATCTGTCGTAGCGAGCGTCGAACACGAGAACGAGAAGGGCCGCCAGTCGAGCAGAGCTCGGTGGCGGCCTTCGGGATGTTCGTGCCCCTCGCGGGGCATCGAGCGAGACCCTATTCGAGCGAGACCAGGTCGCGCTCGCTGGCTCGGCGGACGGCCGGCTCGCCGTGCTCGCTGGTCCGGTCGTCGGTCTCCATGGTCAGGCGCTCGTAGACGTTCAGACCGGTGCCGGCGGGGATCAGCCGGCCCATGATCACGTTCTCCTTGAGCCCGCGCAGGTAGTCGACCTTGCCTTGCAGGGCCGCCTCGGTGAGCACCTTGGTGGTCTCCTGGAAGGACGAGGCCGAGATGAACGACTCGGTCGAGAGCGAGGCCTTGGTGATGCCGAGCAGCAAGGCCTGGGCGGTCGCCTGGGTGCCGCCGAGCGCCGAGACCCGCTGGTTCTCCTGGCGGAAGAGCTTGCGCTCGACGTGGTCTTCCGCGAGGAAGTTGGTGTCGCCGGGCTCGAGGATCTTCACCCGCCGCATCATCTGGCGAATGATCGCTTCGATGTGCTTGTCGTTGATCTTCACGCCCTGGAGCCGATAGACCTCCTGGATCTGATCGAGCAGGTAGGTCGCCAGCGCCTTCTCGCCGAGCACCGCGAGGATGTCGTGCGGGTTGGCCGGGCCGTCCATCAGCTTCTCGCCGGCGCGGACTTGGTCGCCTTCGCGGACCTGAAGGTGGCGGAGCTTGGGCACGAGGAACTCGTGGACCTCGCTGCCGTCCTCGGGCGAGAGCAGCACGCGCCGCTTGCCGCCCTTGTCCTTGCCGAACGAGACGATGCCGTCGGTCGTCGCGATGACCGCGTGGTCCTTGGGCGTGCGGGCTTCGAAGAGCTCGACCACGCGGGGCAGACCGCCGGTGATGTCCTTGGTCTTCTGGGCTTCGCGCGGGATCAAGGCGAGCACGTCGCCGGCCTCGACTCGCTGGCCTTCTTGGATGGTGAAGGTCGCACCGACCGGAAGGAAGTAGCGGGCCTCGTGGCGGCCGATGCTGACGATGTTGTCGTCCTCGTCCTTGATGACGATGCGCGGACGAGCGTCCTTGTCGCGGCTCTCGACGATCATGTTCGAGCTGTGGCCCGTGATCTCGTCGGTCGCGATCCGCATGGTCACGTTCTCGATCACGTCGCCGTACTCGACCACGCCGCTGGCCTCGGTGAGGATCGGGATGACGTGCGCGTCCCAGCGGGCGAGCAGGGTCTTCTCGGCCACCTTGGCCCCGTCGGCGACCAGCAGGTTGGCGCCGTAGATCAGGTCGTAGCGCTCGCGGATGCGGCCGCGCTCGTCGAGCAGCTGCAGCTGCGAGTGGCGGTTCATGACCACCCAATACTCCTCGACGACGCCCTTCTTGGTCGTACGCGAGCGCTTGACCAGGTCGGCGTCGAGCAGCTTGACCTCGCCACCGAAGCGGGCCTCGACCTCGGTCTTGGCCGCCTGGGTGATCGACGCACCACCAAGGTGGAAGGTGCGCATGGTCAGCTGGGTGCCGGGCTCGCCGATCGACTGGGCGGCGATGATGCCGACCGCCTCGCCGACGTCGACGAGGTGGCCGCGCGCGAGGTCGCGGCCGTAGCACTTGGCACAGATGCCGCGCATCGCCTCGCAGGTGAGGACCGAGCGGATCATGACGCTCTGGATGCCGGCCTCGTCGACCGAGATCGCGGCGGCCTCGTCGATCAGCTCGCCCTCTTCGATCAGGACCTCGTCGGTGCCGGGCCGGAAGACCGGCTCGAGCGCGACGCGGCCGAGCACGCGGTCGCCGAGCGGCTCGATCACGTCGGTGTCCTCCATCAAGGCGTTGGCCTCGATGCCCTGGATGGTCGCGCAGTCGTACTCGGTGATGACCGCCTCTTGGGCGACGTCGACCAAGCGGCGGGTCAGGTAACCCGAGTTCGCGGTCTTGAGCGCGGTGTCGGCCAGACCCTTGCGCGCGCCGTGGGTCGAGATGAAGTACTGCTGAACCGTCAGACCCTCGCGGAAGTTGGTCGTGATCGGCTGCTCGATGATCTCGCCCGAGGGCTTGGCCATCAAGCCGCGCATGCCGGAGAGCTGGCGCATCTGCTGCTTCGAACCGCGCGCGCCCGAGTCGGCCATGATGTAGACCGAGTTGAACGACTGGACGAGCTTCTTCTCGCCAGTGATGGCGTCGATGACGACGTCCTTGGAGATGCCCTCCATCATCGCCCGGGTGATCTCGTCGGAGACCTTGGCCCAGATGTCGACGACCTTGTTGTAGCGCTCGCCGGAGGTGATCAGACCGTCGGAGTACTGCTCGGAGATCTGCCGGACCTCGGTGTTGGCGGCGTCGATCAGCTTGGCCTTCTCGGGCGGGATGATCATGTCATCCATGCAGATCGAGATGCCGGCCTTGGTCGCCTCGGTGTAGCCGGTGCTGCGCAGGTAGTCGGCCATCAGCACGGTCGCCTTCTGGCCGCAGACCCGGTAGCAGCGGTCGATGAGGTCGTTGAGCTGCTTCTTGCCGAGCGGCTGGTTGACCATCGTGTAGGGCAGCTTCTTGGGGATGCCACCCTCGTAGAGCAGGACCCGACCGCAGGTCGTGTCGGTCATCGCCTGGCCGGGCTTCATGCGCACGCGGACGCGGGCCTGGAGGGCCAGCGAGCCGTGGTCGTAGGCCATGCGGACCTCTTCGGGCGAGCCGTAGACGCCGACGAAGTAGCCGTCGGTCGCGGGGTTCTCGTTGCGCTCGCCGAGCGCGTTGGGCCGCTCGCGGGTCATGTAGTAGAGCCCGAGCACGATGTCCTGCGAGGGCACGATGATCGGCTTGCCGCTCGCCGGGCTGAGGATGTTGTTGGTCGACATCATCAGCACGCGCGCTTCCATCTGCGCCTCGATGCAGAGCGGCACGTGGACGGCCATCTGGTCACCGTCGAAGTCGGCGTTGAAGGCCGTGCAGACGAGCGGATGCAGCTGGATCGCCTTGCCCTCGATCAGCACCGGCTCGAAGGCCTGGATGCCGAGGCGGTGGAGGGTCGGGGCGCGGTTGAGGAACACCGGGTGCTCCTTGATGACCTCTTCGAGGATGTCCCAGACCTCCTCGGCCTCGCGCTCGACCATCCGCTTGGCGCTCTTGATGGTCGTGACCAGCCCGCGCTGCTCGAGCTTGTTGTAGATGAAGGGCTTGAACAGCTCGAGCGCCATCTTCTTGGGCAGCCCGACCTCGTGCAGCTTGAGCTCGGGGCCGACGACGATGACCGAACGGCCCGAGTAGTCGACCCGCTTGCCGAGCAGGTTCTGGCGGAAGCGACCCGACTTGCCCCGGAGCATGTCGGAGAGCGACTTGAGCGGGCGCTTGTTGGGACCAGTGATGGTCTTGCCGCGGCGGCCGTTGTCGAAGAGCGCGTCGACGGCCTCTTGCAGCATCCGCTTTTCGTTGCGGATGATGATCTCGGGCGCGGCCAGCTCTTGGAGGCGCTTGAGCCGGTTGTTGCGGTTGATGACGCGCCGGTAGAGGTCGTTGAGGTCCGACGACGCGAAGCGGCCGCCGTCCAGCGGGACCAGCGGGCGCAGGTCGGGCGGGAGGACCGGGATGACGTCGAGCATCATGTGCTCGGGCTTGTTGCCGCTGCTGCGGAACGCCTCGAGCACGCGCAGGCGCTTGGCCAGCTTCTTGCGCTTGGCCTCGGAGGTCGCGCTGGCCAGATCGGCGCGGGTGCTGCGAGCCTCGACGACCGGATCGATCCGGCTGAGCAGCTCCTTGATCGCCTCGGCGCCCATGCCCGCCTCGAAGGCGTCCGGGCCGAGCTCGTCATAGAGCTGGTCGAAGCGCTCCTCGGACAGGATCTCGCGCTCCTCGAGGCCCGAGTCGCGCGGGTCGATGACGATGTAGCTCTCGCAGTAGAGCACCTTCTCCAGCTTGGTCAGCGGGAGGTCGAGGATCGTGCCGATCCGCGAGGGCAGGCTCTTGAGGAACCAGATGTGGGCGACCGGCGTCGCGAGGTCGATGTGGCCGGCCCGCTCGCGCCGAACCTTGGAGTGGATGACCTCGACGCCGCACTTCTCGCAGACGACGCCGCGGTGCTTCATCCGCTTGTACTTGCCGCACAAGCACTCGTAGTCCTTGATCGGCCCGAAGATCTTGGCGCAGAAGAGGCCATCGCGCTCCGGCTTGAAGGTCCGGTAGTTGATGGTCTCGGGGTTCTTGACCTCCCCGTGCGAGCGCTCGCGGATGGACTTCGGCGAGGCGATGCCGATCCGCAGAGCGTTGAAGACGGCCGCCTCTTTGGGCTTTTCGAAGAAGCTGAAGATGTCGCGCATGGTTGTTTTCCTTGGCTTCCTTTGGCTTCCCGAATGGCCCGAAGGGCCTGCGGGGTAGGTCCCACGGCGGGACCTCGGTCGAGAGCAGAAGCGAACTGGAGAGAGAGACTGGAACGGAACGACCCGAGCGCCCTCCCCGAGCGGACTCGGGAAGGGACTCGGGGGGCTCGGCGCTACTCGGCCGCGGACAGGGGTCCGCGAACGCGATGGCCGGGGTCTTCGACGTTGATCAGCTCGACGTCGAGGCAGAGCGCCTGAAGCTCCTTGAGCAACACGTTGAACGACTCGGGCACGCCGGGCTGCATGGTCGGCTGACCCTTGACGATCGACTCGTACATCCGCATGCGGCCGACGACGTCGTCCGACTTGACGGTCAGGAGCTCCTGCAGGGCATAGGCGGCGCCGTAGGCTTCGAGCGCCCAGACTTCCATCTCGCCGAGTCGCTGACCGCCGAACTGGGCCTTGCCGCCGAGCGGCTGCTGGGTGACCAGCGAGTAGGGCCCGATGCTCCGCGCGTGGATCTTGTCGTCGACGAGATGGTGGAGCTTGAGCATGTACATGATGCCGACGGTGACGTCCTCCTCGAACGCCTCGCCGGTGCGGCCGTCGAACAAGATCGCCTGACCCGAGTTGGGCAGGCCGGCCTTGCCGAGGAACTTCTTGACCTCGGTCTCGAGCGCGCCGTCGAACACCGGCGTCGAGACGTGGACGCCTCGACGGAGCTTGTCGGCGAAGCGGATCACGTCTTCGTCGGGCAGCGAGTCGACGAAGCGATCGGCCTCGGGCGTCTCGTAGATCTTCTTGATCTGGCCGCGCAGGACTTCGACGTTGAAGTTGGTCTGCATGTACGCGTCGATCTGGTTGCCCAGCTCGCGCGCCGCCCAGCCGAGGTGGACCTCGAGGATCTGCCCGACGTTCATGCGCGAGGGCACGCCCAGCGGGTTGAGCACGATGTCGACCGGGGTGCCGTCCTCGAGGTAGGGCAGATCTTCGGTCGGCAGGATCCGCGAGATGACGCCCTTGTTGCCGTGACGGCCGGCCATCTTGTCGCCGACCTGCAGCTTGCGCTTGATCGCGACGTAGACCTTGACCATCTTGATGACGCCGGGCGGCAGCTCGTCGCCCTTGGTCAGCTTGGCCAGCTTCTCGCGGTAGATGGTCTCGAGCTCGTCGAGATCCTTCTCGAGTCGGCGACCGAGGGCCTCGACCAGCTCGGTGTCCTCGGCGGTGGTCAGCGAGAACTGCGACCAGTACTTGCGCTGGACCCCGTCGATGATCGAGGTGTTGAGCGAGACGTTGGCCTCGACCAGCACGTTGCCCTGATCGTCGACCAGCTTGGCCGCGGTCAGCTTGCCGTCGAGGATCTCTTTCATCCGGTTGTGATAGCCAGACGAGACGATCGCGACGTTGTCGCGGTGGTCCATGCTGAGCTTCTCGCGCTCGGCGTCCTCGATCTGCTGGGCGCGGACGTCCTTGTCGACGCCCTTGCGCGCGAACACCCGAGCGTCGATCACGATGCCCGACACGCCCGGCGGCAAGCGCAGCGAGGTGTCGCGGACGTCGCCGGCCTTCTCGCCGAAGATCGCCCGGAGCAGCTTCTCTTCAGGCGAGAGCTGGGTCTCGCCCTTGGGCGTGATCTTGCCGACCAGGATGTCGCCCGCGTGGACCTCGGCGCCGATCCGGACGATGCCGGCCTCGTCGAGGTTGCGCAGCGCCTCTTCGCCCACGTTCGGGATGTCGCGGGTGATCTCTTCTTTGCCGAGCTTGGTGTCGCGGGCGACACACTCGGACTCTTCGATGTGGATCGTCGTGTAGATGTCCTCGCGGATCAGCCGCTCCGACACCAGGATCGAGTCCTCGAAGTTGTAGCCCTGCCAGGGCATGAACGCGACCAGCAGGTTCTGGCCGAGCGCGAGCTCGCCCCGCTCGGTCGCGGCACCGTCGGCGATCACGTCGCCCTTCTTGACCCGGTCGCCGACGTTGACGATCGGCTTTTGGTTGAGCGCGGTGTTCTGGTTCGAACGCCTGAACTTGACCAGGTTGTAGATGTCGGGCTTGGCCCCGAGGATGCCGCGGTCTTCCTCGCCGCGGGCGGTGACCGGCTTGACGACGATGCGTCCGCCGTCGACCTGCTCGACGATGCCGTCACGATCGGCGACGACGGTCGAGCCCGAGTCGCGCGCGACGTGGGTCTCCATGCCGGTGCCGACCAAGGGCGCGTCGGTGCGCAGGCAGGGGACCGCCTGGCGCTGCATGTTCGAGCCCATCAAGGCTCGGTTGGCGTCGTCGTGCTCGAGGAAGGGGATCAGCGAGGCGGCGACCGAGACCAGCTGATTGGGCGAGACGTCCATCAGCGTGACTTCGGCCGGCGCGACCATCTCGAACTCTTCGTTGTGACGACACTGAACCATGTCGTTGACGAAGCGGCCCTCGTCGTCGGTCTGCGCGTTGGCCTGGGCGATGTAGTGGCCCTGCTCTTGGAGCGCGCTGTAGTAGGCGACCTCGGTGGTCGCCCGACCCGCGTCGACGCTGCGGTAGGGGGTCTCGATGAACCCGAACTCGTTGATGCGCGCGTAGGTCGAGAGCGAGGCGATCAGGCCGATGTTCGGACCTTCCGGGGTCTCGATCGGGCAGATTCGGCCGTAGTGCGTGGCGTGGACGTCACGGACCTCGAAGCCCGCGCGCTCGCGGGTCAAGCCGCCGGGCCCGAGGGCGCTGAGCCGGCGCTTGTGGGTGACCTCGCTCAGCGGGTTGGTCTGGTCCATGAACTGCGAGAGCTGCGAGCTCGCGAAGTACTCCTTGACCACGGCCGAGACCGGCTTGGCGTTGATCAAGTCGGCGGGCATCAGCGCGTCCATCTCCTGGGACATGCTCATGCGCTCCTTGATCGCGCGCTCCATCCGAACCAGACCGATGCGGTACTGGTTCTCCATCAGCTCGCCGACCGCTCGCACGCGCCGGTTGCCGAGGTGATCGATGTCGTCGATCTTGCCTCGTCCGTTGCGCAGCTCGATCAGGTAGCGGACGGTCTCGATGATGTCGCGCTCGGTCAGGATCTTGGTCTCGAGATCCTCGTCGATGCCGAACTTGTGGTTGAGCTTCAGGCGGCCGACCGTCGACAGGTCGTAGCGGTCCGCGGTGAAGAACAACGACTTGAACAGGTTGCGCGCGGTGTCGAGCGTGGGCGGATCACCGGGCCGAAGGCGCCGGTAGATCTCCATGATCGCGTCTTCGGGGCTGCTCAGCTTGTCCGCGATCAAGGTGTCGCGGAGGAAGGAGCCGACGTTGAAGTCGTCGATGTAGAGGATCTTGAACGACTTGATGCCCGAGGAGCGGAGCGCCTCGACGTGGGCCTCGGCGATCTCCTCGTTGCAGTTGAGGATGACCTCGCCGGTCTCCTCGTCGTAGACGTCCTCCGACGCGACCTTGCCGACCAGCTCCTCGACGTCCATCGGGAGCTCGGTGATGCCGGCGTTGCGCATCTTCTTGATCGCGGCCTTGTTGAGCTTCTTGCTCTTCTTGACCAGGACCTCGCCCGTCTCGGGGTCGCGGATGTCCTGGGTGGCGCGCTGACCCGAGATCAGGTCGTAGTCGATCTCGCGCGACATGACGCCGTCGCGCAGATGGATCAACTCCTTGGCGTAGAACTCGTCGAGCAGGTCTTGGGTCGACTTGCCGAGCGCGCGCAGCAGCACGGTCGCGTGCAGCTTGCGACGGCGATCGATGCGGACGTAGATGAAGTCCTTGTGGTCGAACTCGAAGTCGAGCCAGCTGCCGCGGTAGGGGATCACCCGCGCGGAGAAGAGCTTCTTGCCCGACGAGTGGGTCTTGCCGCGGTCGTGGTCGAAGAACACACCGGGCGAGCGGTGCAGCTGCGAGACGACCACCCGCTCGGTGCCGTTGATGATGAAGGTGCCGTGCTCCGTCATCAGCGGGATCTCACCGAAGTAGACCTCCTGCTCCTTGACGTCGCGGATCGACTGGGTGCCGGTCTCGTCGTCGACGTCCCACACGACCAAGCGAACGACCACCTTGATGGGCGCCGCGAAGGTCATGCCGCGAGCGCGGCACTCGTCGACGTCGTACTTCGGCCGATCCAGCGAATAGCTGACGAACTCCAGCGAAGAGATCTCGCCGAAGTCCTTGATCGGAAAAACGCTGGTGAACACGGCCTGAAGGCCGACGTTCTCGCGCTCGTCGCTGGGCACGTCGGCCTGCAGCAACTTGTCGTACGAGCGCTTTTGAATATCGATGAGGTTCGGGACCTCGATGATCTTCTTGAGCTTCCCGAAGTTCTTCCGGACCCTGAAGTTGTTCTGGATGCGCGCCATCGAGTTCCTCGCTTGCTGTCGGTCTGTCGACCGCCCTCGCGTGATTCAGTTTTGTCGTGGGTGAGGACGGGTTTGGGCCCCGAGGGGCCAGAAGGGAAGCGCAGCGACTCTCGCACCCACGCGAGAGCCGCCACGCAGGGGGGTCGGCTACTTGAGCTCGACCTCGGCGCCGGCATCGACCAGCGCCTTTTGGATCGCGGCAGCCTCGTCCTTCGAGATGCCTTCCTTGACGGTCGTGGGCGCACCCTCGACCAGATCCTTGGCCTCCTTGAGGCCGAGGCCCGGGATGACCACGCGGATGGCCTTGATGACCTCGATCTTCTTGGCGCCGAAGCTCTTGAGCACGACGTCGAACTCGGTCTGCACTTCGGCTTCCACCACCGGGCCGACCGGAGCGGCCATCATGACGCCACCACCGGCGGCCGCCTTGACGTCCCACTTCGTCTCGAGCTTCTTGACGAGGTCGGCCATGGCCATGACCGAGAGGGTGCTGAGGTAGTCGATGACCTGATCTTCGCTGACTGCGGACATGATTCGATTTGCTTTCTGAGAAACGTTGGGTCGGCCGGATCGGACAGTCGATGTCGGAGCGGCCGGGGCGAACAGTGAAGGCTGGTGACGCGGCGCCGACTAGGCGGCCGCGCCCTCGTCCTTCAGCTTCTTGGCGTTGAGGACACGGAGGAAATCGCGCGTAGAGGCCTGCATGACCTGGACCATCTGCGTCGCGGGGGTCTTGAGCAGCATGAGGAACTGCGCCTTGATCTCGCGCGGACCGGGCATGTCGGCCAGCGTGAGCGTGCGGGCTGCGTCGAGCAGCTCGCCATCGATCACGCCGCCCTTGATGCGGACCTTGTCGTTGGTCTTGGCGTAGTCACGAGCGACGCGAGCGGGAGCGCCCGGATCGTTGGCGTTGTAGGCCAGCCCCGTGACGCCCTTGAGCAGCGGCGAGAGGGCCTCGTGCGGGGTCCCGACCACCGCGAAGCGGACGATCGAGTTCTTGTAGACACGGAACGAGCAGCCAGCCTCGCGGAACTTGGCGCGGAGGTCTTCCGACTCCGCGACCGTGAGGCGCTCGTACTCGACGAGCACCAGGGCGCTGACGTCCCCGATGTGCTCGCGCAGCGCGGCGGATTGAGCGTGTTTGTTGGTCTTTTCCATGGGTCTTGGGGCTCTCCCCTTTTCCTTCCTGGTCCGCTCCGCTCGGTGCCTGGTCCTCTGCGCGAGCTCGGATCTGGGATCCGAGGGTGCGAGAAGAGGAGCCAGGCCAGCTGCTTCCGG
>Ga0075163_10014286_pt1 | contig 10248 bp, 5 predicted proteins | sample JI1023141ADNA_FD_71478 | JGI IMG/M metagenome (GOLD analysis project Ga0075163, IMG submission 71478) | Wastewater effluent complex algal communities from Wisconsin, to seasonally profile nutrient transformation and Carbon sequestration -... | ecosystem: Engineered > WWTP > Effluent > Algae... | reverse complement strand
CGCAACATGGGCAAGACCAACCCACTGAACGAGGCCGACATGGCCGAGTTCGTACGGCTGGCGAAGACCAAGGGCGAGTGTGCGAACAGTTGGAGCGTGGATGTGAGTGCGGTGAAGACCGACACCTTCGACCTGAGCGTGAAGAACCCGAACCGTCCGCCGGACGGCGGACCGTTGCGCGATCCTAGGACCATCCTGCACGAAATGCGCGAGCTGGATGCCAAGACCAAGGGTTTGTTGGACAACATCATGGCACTGCTGAAATGAGTTGGGAGGTGAAGCCGCTGGGTGATGTGTGCCCCATTGTAAGCAGACGCTCTTCACATTTTGCCGGAGTGCGGGCTTATTATTCCACCGGTGAAGTTGGCACGGAAGGCGAATTGGGTACACCCCAATTCGTCGACTTCAAGAATAAGCCGAGTCGTGCGGGTTGGATGCCAGTTATAGGAGATGTAGGCTTTGCAAGGATGAAAGGCACCCAGAAGGTGGTGCTTGTAGATGACCAGTTGGAAGGGGCACTCTTCTCTACCGGCTTCTGCTTCTTGGAACCTAGTGCAGCAGTTCATCCAAGGTTCCTCTTTTACTACTGCACCAGCAGCTCCTTTCAGGAGATGAAAGATTCGATTGCTGGCGATGGAATAATGGGCGGTGCCGGAAACACAGAGGTGTCCAGGATTTCGTTCGCTTTTCCTTCTCTGAAAGATCAAGCGCAAATCGTGTCCAAGTTGGATGCAGCCGTTGAAGCACTCGCAGAAGCACAAGGCAATACGGAGCGCAATCTGGCTAACGCTGATGGTCTATTCAGCGCCTACCTCGATGCGGCGTTTAAAGAGGGGGCCTCGAAGTGGGCGTGGTCAAGCATCGGTGACGTATGCGACGTACTCAATGGGTTCGCGTTCAAGAGTGGTGATGCAATTACCTCCTCTGGTACACAGGTCGTCCGCATCGGAAACTTGTACAGGAACACTCTTGACCTGTCGCGAAGCCCAGTATTTTATCCGGATTCGTTTGCTACGGAGTACCAAAATTATCTGCTCAAGGAGGGCGACATAGTTATGTCCCTCACTGGCACGGTTGGCAAGACCGACTATGGCTACAGCGTCAGAATCCCCCCGTCATCGGGAACTCTTCTGATGAACCAACGCTTGATGAAAATCGCGCCGAAGGATGAGGCCATTTTGAACAGGGCCTTTTTGCTGTACTACCTTCTATCGCCATCGTTCCTGACTGAGCTGTACAAGACCTCGAACGGGACTCGCCAAGCCAATCTTTCCAGCCGTACCATTCAAGAGTTGCAAGTCCCGGTTCCACCGTTACAAGAACAACTTCGGGTGGCTGCGAATCTTGAAGTGATTCAAACCCAAAGCAAGCAACTCGAAACCACCTACCAACAGAAGCTGACGGAGCTGGCGGGTTTGAAGAAGGCGGTGTTGGGTGCGGCGTTCAGGGGGGAGTTGTAACACACAGAGATAATGGCACGCACAGCAGGAGCAACCAACATCATATGGATGGAGTCGCGCACCGAGGTAAGTACCTCGGCAAAGAGCAGCATCAAGCATTTGTCCACGCATACAGGAACTCCACTGGAGGACTTCCGAAGTCTACTAACTCATCAGACTAACTTCCTGAAGTGGATCACGTCCAGGCATCAGACTATAGAGAACCTCAAACAGATCATCAATACTGCGAACTTGCCCGGAACAGGAAGTACACTGTTTAATAAAGAAGCGACCTACACCAAGTATAGATGGTATGTGGAACAGTTAGTGCTCCTTGAAGCGATCAATGCCTTCGAGACCTTCTACAAGCGATCATTCGTTCGGCTTGGCGAGTTGATCCGGGAGTATGTAGAAGCGGATAAGATGCGCAATCTCCGAGTGGATGCCTCTACAATGTGGCTTATCGATGGCCAAGTGAGCGCCCCTGCTTTGCTGTTTGAGCCCCAGTTGTACCATGACCTTACGACCATTGATGATGTAACTGTTGCTCTTGTTGGCAAAAGGAGGTACAATCCTCAGCAGCCAGCTGCGGCTATTAAGGACCGTGTGCGGAGCTTGAGGGTGATCTTTCAGATTCGGCACACCCTTTCACACAATCATGGACTTGTTACTTCAGGTGACCGCGCAAAATTCAAGCGCCTTGGGATCGACGCAGTAGTTGATCGAGTTATCGACCCTGCCAAGGACTCCCTTCGCATTGCTGCTATTGAGGAGATCAAGGAGGAGGCAGAACAGTTCACGAACTGGCTTGCGGGAGTTACGGCGGATTTCCTTCAAGATTGCATCCAGAATCGTGGGTATCAAGTACCGTTGAGTAAGAAGCAGCCATTGGAAGACCTACTCGGGGCACATGCCAACTGGGCAAACGTGAATTGGACTCCGTAAAGCCATGACCACCCCACCCTTCATCCTGCACATCCTGGTGGCCGATGGCGACCCGGATGGCCTGCGCGTGGTAGAACGCAGCAACTGGAACGGTAAGGCCGTGGTCTTCCCACGGGCCCTGTACCCCACGGTGCGCAAGCGCGCGGAGTTCCAGCAACCCGGTGTGTACCTGCTCATAGGCCCGCGCGAGGATGGCGATGGCGAGAAGATCTACGTGGGCGAAGGCGACCCGGTGTACCACCGTATGGAGGCCCACTATGCCAACAAGGATTTCTGGACCCGCGCGGTGTTCTTCGTCGCCGGTCCGGGCCAACTGAACAAGGCTCACGTGCAATACCTGGAGGCGCAATTGATCCAACGCGCCCGCAGCGCCAAGCGCATGCCGCTGGACAATGGCAACACGCCCACCGAACCCACGCTGAGCGAGATGGACCGTGCCTACCTGGAGGTCTTCCTGCAGAACCTGTTGGGCATGCTGCCGGTGCTGAGCATCACGGCATTCGAGCAGAGTGCGCCGCCACCGGCGGTGCAGGACACACTCGTTACGCTCTACTGCGAAGGCAAGGGGAACAAGGCGTCCGGGCACGATGCGCCGCAGGGTTTCATTGTGCGCGAGGGCTCCTCGGCGGCCATGACCTTCACGCCATCTGTGGCCGATCACTTCCCCTACGTGGTGAAAGCCCGCGAGGATCTGGTGCAGAGCGGCGTACTGGCGGTGGTCGGCGACAAGTACCGCTTCACGCAGGACTACACCTTCGGCTCGCCCAGCATGGCCAGCACCATTGTACTGGGCCGCCCCAGCAACGGCCGCACGGAGTGGAAGGATGGGGAGGGGCGGACCTTGAAGAGTTTGCAGGAGGCGCAGGCCACATGATACCCTCGTTCATGATCAGTTCACACCAGATGTTCTAATTCGAACAGAAGAGCCATGCGCACGCTGATCGGTACCATCTATGTGCATCTGCCGGACTATCAGTTCTACGATTCGCCCATGTCCGGTTCGCCCGCTCAGGCGAAGGACGGGAAGTACATGGATCGTAGTGCGATCGAGGGACAGATCAGGTCACGCCTCGCTACGGGGACCAACAGCCGGTCCGGGGCGATACTGGTCACGGGCTACCGCGGGTCAGGAAAGACGAGCGTGGTACGCAAGGTGATCCGCGATCTGCGTGACAAGAAGCTGAAGGAGCGGTCGGGGGCCGCGGCGCAAACGTACCACCATGCCGAGATCAACCTGGCGCAGGACGATATTGATGAGCGGGTCATTCTTCGCCTGATCGCCATCGAACTCCACCGCATTTTTCAGCAAGTGCGCGACCCTTGGATGGTCACTTGGGACCGTGAACGCACGTGGTGGCCCACCTTCGCCAGCAAAACATGGCAGTGGAACAAGTTCCTGCGCTTCATGCGCTTCGTTTTTCCGTTCCTCTTCTTTTTCGGAACGGTATGGGCCAGCTTCAACTGGTTCCAGGATTGGTGCCTGCTTGATCGTCTGATACACGGCACCGGCGCGGGAACGCATACCCATGGCCAACCGGATGATGGGTTCTTCCAGGTTGACCACGTGATCAACCTGTTCAATCATCTGCTCTTTCCGTTGTTGATCGCCTTCGGGGCTTATGCGTTGGTCGGTTCCATTGAGCGTCGCTATTTGTATCCGGCTGCTCAAGCGTCGATGCGCCAGTTGCGCAAACGACTTGAGCTGCTGATCTCCCGCATGGAGGCGGAGGTCACGCGCGAGAGCTTTCGCGGTGTGAACAGCAGCCCGGTGCTCAACCTGTTCTCCATTGGCCACCGGGAAACGGAGTTCTACCCCTTCGTGAAGACGAAGGAGGTGGAGTTGGAACTGATCGATGTGCTCAAGTTGTTCGGCAAGTTGTGCCCACACGAGCAGGTGATCTTCGTGGTGGATGAACTGGACAAGTTGATCCCGCACAGCAACATCTCCATTTCGGAGCGCGATCAGGAGGACCCGTCGGACGATGTCCCCTTCGCCGCAGGGCGGCAGGGCATCCGTGGTCATGAGAACGACATGATCCGCTCCCGGCAGCAAGCGATCCAATCGCTGTTCGCCAACTTGAAGCACTTCCTGAACGTGGCGGAGGCCAAGTTCGTGTTCATTGGCAGCCGTGAATTGTACGATTCCGTGATGGCCGATGCATCCAACCGTGATCCCTTCTTCGGAAGCATCTTCAGCGACGTGATCTATGTGCCTTCCTTCCTGAAGGAGGTGCAGGAGAATGACAGAGGTAGGGTGGAGGGCCTCACCACCACCACGGAACGGTTCATCGCGGAATGTGTGCTTACACGTGACCAACGGGCGGAGGTGATGAAGGGGCCTGTCGGGCGGATCCCTTCCCTGGGTCCGATACTCGGCTACATGCACAGGTACCGCGGCAATGAGGGGGATACGAAGGGTGCGGATGGCCGTGAGCTGCATCGGGCATATGTGGCCCTTCAGGAATTGACGGCCTACCTCACCTTCCGTGGCAATGGCATTGCCAAGCGCACCATCCAGCTATTCGAGCAGAACGTGGTCCAAGTCACCGAGGAACAACTGCACGAGTTGCTCGCACGGGAGCACCAAAGCGATGTGGTCCTGGTCGGCACCCGCCCGGAGGCAATGACCAGTGGGTTGTACCTGCGGTTGAGCGCTACTTCGCAGTACTCGCATCATCTCCTTTCCTACTTCTATCGCCCGTTCATTTCCATCAACACCCGGTACTACGGATCACTCAGCGACAAGCAGCTGGTGTCGTTCACCTATGTGTTGGACCACCTGTTCAAATTCCACAGCTTCTCGTTCAACTACAGCAACTTGGAGTTGGCGCCAGAGACCATCGCGGTGAACAAGCTTCCCGAGATGCGCAAGTTCTTGAACGACATCTTGCACAGTTTGAGCCAGAACCACCTGCGGGTGATCGATAACGGCCTGTTCAATTTCCAGTTCTTCAAGAAGATCTACCACGAGATCGCCTACCTCTCGAAGATCAGTGAACAGGATGCGGCGGCGATGAACTTCACGCTGGATGAGTCGCTGCCCGTGAAACAGCACTTCTACAAGCGCTTGTATCACATGATCGGGTTGGAGAACGAACGCAAGGCGGGCAGCGCTATCGGATTGGCTGATGCGATACCGGCCTTGCACCAACTGTTGGGCGACCTTCACTACTTCGATGAGGAGTATGATGAGGCCTTGGCCCAGTACCGTGCAGCTACCCGGATCGTGGAGGAAGCTGCCTTTTCGAAGCTCCGCCGGGATGATAGGCCCCGCAAGGGGGAGGAAGCGGCTGCCGACCCGCCATCGGATCGACATGGGGTGCGGTTCAGGGAGTATGTGAAGCTCATCCTGAAGCAGTGCATCTGCTTGGAAAAGGTGCAGGCCTATGATGATGCCTTTGCCCTCAGCAATGGGCTTTCACAGGATATCTGTGAGTACTTGCGTCCTCGCGTACCTCGCGTGCTTGGTGATGGTACGACGATGAATAGTACTGCGCCATTGTCCTTGAAGATGGTCTCCTCCCAGTCATCGGCCTTGCGAACGGGGATGACCGACTTCGTTGGTACGCAGGAGGGTGCCATGGAGGAGATCATCGTTGGGTGGAGGTTGTTCATCCTGGCTATCGCTCATCGTCTGGCCTTGGCCGAGAAGTCCTCTCGTGGTGGTATCCTGAAGGTGGATCTGGTACTCGTGGAGGATTTCTTGAAGAGCATGACCGCAGCGTTCGACAGCCGTATGATCGGGCCCAGGCTACAAGCGGCGCTCTACCAATACCTGGCGAGCATCCTTCATTTCAGTAACATCGTGCGCAGTCCTGTTTCGCCTTACACGATCAATGGCCGTGCCTTCTGCCATGCGCAGGACCTGTATCGTAGGGCGTTGGTGCTATTGATCACCGGGCAAGACGAGCCTGCGGTGGATACTGTTGGGTTGACGACGTTCCGGCAGCGCGACATGGTGGAGGAGGCGTGGGAGAACCTTATTGACTTAAGGAAGCAACGGAACGATGCCCTGTTCGCGACGGAAGGAGTGAATCGCATACTCGAACAGGCCGGGTGTCTTTCCAAGTTCGGGGATACCATGTTCCATACGACCCACGCGCACACCTTTGCATCGCTGAATGCGTGTGAGTTCTTCGGTCATCGATTCACAACACTTTGTAATCATGGAAGCGGCTGGTGGATGGATGGCCAGCCTGTTCATGGTCCAGGTGGGTCGCGGGAGCATTTCACCCCTCCACCCACGGTGGCGCAGACCCTATTGATGGCCGCCGAACTCTATGATATTGGTACACAGTCCATTCGCTCGGTGTTCCAGATCAAGAAGCTCTTCTACTATGTGTTCGAGGTGGTTTCGAACACCATGGACAAAGCTGTTCGGGAGGCCCTTTTGAAGGATATGCAAAAGCTGGTGGAGATCGCCAAGGGGTTGTCCCATAAGGCCAACGGTCACATCGATCGACCCCAACAGGAAAAGGCCCGGTATCATTGGGAGCATGCACACCATCGGGTGGGTGATGAAGTCCACGCTGGGGCTGTTTCCTATCGAAGCGAGCTGGTCGAGATGGACTGTCTTTACCATGAACTGGCGTTGAAGCTGGATATTGATTGCTTGCCAGGTGCCGTGCACTTCCTGAACTTGAATGGCAAGGACAGCAGCTTGCAACTGACCCGCATGCGTCAGTTGATCTTGAGTATGCGGATTGACAAGATCGATCTACTGAAAGTGTGTGGACTGGACGAGGCCAAGGATTCCATTTTGGCTGATCAGGCGGAACCCATGGAAGTGGTGGCGCAAAGGGTGCGCACGGCAGTGATGGCCTGTATCTACTCCGTAGATGAGCGGGCATTTGTGGAGTCGGTTTCCGGTGCCATTTACTCTGCCACACACCTCATTCGCTTGTTGAACTTGTACGGCCTCAGTTTCATGACCAACCAGAGCACGCTTGCTTGGGCGCATGTGCAGCTCGGGGACCTGTGTTTGTTGCTGATGTTGATGACCGACTTGACCGATCAGGAGGACGCTCGTCGTCCTACCGGCTTGGAGCACATGGTGCAGCGTATTCATGAACGCATCGGGCGTACATTGGATAGAAAGGCCATCAGCCGTTTGGACCCCGTGTATCACTACACCCATGCGTTGAACCTGCTGGAGCGCACATCCACCTTGCACAGTCGTGGTCGCACCTTCCGCCGGGTGATGGCGGATATGTCCCTGCCCGAAGAGGACTATTCCGATACGCTCTACCACTATGCATGCAGCCTGGAGCGCCGGCGTATGGTGAACCTACATGCACGGGATGCCTCTGGCCGCCTTGCCTCGCTTATTAAGCGATTGGAGCCATACAACCTGCGCTCACTTTCTCCCCAAGATGTTCTTGTCTGAACATGATTGCTGACCGCGTTAAGGATCATTCGAAACCCTCCTATACCTTGGATCATGACCAACCCCAACGGCCAACAGCGTTCGCTTGCTGATGAACTGCGAGATATGAAGACGTTGCTCACGTCTCGTCTTGGATCATTGGAGAATGATATGGATGCGTTGCAGCAGTTAGGCATTCTGCTGAATGGTCAACCGGCAGGTATGAATGCCAATCAGATCCCTGAGCTTGTGAAACTGATGAAGGAACTCAGCGCACTGCTGTCAGGTTCCACGGCAAAGGTGAATGGTAACGTGAATGGTGGTTCCCTAATGGAACAATTAATCATTCGAGTAAACGAGTTAAAGATATTAAAGGAAGAATTGAGTGCATCAGCCGTGAGCGAGGAGCTCGTCGACAAAGTGCGCCTAGCCCTGCAAGCAACAGAGTATGAACAACGGAGGCAGGCAGCGCAGCAACTAAAACAAGATCAGTGGAAAGCTGTCCATACTATGTTGTCTGCTCAACTCGATATGGCGGTTTCGCAGCATAGGCAAGCGAACGTGGTGCAGTTCATTTTCACCCTCTTGGCGTTGGCCATTGTTCCTGCTGCAGCTGTTGCGATAAATGCGTGGGGGCTAGGTAACTGGACTGCCATCGCCCTTAGCACCTTATATTTGATAGCGTCCTTTGTTTGTGTCGGCATTTTGACCAAGAATGTCCGATCAAGTAAGATACGGGTGATCGAATTGCAGGATAAGCTGACTTCCAAAGTCTGACCGAATTGAATGAACGAAGCCGAAACCCGCGCCGAGCTGATCGACCCCGCCCTGAAGGCGGCGGGTTGGGGCGTGGTGGAAGGCAGCAAGGTGCGGCGCGAGTACATCATTACACTCGGCCGCTTGCAGGGGGCTGCAGGCAAGCGCGGCAAGCAGGACATCGCCGACTACATCCTGGAGTACAAGGGCCGTATGGTGGCCGTGATCGAGGCCAAGAAGCGCGACCTGGGCCACACGGAGGGCCTCGGCCAGGCCAAGAAGTACGCGGACAAGCTGAAGCTGCGCCATGCCTTCAGCACCAATGGCCGTGGCATCTACCAAGTGGATATGCTCGTGGGCCGCGAAGGCGACATTGCCGCGTGGCCTTCGCCGGATGATCTATGGCGGCTGCTTCATCCGGTACCGGCACTACCAAAGGCCCCAACGGCCATCGACTGGTCAGAGCGCTTCGGTACCGTACCCTTCGAGGACAAGAGCGGCAGCTGGCAACCGCGTTATTATCAGGACATCGCCATCCAATGCGTGCTCGATGCCGTCGCCAAGGACAAGGACCGCATCCTGTTGACCCTCGCCACCGGCACCGGCAAAACGGCCATCGCTTTCCAGATCGCGTGGAAGCTCTTTGAGTCCCGCTGGAACCTGAAGCGTGATGGCGAGCGCCGGCCACGCATCCTCTTCCTCGCGGACCGCAACATCCTGGCCGACCAGGCCTATAACGCCTTCAGCGCCTTCCCCGAAGATGCGCTCGTGCGCATCGAACCGGCGAGCATCAAGAAGAAAGGCAAGGTGCCCACCAACGGCAGCATCTTCTTCACCATTTTCCAGACCTTCATGTCGGGGCCGGGCGATACACCCTACTTCGGCGAGTATCCGCCCGACTTCTTCGACTTCATCGTGATTGATGAGTGTCACCGCGGCGGCGCCAACGACGAGAGCACTTGGCGCGATATCCTCACCTACTTCAAACCCGCAGTGCAGCTGGGCCTCACCGCCACGCCCAAGCGGGATGTGAACGCGGATACCTACCGCTACTTCGGTGACCCTGTTTACACCTACTCACTGAAGGAAGGCATCAACGACGGCTTCCTCACGCCCTTCAAGGTGAAAGAGTACCGCACCAATTTGGACCAGTACACCTTCGTGGGCGATGACACCGTGGTGGAAGGCGAGGTGGAGGCCGGACAGCACTTCGCTGAGGACGAGTTCAATGTGACCGTTGAGATCGAAGCGCGTGAACGGTATCGGGTACTCGCCTTCCTCAGCAACATCGACCAGCGCGAAAAGACCCTGATCTTCTGTCAGAACCAGCGGCACGCCGGTTTGATCCGCGACCTGATCAACCAGGAGAAGCGCATTCCCGACCCCCACTACTGCCACCGCGTCACGGCGGATGACGGCGAGATCGGCGAGCAGCACCTGCGCGATTTCCAGGACAACGAGCGCAGCATCCCCACCATCCTCACGACCAGTCAGAAGCTGAGCACCGGCGTGGACGCCCGCAACGTGCGGCACATCGTGCTCTTCCGGCGCATCAAGAGCATGGTGGAGTTCAAGCAGATCATCGGGCGCGGCACTCGCCTCTACGACGGCAAGGACTACTTCACCATCCACGACTTCACGCGCAGCCACGAACTGTTCAAAGACCCGGCCTGGGACGGTGAAGAGTTGGAACCCGTGGAACCGCGCGAGCGCACTACCAAAGAACCCGGCGAGCCGGAGCCG
>Ga0075163_10014284_pt1 | contig 10251 bp, 11 predicted proteins | sample JI1023141ADNA_FD_71478 | JGI IMG/M metagenome (GOLD analysis project Ga0075163, IMG submission 71478) | Wastewater effluent complex algal communities from Wisconsin, to seasonally profile nutrient transformation and Carbon sequestration -... | ecosystem: Engineered > WWTP > Effluent > Algae... | reverse complement strand
ATGATCGCCTGTCTCTCGGCCTGGTTCACCCTCGCCGCCGGCGACGTGATCCTGACCGGCACGCCCGCCGGCGTCGGCCCGGTGGCGCGGGGCGACCGGCTCGAGGCGCGCATCGCCGGCCTGCCGCCCCTCGACGTGCGCGTGGCTTGAGCCCGCCTGCGGCCGAGCCGTCGCCAGCCCGGTCCCTCGCCCGCGTGCGGGCCTGGGCGAGCGGCATCCTCGTTGCCCTCGCCGGCGTCTTCGTCGCGACCCATCTCTGGGGCGGCGATGCGGCTTGGATCCGGCTGGTCCGCGCCATGGCCGAGGCCGGGATGGTCGGCGGCCTCGCCGACTGGTTCGCGATCGAGGCGCTGTTCCGCCGGCCGCTCGGCCTGCCGATCCCGCACACCGCGCTCCTCCGGCGCAACCAGGCGCGGGCGGCGAAAAACGTCGGCCGGTTCTTCGAGACGCATTTCCTCGAGCCCGCGGCCCTCGCCGAACGGGTGCGCCGCGCCGAGCCGGCGCGCCGCCTCTCGGCCTGGGTGGCGCGGCCGGAGAACGCGGCGCTCGTCGCCCGCCAGCTCGTGGCGCTCGCCGGGAACCTCCTCGCCACCGAGCCCTCGCCCCGCGCGCTGGCGCGGATCCGCGCCTGGGCGCGCGGCCAGCTCTCGGCGCCGAGCCCCGCGGCCGACGCGGCACTCGCCGCCGGCATCGCCCGACTGGTGAAGGACGGGGTGCGCAGCCCGCTCGTCGACGAGGTGGTCGCGCTCCTGCGGCAGACCGTCGCGGACGGCAGCGACACCGCCGCCGCGCTGGTGCGCGACCGCAGCCGCTGGTGGATCCATTCGAGCGTCGACCGGCGGGTGGCGGGAATGGCGGTCGAAGGGGTGCTGTCGCTTCTCGACGAGCTCGCCGCCGGCCAGTCCGACCTGCGCCGGCGCTTCGAGGCCGCGTTCGACGATGTGGTCGACCGGCTGGTCGCCGAAGGCACCCTCGCCCGGGCGGTGGGCGACGCGCGCGCCCACGTGGCGGCGACCGGCGCCCTCGACGAGCTCCTCGGCCGCACCGCGGCGAGCCTGCGCGGCCAGCTCGCGGAGCGGATCGCGGCCGAGCCCGACGCGCTGGCCGAGCCGCTCGCGATCTTCCTCGGCGGCCTCGCGCGCAGCGTCGCCGACGACCGCGCCGCCTCGGAGCGGCTCGACGAGCGCCTCGCCGGGCTCGCTGGCCACGTGGTCGGGGTCTTCCGGCCGCAGCTCGGCGGCTACGTCGCCGAGGTGATCGCCGACTGGAAGCCCGACGAGCTCATCGCCCGCTTCGAGACCGAGCTCGGCCCCGACCTGCAGTTCATCCGCATCAACGGCGCCGTCCTCGGCGCCCTGATCGGCGGCGCGCTCTTCGGCATCGGCTGGCTGCTCGGGTAGCGGTCGACCGGGATCGTCCATCCCGGCGCCGTCCGGTGCGGGCGTCCGGGCGGCAGTCCCCCGGACCGCTGGCACTATTTTAACGGGTGGCCTGCGAAGTTCGCCCGCATGCTGCAGGATCTCTTCAACCCGGAAACCCGCGCGGAGATCGACACCGCGCGCATGGAGATTGCCCGCGCCCGGCTCTGCCGGGCGGAGCAGGTGGCGGGGCTTCGCCGGGCGGAGCTCGCGGCGCTGCCGCGCGCCTCCGCCGAGCGGACGGAATTGCTCCGTCTGGTCCACATCTGCGAGCGGGCGTCTTTCAACCGCCGGCTCGAGCTCGACCTGCTGCTGCGCGCCCGACGGCAACGCAGCCTCGATCAGAGACCGTAGGCGCTCGTCCGCGCCACGTCGCGGATCAGTGCCCGCGACAGGCCGAGGTCGGCGAGCTCCCGGTTCGAGAGCGCCTCGAGCTCGCTGACGGTCTGGCGATAGCTGCGGTACTGGGCAATCGCGGTGCGCGCACGGTCGATGAGCCCGAGTCCGTTGACCGCGGCGGTGTTGGTGTTGGTGAGAGCGTGAGCCATTTGAGCCTCCTTGGCTGTCCTGGTGCGGGCGGCCTTCCGCCCGCTGGCCTCGAGGCCGTCGCTTGGCCTCGCTTCATGACCCCAAGATAGGCGCTTCGCTGCACCGCACAACGACCGATCCGGAAGGCCCGCCATGCGCCCCGCGCAACTCCCGGGCCGCCCCGTCAGCGCCGCGCCAGCCGGAACGCCTCGGCCGCGAGCCAGCCCGCCGCAAGGGCGACGAGCACCGCGAGGATGCCGTAGGCGAGCGGCCGTTGCCTCGAGAGATTGTAGATCCACCGCTCGATCCCGGTCTTCTCCACCAGGATCGTCGTCTCGGTGGCACTCAGGACCTCCCGGTTCCGAACCAGGAAGAACTGCGCCGCGTAGTCGCCTTCGACCAGGTTCGCCGGCATGTCGATGCGGGTCTGGAACAGCGTGTCCTGCGACAGGATCACCCCCTCGTCGAGCTCGGCATAGGTCCCGTCCTCCATGCGCAGCCGGATCACCGCGTCGGTGAAGGGGGCGGTGTCGGCGATGGTGTCGCTGCCGGAGACCCGGCGCACCGCCTCGTCCATGCCGATGCCGTAGCGCAGCCGGTCGGTCTCGTCGATGAGCTCGGAGACCGGCCGGGTCGAGGCCATGGCGTAGAAGCTCGGGGCCTGGCGCACCTTGAGGCTCGCGGTGTTCACCCAGATGCCGAGCTCGCGCGACTTGCGCCGCACCGTCACCTGCCGGGGCGGCCCCTTGATGGTGATGATGATGTCGAGCGGCCCCGCGTCCGGCGGGATCGGCGCGTCGCGGCGGATCGCGCCGAACACGAACAGCTCGGATCCGTCGAAATTGGCGTTGAGCGAAATCTTGTCGGTCGAGAGGCCGGTCACCACCGTCTCCTCGGCGGCCGCCGGCAGGGCGAGGCAGAGGAGGAGCGCGAGGAGCCTGAGCATCAGGGGCTGGTGATCGAGTAGAGGTCGGCCGGCGGCAGCACCAGGTCGAGGGCGAGCTTCAGGCACACCCCGACCACCAGGAGCGCGAGCAGGATGCGGAGCTGCTCGGCCCTGAGCCGGGCGGCGAGCCCGACGCCCACCTGCGCCCCGATGACGCCGCCGACGAGCAGGATGACGGCGAGGAGCACGTCGACCGATCCGCTCTCCGTCGCGTGCAGGATGGTGGTGAAGGCGGTGACGAACAGGAACTGGAAGACCGAGGTGCCGACGACGACCTTGGTCGGCATCCCGATCAGGTAGATCATCGCCGGCACCATGATGAAGCCGCCGCCCACCCCCATGATCGCCGCGAGCACGCCGACGAGCAGCCCGATCACGAAGGGCGGGATCGCGCTCACGTAGAGCTTCGAGGTGTGGAACCGCATCTTCAGCGGCAGCCCGTGCGCCCAGGTGTGCCGCTTGCGCCGGACGAGCGCCGCGTTCGGGTCCTTGGCCCGGCGCAGCGTGCGCACGCTCTCGGCGAGCATGAGCCCGCCGATGGTGCCGAGCATCACCACGTAGAGCAGGCTCACCACCAGCTCGAACTGGCCCTTGGAGCGCAGGATCTCGAAGGCGCGCACCCCGAGGAACGACCCCAGCAGCCCGCCGACGAGAAGGACGCTGCCCATGCGGAAATCGACGGTCTTGCGCCGCATGTGCGCGAGGAAGGCCGAGAACGACGAGCCGGCGATCTGGTTCGCCGCCGAGGCCACGGCGACGGTGGGCGGAATGCCGATGAAGAACAGGAGCGGCGTCAGGATGAAGCCGCCGCCCACGCCGAACAGCCCGGAGAGCAACCCGACCATGCCGCCGATGAGCAGGAGGCCGAGCGCGTTGACCGAGACTTCCGCGACCGGGAGATAGAGCTGCATGGTACCGCGCTGAAGGACGGGAGCGTCCCGACCCTAGCCGCTGGCTCGCCGCGGGGCCAGCCCGAAGCTCCGGCGCCGGCATGAGGCCGGTCGCCGCGCGGCGCTGCCGCGGCTCAGGCGAGCCCGCGGAGGTAGCGGCGGAGCACCCGCTCGAGCTTGGCGGCGCCGAGCGGCGCCATCGCCTTGGTGTGCTCGTGGCTGATCGCCTCGTCGCTCATGCCCGCGGCCATGTTGGTGATCGTCGAGATCGCCGCCACCTTGAGCCCGAGGAAGCGGGCGAGGATCACCTCGGGCACCGTCGACATGCCGACCGCGTCGGCCCCGAGCACCCGCAGCGCCCGGATCTCGGCCGGAGTCTCGAAGCTCGGGCCGGAGTACCAGGCGTAGACCCCTTCGGGAAGCCCGATCCCCTCCGCCGCCGCCGCCCCGGCCAGCGCGGCGCGGAGGGCGGGGTCGTAGGCGTCCACCAGGTTGACGAAGCGCGCGTCGGTGGGCTCGCCGATGAGGGGGTTCAGCCCGGAAAAGTTGATGTGGTCGGCGATGAGCATGAGCTCGCCCGGCGGCACCTCCGGCCGGAACGAGCCGGCGGCGTTGGTGAGAAGCAGCGTCCCGGCGCCGAGGGCGCGCAGCGTCTCGAGCGGCGCGCGCATGACCGCCGGATCGCCCTTCTCGTAGTAGTGCGCCCGGCCGCCGAGGACCGCGACCCGCACCCCTTCGAGCTCGCCGATGACGAGGCGCGGGCGGTGGCCGGAGACGCCGGCATGCGGGAAGCCGGGCAGGTCGGCGTAGTCGAGGCCCACCCCCTCCACGGCGTCGGCGAGATGGCCCAGCCCCGAGCCGAGGATCAGCCCGAGACGCACGGGAGCGTCCCCGGCGCGGGCGCGAATTGTATCGAGGACGGTCATGGTGGGTTCTAGCGTTCCTTGGCGTAGGGGCGGCCGCCCGCCTTCGGCGGGATCGCCTTGCCGACGAAGCCGGCGAGGATGACGACGGTGAGGATGTAGGGCAGCGCCTGCATGAACTGCACCGGCACCACCCCGAGGCCGGGGAGGGTGATTGCCTGGTAGCGGATGCCGACGGCTTCCAGCAGCCCGAAGAGCAGGCAGGCGCCGAGCGCCGGCCATGGGCGCCACTTCGCGAAGATGAGGGCGGCGAGCGCGATGAAGCCCTTGCCGGCCGTCATCTCGCGGTTGAAGCCGGCCGCCATCGCGGTGGAAAGGTAGGCTCCGGCGATGCCGCAGAGCACCCCGGCGATGACGACCGCGCCATAGCGCAGGCGGACGACCGACACCCCGGCGGTATCGACGGCGGCGGGGTTCTCGCCCACCGCGCGCAGGCGCAGGCCGAAGCGGGTGCGGTAGAGCACCCACCAGGTGAGCGGCACCGCGGCGAGCGCGGCGTAGACGAGGATATTGTGGCCGGAGATCACGTGCCGGTAGATCGGCCCCGCCACCGGCACCGCGGCGAGCGCGTCGGCGAGGGGCCAGGCGAGATCGAGGAAACGCGCGCCCGGCCGGAGCTGCGGCGTCTGGCCGCCCATGCCGAACCAGTTCTGCCCGATGAGCGCGGTGAGGCCCGAGGCGAGGAAGTTGATCGCGACGCCGGAGATGAGCTGATTGCCCTTCAGCGTGATCGAGGCGAGGCCGTGGACGAGGGCGAGGACGACCGAGGCGGCGATGCCGGCGAGGAGCCCGACCCAGGCCGAGCCTGTCACCGCCGCGAAGGCGCCGGCGGCGAAGGCGGCGGCGAGCATCTTGCCCTCGAGGCCGATGTCGAAGATGCCGGCGCGCTCGGAGAAGAGCCCGGCGAGGCAGGCGAGGAGCAGCGGCGTCCCGAGGCGGAGGCTGGCGCCGGCGAGCTGGAGGATGGCTTCGAGGTCCATCACGCGGTCCTCCGGCGGCGGAACAGCCATGCGACCGGCAGCCGGACGAGGTTCTCGAGCGCGCCGGTGAAGAGGATCACCAGGGCCTGGATCACGACGATCATGTCGCGGCTGATCGCGGGCATGTCGAAGGCGAGCTCGGCGCCGCCCTGGTAGAGGATGCCGAAGAGGATCGCCGCGAGCACCACCCCCGCCGGATGCGAGCGCCCCATGAGCGCGACGGCGATGCCGACGAAGCCCGCGCCCGCCACGTAGTCGAGGACGAGCCGGTGCTGGAAGCCCATGACGACGTTCAGGCCCATCATGCCCGCCATGGCGCCGGAGAGCAGCATGGCGGTGACGGTGATCCTGACCGGGTCGATGCCGGCGTAGACCGCCGCGGGCTCGGAGTGGCCGAAGGCGCGCATCTCGTAGCCGAGCCGGGTGCGCCAGATCAGGACCCAGGTGAGGAAGGCGGCGAGGAGCGCGAGGAGGGCGGAGAGGTTCAGGGGGGTCTTCGACACCTTCAGCCCGACGAGGGCGAGGATCTCCTGCATGGTGGGCAGGAAGGTGCCCGGCGGGAAGCCGGCGGTCTCCGGGGCCATCGAGCCCGGCACCTTCAGCACGTTGACGAGCAGGTAGACGAGCAGCGCCGAGGCGATGAAGTTGAACATGATCGTGGTGATGACCACGTGGCTGCCGCGTTTCGCCTGGAGGTAGCCGGGGACGAAGGCCCAGGCGGCGCCGAGGATGCCGGCGCCGAGGATGGCGACCGGGAGCGCGATCCACCACGCCGGCCACGGCACGGCGAGGCAGACGAGGGCGACGCCGAGGCCGCCGAGCTGCGCCTGTCCCTCGGAGCCGATGTTGAAGAGGCCGGCATGGTAGGCGATGGCGACCGAGAGGCCGGTGAAGACGAAGGTGGTGGCGTAGTAGAGGGTGTAGCCGATCCCGTAGGAGGAGCCGAGCGAGCCGACGAGGAGCAGCCTCATCGCCTCGATCGGGTTCTCGCCGATGACGAGGACGACGAGCCCGGCGACGAAGAACGCGAGCGCGAGGTTCAGGAGCGGGATGAGCGCGAGGTCGACCCAGCGGGGGAGGGCGGGGTTCATGCTGCCTCCGCCGCCGTTTCACGCGTGTGATAGTAGGTATGATTTTGATATGACGCGTGAAAATTTGGGTTAATCAGAGGTGAATGCACTGTATGACACAGGCTTGCGCCATGAACTGCTGATGCCGCCGCCCTCATGCCGCCCGCGCCCCCGGGTCGATCCCCGCCATGAGCAGCCCGAGCTCGCGCTCGTCGGTCTCGCCGGCCATGCGCTCTCCGGAGATGCGGCCGTCGAACATCACGACGATCCGGTCCGCGAGCGCCCGGATCTCGTCGAGCTCGACCGAGACCAGCAGGATCGCCTTGCCGCGGTCGCGGAGCGCGACGATCTGGCGGTGGATGAACTCGATCGCGCCGATGTCGACGCCGCGGGTCGGCTGGCCGACGAGCAGCACCTCCGGGTCGCGCTCCATCTCGCGGGCGATGACGATCTTCTGCTGGTTGCCGCCGGAGAAGCTCGAGGTCCTGAGATCGCAGGACGGCGGGCGGATGTCGAAGCGCTCGATCGCGGCGCGGGCCTCGTCGCGGATCGCCGTCCGGTCGAGGGTGAAGGCGGGGCCGCGGAACCGCGGCTCGCCCTGGTAGCCGAGACAGGAGTTCTCCCACTCGGCGAACGGCATGACGAGGCCGCGCCGGTGCCGGTCCTCCGGGATGTGGGCGAGGCCCATGGCGCGCCGGTCGGCGGCGTTCGTCGCGCGCGAGAGGTCGAGCGGCGCCCCCTTCAGGCGCACCGCGCCGGCGGTCGCCGGCCGCATCCCGGCGAGCACCTCGAGAAGCTCCGACTGGCCGTTGCCGGCGACGCCCGCGACGCCGAGGATCTCGCCGAAGCGAAGCTCGAAGCCGATCGAGCGGAGGCGCTCCACCCCCTGCTCGTCGACGAGCCGCAGGCCCGCGGCGTCGAGGGCGACCGCACCGGGGCGCGCCGGCGCCTTCTCGACGCGCAGCAGCACGCGGCGGCCCACCATCAGCTCGGCGAGCTCGGCGGGCGAGGTCTCGGCGGTCGCGAGCGTCCTCACCATCTCGCCGCGGCGCATGACGCTGACCGCGTCGGTGACCGCCATGATCTCGCGCAGCTTGTGGGTGATGAGGATGATCGTCTTCCCCTGAGCCTTCAGGTGCTCGAGGATGCGGAACAGGTGGTCGGCCTCGGCGGGCGTCAGGACGCCGGTCGGCTCGTCGAGGATCAGGATGTCGCACTCGCGATAGAGCGCCTTCAGGATCTCCACCCGCTGCTGCAGGCCGACCGACAGCTCCTCGACCACCGCGTCGGGGTCGACCTCGAGCTCGTACTCGTCTTCGAGCCGCTTCAGCGCCGCGCGCGCCTTGGCGAGCGACGGCTTGAGGAGCGCCCCGTCCTCGGCGCCGAGGACGACGTTCTCGAGCACGGTGAACGGCTCCACCAGCATGAAGTGCTGATGCACCATGCCGATGCCGGCGCGGATCGCCGCGAGGCTGTCGGGGATCGGCGTCGCCCGGCCGTTCACCCGGATCTCGCCCGAGTCCGCCTGGTAGAAGCCATAGAGGATCGACATGAGCGTCGACTTGCCGGCGCCGTTCTCGCCGACGATGCCGTGGATGGTGCCGCGGCGCACCGCGAGGTCGATGCCGCGGTTCGCCTGCACCGGCCCGAAGCTCTTCGAGATGCCCCGAAGCTCGATGGCGAGCCCGCTCGCGGGCTCGCCGGGGTCGCGGGTCCCGGCCGGCGCGGTCATCGCAGGGTCAGGAGACGGGGCACTTCCCGTCCGTGCTGAAGTCGTGGACCGCGATCTCGCCGGAGATGATCTTCGCCTTCGCCGCCTCGGCCGCCGCCTTCATCTCTGGGGTGATGAGCTTCTCGTTGTACTCGTCGACCGAATAGCCGACGCCGTCCTGCGCCAGCCCGAGCACCTGGAGGCCGGGGGTGAAGCTGTCGTTCCTCACGTCCATCATCGCGTCGTAGGTGGCGAGATCGACCCGCTTCAGCATCGAGGTGAGGACGTTGCCCGGATGCAGGTAGTCCTGGTTCGAGTCGACGCCGATCCCGAGCTTGCCGGCATCGGCCGCCGCCTGCAGCACGCCGACGCCGGTACCGCCGGCGGCGTGGTAGATGACATCGGCGCCCTGGCCCATCTGCGCCTTGGCGAGCTCGCCGCCGCGGACGGGGTCGTTCCAGGCCGCGCCGGTGGTGCCGGTCATGTTCTGGAACACCTGGGCGTCGGGGTTCGTCGCCTTCACCCCCTGGACGTAGCCGCAGGCGAACTTCTGGATCAGCGGGATGTCCATGCCGCCGACGAAACCGACCTTGCCGGTCTTCGACGCCATGGCGGCGAGCAGGCCGACGAGATAGCTGCCCTCCTGCTCGCTGAACTTCACCGAGCGCACGTTCGGCTGGTCGACCTCCTCGTCGATGATGACGAAGCTGGTGTCGGGGAACTCCTGCGCCACGGTGTCGATCGCGGTGGCATAGGCGAAGCCGGTGACGATGATCGGGTTGTGCCCGCGCTCGGCGAAGCGGCGGAGCGCCTGCTCGCGCTGGGCGTCGTTCTGAAGCTCGAACTCCTCGTAAGCGATGCTGGTCTCGGCCTTGAACCGCTCGGCGCCCTCGTAGGACGCCTGGTTGAACGAGCGGTCGAACTTGCCGCCCAGGTCGTAGATCACCGCGGGACGGACGTCTGCGGCGTGGGCAGCGGCCCCGGCCATGCACACGACGGCCATGGCGGCCAGGGTCTTTGCGAACGTCATGAAGCCTACCTCCAACAACTGCCGAACGGCGCGCCCTGCGCACCGGCCCCGTTCCGCGCCCCGCCCCCGCGCGTGGCCGGCCCCGGGGGGAACCCGGGCCGAGGGACGCCTCCAGTAAGGGCCGAGGGCTCGCGGCCGGTCAAATGAATTCTAGGCGGGTTCACAGGCCGAGCGGCCGGCGCAGCACCAGCGCGTCCACGGGCGGGCCGGCGGCGCGGCGGTAGTAGCGCGGCCGCCGCCCGACCTCGACGAAGCCCGCCCGATGGTAGAGCGCGCGGGCAGCGGCGTTCGGCACCGCGACCTCGAGGAGCATCTCCCCGGCGCCCAAGGCAGCGGCCTCGCCGCAGAGGCGCTCGAGGAGGCGGCTCGCGACGCCGCGGCGCCGGGCGGCCGGGGCGACGGCGAGCGTCAGGAGCTCGGCCTCCGGGCCGGCGAGCCGGACGAGCCCGAACCCGTCCGGCTCCGCGGCGAGGAGCAGGTTCGGCTCGGCGAGGAGGCCGGCGAGTTCCGCCGCCGACCAGGGGCGCGGCGTGTCGGTGAAGGCGGCGGCGTGCAGCGCCGCCAGCGCCTCAGGCGTCATCGAGCAGCGGCACGGTCTCGGACCATGGCGTCGCGTCGGCCGGGCGCAGGTAGAGCGGGCTCGGCGCCGGCGCGGACCCGAGGCGGCGGGCGGCGATGCGGGCGACGGTGGCGAGATCGGCGCGGGCGGCGGCGCCCCCGATCTCGGGCGGTTCGATTTCGGGCGGTCCGATCTC
>Ga0075163_10014283_pt1 | contig 10251 bp, 3 predicted proteins | sample JI1023141ADNA_FD_71478 | JGI IMG/M metagenome (GOLD analysis project Ga0075163, IMG submission 71478) | Wastewater effluent complex algal communities from Wisconsin, to seasonally profile nutrient transformation and Carbon sequestration -... | ecosystem: Engineered > WWTP > Effluent > Algae... | reverse complement strand
TTTTTTGTCATAGACTTCTTGTAGTTTTCGTTCAAATAAATAATCGTCAAGCGCTATTTGCTGGCGCTCGTGCTCTTTGCTCCACGGCTTCTTGTTCTTGGGTAACCCGTCCACGATATTCTTATGCTAACAGGTATGCACCTGCTTAGGCAACCTTTGAGACGTTGTATTAACCTGTGTGTCTATGTCAAAATACAATCATATTGAAAAAACCATTACTTATAGCCAGTAGCTGTATCGTTTTATGCATTGCCTCGTTTGGGGGTGGCTATGCATACTCAAGTCGTACAACGAGCAAGCAAAAGGCCCCAAGCGCAGCTATACAGGAAGAAAAATATCCACTACTAGCAAAAAGAATCTTTGTAGATAACCCCAATGACGTCATTATTAATTTTGCAGACCTTCGTGAAAAGCTTCGTGACTATATGAAGATAAATAACCTAGGCGGAAGTATCTATTTTGAATACTTGCCAACTGGTACATCAGTAAGGGTCGAGGGCGATGATGAATATGTTGCAGCGTCTCTTATGAAGATTCCTGTTGTCATGGAAATGTACAAAGAGGCCGAACTTGGAAGGCTAGATATAGATAAAAAGATGCCCCTTAGGGCCGAGTGGCTAGACAAAGATTTTGGCGACCTATACAAAAAAGGCGTCGGCTACGAGTTAACACTGCGAGAAGCAGCAAAAGAAGCACTATCTAAGTCAGATAACACTGCTGTAGCTATGATTTTATCTAACACCAGGGGCATTTTATCGTTAAACGAAAATGTTATTTCTTCACTTGATGTTACATTTAACAGAGACGACAAGTCGCAAATTGCTATTAGTGCGCGCTCATACGCATCTTTTTTAAAGTGTTTGTACTTTTCGTGCTATAACAACTATCAAAACTCACAAGATATCTTAGAAAGTCTTACAAAAAGTGAATTTAACAATAGACTACGTCAGGGTGTGCCGGTAGAAGTAAAGGTAGCACACAAAATTGGCACTTACAGTAATATAACCCAAAGTGACTGTGGAGTCGTATATGAACCAAAAAGAAACTACTTACTATGCGCTATGCTACAGACAACCGACACAGATACTGGCAATAAGCATGTGGCCGACATATCGAAGATTACTTATGATTTTGTTGTATCAAATGGCAACAGTGCTGATCGTAGGCCCGAATAACAGCCTTATTTAGTACTAAGCTAAGGTAATGAACAATCTGCATCGACTGACTGGCGGCAAGGGGTATCTAGGGGCTGTTGTTCGCCGCCAGTAAAGGTTTTGCCGTGGCGCAGTCGCTTGCTTGGATCTGATGTAAAAAACAAACTAAGGTCAGATATTGTTGGCCCACGGTTGACGTCTTCAGGGTAACCAAAGGTCTTGGACGCATCTATACTTACATAAAAGTAGAAATATCTTGCACAGTTTATATTACCGCCGGCAACCCTATAGGTCTGGGCACTGCCAATAGTGCGACTCACACTAACAGTTAGCGACGTAGTGCTATTTACGGTAATTATAGATGCTACAGTGCCGTCTGTGTAGTAAAGCAGCCCGCCGGCATAATCGCTTGTCCACGTAGTACCACTGCCTGTTACTGTATTACCTGTCTGAGTTATTGTACCTGTCGTATAAGAAGCGCCGTTGCGTGCTATATATGGAGCTACGTCGCCTAGTGATACATTGCCGTAATTAGTTTCTTCGCCCCAAGTAGTCATCGTAGACATGGTCGCCGACGTTCCACAGTCCTCATTAGGATTCTGCTGCAGTGTATACGTAGAAGGTGGTGTGGTCAAAACCGAATCACTGCCGCCCAAAGTTGGGTTTATGTCGTGCATACTGCGGTATCTAACTTGCCACCTCGCACCGATTGAGTTGTCTATACCATTCATAAGCCAACCAGTTGGGAACACGTCCGTATCGGTGTCGATCATGCGTGAATATTGGGCTACTTGGGGCTGTGAATTAACTGCAGACTGATAATGTCGATTAGCTGCCAAAGGCGCCGTACAGCCACCTCCCATGGTGTATATTTTACCGTTTGCATATTCGACCGCTGCGCCATATCTGTCACCAGCATAGCGGACATTCGTTTCGTACCATTCACCTACCCCTGTCGGGTTATTGCCAGTTACGATTGTTGTGTTGGCGCTAATTGGAACAACCATAATTTTAGGTAAGCAAGTGGTAGCTGCAGTTCTACCCCCCACCAAATATATATAGCCATTTGCAGAAATAGCTCGTGAATCACGCAAGGGGCCCGGTAAATTACGTGAGTACGACCAGGTGCCGACGGTACCGTTACTAGCAATCTGCGTGTACTGCGTGTCACTAAGATAGTTAGTACCATCATAGCCCCCAAAGATATATAGGTTATTTGCGTATGCCGTCACCGCAGGACCCGTGCGGTCTACATTAAATGCGGTAGAAGTTGTCCATGCAGATGTTATATTACCACCAGATACTAGCTGCGGACTTATGTAAACTGTATCGCAAACACTAGAACCACTGCAGGTGCCGCCCGTACCCGACCCACCAACAACATACAAACGGTCATTCCAAACTGTTGATCCAAACCTAGACCGTGCACTTGGAATACCATTAGTAGCCGCTGTACCGTTCCAGGTGGGGTTACCACTACTTATACCACTCGTATAGTAAACTGTTGACTGGTTAGTGCCGCCGTCGTTTACACCACCTACGTAGTAAAGTGTACCGCCAGCAAGTTCTAGGCCTCCCCATGCTCTGTCTGCGGGTAGGTTGCCGCCAGCTGCCCAAGTTCCAATACTGCCGTCTGTGGTACTAATTGGGGCATACTGCACACTATTAGTTGCATCTGTGCAATCGGTTGCGCTTATACAACCACCCGCAACGTACAAATAGCCGTTGTGTATAGCAGAATTGGCCCCCCAACGGTCAGTGTTGGCTGTAAATGTCTGGTCTGATTGGGCAGTAAAGTCTGCGATAGATCCGCTGTTGTTATTATATAACTGAAAAGTTTGCACAGATGGCTCAAAACTACTGCAGCCACTTGGGCTTGCCCCCACGTCACACCCGCCAATAACGTAGGCGTACGAGTTAGATACCGCCATACTCAGACCCCACCTTTGGTTAATTGTCACGTTAGATGTTTTAAAGGCATCGTTTGCGCCGTTACTAACATTGATTTTGGCCCATTCAATAAACGGAATAACACCACCAACGCCACCGCCTGTCGCATCATACCCGCCAACTCCGTAAATATGTCCGTTATAGCCAAATGCCCAACCGCGTCTACGCCCTACATCTAGCGCATCTGCTACTTCGGTCCAGGCACCACCACTTACAGCTACTATATTATTGCTATCATCAATCCTTGCATATCTAATTTCGTCTAGGTCCAAATGGTCGTTTGTAAAGTTACCGTCATCGTTTGTATCTAAGCCAGCACCATCGTCGCTAGCACCCACACCACCAATTAAATAGATATAGTTTGCATACACTGTGCCTGAATGAATAGCCAGTCCGGGCGTGCCAGCACCCAACACCGTACCTATTGCTAGCTGCCCAGTGGTTGTGCAGCCCGAAACAGACCCTGCTACAGCTATATTGCATTTATATACGTCATCCGTATAGGCCGTGCACCCTGCAGCCGATGAACTAGTACAGCCCGCAAAAACATACAAATTCCCCGGGTTTGAGCCGGCAGATGTAGGGTTGGCCCTTGCAAAGCTATACATATAAGAAACGTCATTAGCCATGCCAGCAGATGTCATGTCGCTTGTAGACCAAGCACCTGTTAACGAACCGTCAGCATCGACGCCATTATAGAAAATATTAGTTGTGTTTGCGGTACCGTTTAAGCCACCCACGACATATATTCTGTTATTAAACGTCGCCAAGCCCGACGCTGCGACCCCACTATATATGTTGTAGGCCGTGCCGTTTGGTACGGTCACTGCGCGGTCAACAGTAATACTTGTATTTGAAGAACGGGCAGTTATTTCTGCTCGTTGACCATTTGCAAATACTATGTTTCTGCCTATGTAGGTCGCTGTCCAGGTGGTTCCCGATCCTGTTATGGTCGTGCTCGAAGCACCACCAGTACCACCGGTACCCGTACTGTAAGTAGAAACTCCTATAACATTTGTGTTATCAACACACCATGCCCCGTTTTGGGTGGGCCCAGAATATTGCCCGTCTGCACAGCTAGCTGGCTTTTGTAAAGATCCGTCACTACCTATAGACACATACGAAGTGTTTGTAGAAGTATCATCACAAGCAAAGTTTGTACAACCACCAATAACATACAAGTAGCCGTTTAGTATAACACTGTTAGAAAGCATATGACCGCCCTCGCCCCAACCAGTACCAACATCGGGTAGGTCACAGTTTGTGGGCGATCCCCCGGTGCACGTTCCCGCACCCGGTGCTTCGGTAATGTTTACGGTAGACACCTCGCCCGCAGGGTTAATAACCCCGTAATCTACATCAAAAATCGTGTCGTTGCAGTCACCAGTCGAAGCGTCTTGTGCCCTACAGCCGCCCAGCCTATATAGACCACTTTGCCATGCAATTAATGTATAGCCTATACGGCTATTGTCAAGCCCATCGATATCCGACCAATTATCTAAACTACCGTCAGCATTAATACTAGCTAGCTGTACATCATTGGCTATGGCCGTGCAAATACCACTGCCGTTTACTGTGGTACAACCTGAACTTGCATACAGATATGCACCTGATACTGCCGTAAAGCTACCGCCCCACGACATCCTGCCAGATCCAGTTATACTTTTAGTTGCTACCCATGAATTCATTGTGCCATCTGCATTCAACTTTGAATATTCTACTGTCACAATGGGGCTACCAGTAAATGTGGCGTTACCGCCCAGTACATATAAAACATTATTGTAAACCTGAGTACTAAGACCGTACCTACTTGAAGATAATGCGCTCATTCCGGTAGCTGACCAAGTACTCAATGTACCATTCGGATTAATACTGGCTGATTGTACGGTATTTGATGCCAAAAGAGTCGTGCTAGTTGTAAGCCCACCTAAAATATACAAACGATTATTAGTCGCAACTGCCGCAAAATAACTTCGTGCATTACTAAGAGCAGTGTCGGCGTACCAATACACAGGCGTTCCTCCGTTTGGGTGCCATAACTGCGGTTCGCCATTGGCACCAATTTTTGCAATATACACTGTTGTTTGTGGCGTATCGCTACTGTTAGACCCGCCAATGGCATACAAAAAGCCATTGTATGCCACCAGTGATAGTCCTGTTAGCGCTGTCGGTAAATCATAGACACTTTCATTACACCAGCCCGTACATGCACCGTTTCCGGGGTTGGGGCTTACTATGGCCCCCGTGGTGCTGTCAAACTTTGCCCAAGAAACAGTTGATGTTACAGCAGGTGTACCTACTGTATAGCTAATAACAACAGCACCGTCTGCGCCATCGGTAGTGTTGGCGTTGCTGGCGTTACCCACTCCACCAGTGGCTGCTGTACCCCTATCGCTGTCTGCGTTATTTCCAGGAGTTACGCCAGAGCCAGCTGTCTGTACTGGGCCCGTTCCTCCGGGGTCAACATAGGAACTACCACCACCGGCTCCACCACCGCCACGGTTAGTACTGCCAGCACTACCACCGGCTCCACCGCCGTAACGTCCACCACCGCCACCACCACCGTTTGCACAGTTAGATGTATCGGTACCGGCATTACCACCACCGCCTGTTCCGCCGGCACCACCTGTGCCAGAACCTGCACTGTTACAGGTTCCGCCGTTACCAGGTGCATTACCGCCGGCATTTGCAACACCCGCCGCACCTGCAGCACCTGTTGCTCCTGCTGTTCCGCCGGCACCACCTGTAACAGTTGTACCCGGGCTACCACGCCCTGCGGGCGTACCACCGCTACCCGCAACACCAATAACACCGGATGCACCGCCACCTGCTCCACCTGCACCACCAGTACCGGTACCCCTGGCTCCACCACCACCGCCACCACCGCCAGCTTTTGCGAGTAATGTTGCAGTAGTTGTGTTTGTTACCGCACTAAAGCCACCACCATCTCCGGCAAGCCCCGTATTGTTGCCCCTATTGCCTCCATCGCCAACTTGTAAAGACAAGCTCTGCCCTGCAGCAACGGTAGACACCACTTTTGCATAGCCGCCACCGCCACCCGCACCACCAGTACCGGTACCATTACCAGCGCCACCGCCACCGCCACCGCCCCAGGTTTTGACAGTAATCGATGTAACACCTGCAGGTACAACCCAGGCAGTTGTACCCGGCGTGTAGTATGTATTAACCGTGGTAGAAGATCCTGTTGACCCGCCAGCAGAATATATATAGCCTCCGGCAACAGCAGTACCTTGCCCCCAAATGGCGTTTTCGAGGCTGTTTGTGCTAGACCATTCGTCAATTCGTGCCCCAGTAGTTTGGCTTTTTTGAATAAGCTCATTGTCGATATCAAAGTCAGTATTGCTTTCGTTGTTGCCACGCATTAGTTTTTGAGCAGTCTCGACGTAAATTGTCGGGTCTATACTTAGTGGGTAGCTGGCATTTTGCAGACCAGTCGCCTTAATAGTTAAAATATCTTTATCTAAGCTAAATACAGCTTTTGCGCTTTTGCTGATCTTTTTTTGCTGCTCTAATACAACCGGGGCGGGTATTCTAAATAAAAATGTATTTTTTGCGCCGTTTACCCTGGCTTTTTCAAGTAATGCGGCGTCTTCTGGGGTGCTAGTTGCAACGTCGCCAAGCAGGCTGTTTGTAACACCATATACACCTAACGAGCCGTCTGCTTCTAGACGAGCTTCAAGTCCGTCAGGCAGGTCTACTTTATAAGCAAAACTGATATCATTCTTTGCAGGCTTGCTACGTAATATAATGTCTTCTTTTACACCACTACCCTTTAGGGTGTACACTTTTACGGCGTTTTGACCGCGTAATGGGTATACCACTCTGTTGTCTTGTTTTTTTGGTTCATGCAAGCCAAATTGTGGCGTAAGCGTAACGCCAACTTTGTTAACAGGATCTGTTACCGTTACCGAACTTGTTGGCGATCCAGCAAAACTAGCAGTTATTTTTGGGACGGACGTCTGGCCAACAGTATCTGCAATAGGTGAATAGTCTGCATTGTATTCATAGGTACCTTTTTTTAGGTCCAGCACTAGCTTGTCGGCATATAAAGCTATAGGGGTTCCAAGTAATGTAGATTCACTAGGGCTAATAGAGTAGGTTAGCTCAACACTTTTTGGATTGTATACGCTAATAAAGATACTTACCAGCAAAACAACGACAATCACTAAAGCGATGACACGAGACAGTATTCGGTGCTTACGAACAAATGCTTTGTACGCTAGTTTTGCAAATCTTAGGCTTAGCCGTAAATATTGTATCCATGTAAGTTTTTTGGCGAGCACTGCAGATTTTTTAGACAGCACATGCTGTTTAGTAGTTGTTTTTGGAGACAAGGCAGTTGTCTGCAAATTTTTGCGTCGTGCTAGATACCTTGCGCGCTCTGAAGATGCATCACTTATGTGTGAGTACTTTTTCCTCCTAAAACGACTACTAAAATTCTTCACCCTAATGCTTAAAATTATAGCAAATAAAGTGTATTAGCAATAGGGGTAAGCGGTACTAAAAAGCCCATAAACGAAAATAGGGCTAATAGCTACCAAAGGTAAAAAGTCGCAAGGAATACACCCGCCTACCCTTACAGAGAGGCGAATAACCATAAGGGCACCAGCGTGGTGTAGTCCCTTGCATACTTTTGTTCCTGCATGCCTTATGCGAGTAAGGTAGTGCTGGATGTTTATTTTTGCTTGGCTATGTGAGGCCAAGTGGGATGTTTGTTTTCGGGTAAAGAGGTTTTGTTTTTTGTAACCTTCGAACGAAAACTCGGGTTACTTTTTGTTTTTTACTCTTTATCCTTTTTTCTTTGGTGTTTTTGTTTTTTTTGTAACAGTCTGCTATACGGTCTCTTGCGAGTACACCCTATGGCAAGCCAGCTACATGCTTCGGCGGTGAAAGACCACCGAAGGAATGACTTAAGAGAAGTGTGTTTGATTCTTTGTAAAGTAGTGTGTGTATGTATTTCATAGTCGTATTACCTACCTGTTGTGGTAAAGCTAAGTGTTCCTACATACACGTTAGCGCCACTGTCTGCAGTGACATTGATCTTGAATATAACAAATGCATTTGCGCTAGAAGTGCTAAAGTTACAGCTAGTCGCCTCGTTACCGTTTACACCCACAGTCTGCCAGGTATCAACAATGCTTGTGACAGCGGTGGCGGTGCCACAAGATGTAAGTGCGCCAGATTCGCTCTTAAACATCTCGTAACTAACGACACCGTCAGTTGTATTGCTGGTACGAGCCGTAAGCTGTACCGTATCGTCACTTGCAAAGCCCTTAAACGTCGCTGGTAACTGATAGCTGACATATATGCTATAGGTTTGTGGGCTTGCCTGTGGGCTTGTCCATTTATAGAAGTTGCGCGATTCACCCGTTGCACACAGTGCGTCGTTTACAACAAGTACACCTACTTGATCAGCACAGAAGTCGGCTGTCATAGTACCAACACCCGTACCGTTTAGTACTGCACCGGCGTATTCAGGGTTTAGGTTTACATAATTATCAGGTGCTGAACCACATGCGCCCCATCCGTCTGCTTCATAACACTGAATACGTCCGCTGGTAGTGTCGTAGTACATACTACCTAGGTAGGCATCGTTGTTTGCTGCAATAGGCGAACTAGCTGCACGGTCAAGCGTAAATAGTGTCACTGGGCCGCCCTTTGCACCAGCACCTATCTGTACGTTGTTACTGTTATTGGTGTTTAGCGTAACACTAAGTGCATCAATATAGAACGTGCGAGCAGTTGCGCTTGGCTGATCAATGACAAGGTCGGGATTACTTGCTGCACTACCGTCTGTGGTTAATAAGCAAGTAATCTTAGTAAAGCCGGTTGTCGAAACGCTTTGAGTATTATAGTCACCACAACTTACAAAGTTAGTGCCACCGTCACGACTATAACGAACACGTATGTCATTAAACGTGTTGGTGCTGCGTGCATAAAAGGTCACTAAGTATTGGGTGCTTTGGGCTGGTGCAATACCCATATTGTTACGAATACCATGACCAATGGTTGCTGTTGTTGTTGCCGAAGCGCTAGCGCTTGTGTCGTAAATAACAGAAGTGTTGCGGGCGACTGTAGCGCCACCAATTTGTGTCCAGTTGGTCGCAAAGTTAGTTGCGTCGTCAACGCTACCATCGACCGCATGGTTAACGTCGGCACTTACAGTAACGCTTAGGTTGTCTATGTAGAATGTCTTTGCGAGGGCGTCAGATTGGCGAATAAATATAGCATTGGCTGAAGTCATGCCACTTGCAGGCGCCGTAAAGGTACAACTTATTCGTGACCAAGCCCCCGCCTTAACAGTATTGCCGGCGTTATACATGTTATAGGTGCGTGATGTAACTGTTTGGCTATAGGCAGCGCTTGTAGTAAGTGACGTAGGACTGCTGTAGCCAGTTATAAGAGCTGAAGCACCATTACTAAAGACAAATATTTGACCGACCATGCCTGCTGTCCAAGCCGTGCCAACGCCAGTTATAGTCGTCGTACTTTGGCTAGCAGTACCAGTAAAGTAAGTTGGTGTACCCGCAACACAAGAACGTACATTGCCTGCTGTTGCCGTACCATCACTACTAAACATTGTCTCTAGTGCAGTAAAGCTACCTGTAGCCGCACTTGAACGTACCGTATACGACACATTGTATTTTAGGTTTGGAGTTAGTGCGGCGCTTAAGACTGCTTCGGCACCATGATTTAGTGTTGCGGTTGTCACTACAGATACCGATGCCTGACCGGTCGCAACAGTATCTGTAGGGCTAGACGTGTTTCGTGCAACCGTTCCGCCAGCGGGGGCACTCGTCCAATTTGTTGCAAAGTTAGTGCTTGTTTCGGCACCGCCGTTTACGGCAAATTCGGCAGCATTATTATTAACGCTAAAGATGTTACTACCAACACTTGTTTGGGCTTCAAATATACCGCCAATAATTGGACTTGTAGCATTGTTGCGCACGGTTAAACCATCGGCAGCACCACCGCTTGCATTAAGAACAAGCTCAGCTCCACCAGCACTGGTTGCAGTGTTATTGTAGGCTGCCTGAAGGTCGGTCGAGCTAGATGCACCAGCAGCTGTCCAGTCGCTGCCATTCCAAAACATTGTTGCAGTAGATGCAGGCTTAAGCGTAATTGA
>Ga0075163_10014282_pt1 | contig 10252 bp, 7 predicted proteins | sample JI1023141ADNA_FD_71478 | JGI IMG/M metagenome (GOLD analysis project Ga0075163, IMG submission 71478) | Wastewater effluent complex algal communities from Wisconsin, to seasonally profile nutrient transformation and Carbon sequestration -... | ecosystem: Engineered > WWTP > Effluent > Algae... | reverse complement strand
TGAAAATATCCGGAAGTAGAGAATTTCTGACCAATCAACCGTGAGCCGATCACTCCTTTATCTCGAATAATGAGACTACCATGTGCCTCGTCAGGGAATGCAAGATCCGCTATCCCGGTTATGGCAAGCGGGTAGGCAATGCCTGTGATGAACGTGAGTAGGATCAACATGAGGAGAGCTGGACGTAGCTGCGATAACATACTGATCTCCGTCAGATAATGTGGATGGCGTTGAGAGCAAGATCGATGATCTTGATACCAATAAACGGCACAACAAGTCCCCCAAGGCCATAGATCGTAAGATTGCGAGCCAACAAAGAATGGGCACTCTTAGCTTGATACCGCACGCCCTTAAGCGAAAGCGGGATAAGCGCCACAATGATCAGCGCATTGAAGATTGTCGCTGACAGGATAGCACTCTCTGGTGTCGCCAAACCCATGATATTAAGAATTCCAAGCTGCGGATAAAAAGCCGCAAACATCGCTGGAATGATGGCGAAATACTTGGCGACATCATTGGCAATCGAGAAGGTGGTCAAAGCACCTCGTGTCATGAGCAATTGTTTGCCAATCATGACGATCTCGATGAGCTTGGTGGGGTTGCTGTCCAAATCGACCATGTTGCCAGCTTCGCGCGCGGCCTGCGTGCCCGTTTGCATGGCCACGCCAACATCAGCCTGAGCGAGGGCCGGCGCATCATTGGTACCATCGCCACACATGGCGACAAGCTTACCCTTCGCCTGCTCGTCGCGAATAAGTTTAAGTTTTGTCTCAGGGTTTGCCTGCGCAAGAAAGTCATCAACACCAGCCTCAGCTGCGATAGCAGCGGCGGTCAGCGGATTGTCACCCGTGATCATCACCGTGCGGATACCCATGCGACGCAGTTCCTGAAACCTCTCGCGGATGCCACCTTTAACCACGTCTTTCAAATGAATTACCCCAAGCATACGATCGCCATCAGCGACCGCAAGCGGTGTGCCGCCGGCTTTAGCGATACGATCGGCGATCTCTTTTAGTTCTGGTGTGACGACAGCTAGTCCACCTCGGCGTGCCGTCACGAAGTCGATCACAGCGTCGACGGCGCCCTTGCGAATGCTCTGGCCATCAATATCCACGCCACTCATCCGCGTCTGCGCGGTAAACGGCACGAAAACGGCGTGCATCGAGGATATCTCGCGCCCACGTAGTCCGTACTTTTCTTTAGCAAGGACGACGATAGAACGTCCCTCCGGGGTCTCATCGCTCAGCGAGGAGAGTTGCGCAGCATTCGCCAGTTCTTCGGGTGTTACCCCATTCACTGGTAAGAATTCGGCTGCCAGACGATTGCCAAGCGTGATGGTTCCAGTCTTATCAAGCAGGAGCGTGTCGACATCTCCTGCCGCTTCGACCGCACGCCCGGACATGGAAAGCACATTGAACTTCACCAACCGGTCCATACCGGCAATACCGATCGCAGAAAGCAATGCGCCGATCGTCGTTGGGATAAGAGTGACAAAGAGCGCGATAAGCACGATGACCGACGCGCTGCCACCAGCGTAGTGCACAAAGCTTGGTATGCTGGCAACCGCAAAAAGAAAGATAAGCGTCATACCGGCAAGCAAGATATTCAGCGCTATCTCATTTGGCGTCTTCTGGCGCTTTGCTCCTTCAACCAAGCCAATCATGCGATCGAGAAACGTAGTGCCCTGTGCCGCCGTGATCTTTACTTTGATATTGTCAGACAAAACACGTGTGCCGCCAGTGACGGCCGACCGATCGCCACCACTCTCCCGGATAACAGGAGCGGACTCACCCGTGATGGCAGATTCGTCGACAGAGGCGATTCCCTCTATCACGTCGCCGTCGCCGGGAATGAGATCGCCGGTTTCGACCAGAACGATGTGGCCGGGTTGCAGTGATAGTGCGGAGACCAGGTCGTAAGATTCCCCAGACGTCCCAAGCTTCTTCGCAGTCGCATTGATGCGGGACTTACGGAGGGCATCTGCCTGAGCCTTGCCGCGTCCTTCAGCCATAGCCTCGGCAAAATTGGCAAAGAGTACGGTGGCCCACAGCCAAGCGACAATTTGCCCTGAAAACGATGTCCCAGCGTCGATGGCGAGATCGCGTATGAAGAGGATTGTCGCGATCACCGCGACCAGCTCGACTGCTAGCATCACGGGATTCGTGTACAACTGGCGTGGGTCCAGCTTGTAAAAGGCAGATTTCGCAGCTTCTGCCAAGATCTGACCGTCAAGCAAGGGTGCTTTACGCAATGTGGTAGACATCGTCTTTGATCCTTAGAAAAGCTGACCAGCCTGTGTCATGAGGTGTTCAGTGACGGGGCCTAAGGCCAGCGCCGGAAAGTAGGTAAGGCCACCAACAATGAGCACGACCCCCATCAGTAAGACGATGAAAAGTACCCCGTGAGTCGGCAATGTGCCGGCGCTCGCTGCCGTTGATTTTTTGGCAGCAAGTGATCCAGCGATCGCAAGTGTCGGAAGGATCACGAAGAAGCGGCCGATAAACATCGCGATGGCACCTGTAATATTGTAAAAAGGTGTATTGCCAGTAAAACCACCGAAGGCACTGCCGTTATTGGCGGTGCTGGAGGTGAAGAGGTAGAAGATCTCTGAAAAGCCGTGTGGCCCACCATCCTGAACACTTTTGAGCGCTTCGGGGAGGACTGTCGCAACAGCGCTGAAACCCAACACGACTAAGGGAATACAGAGGACCGCGAGCATGGTCATTTTGACCTCACGAGCTTCGATCTTCTTGCCGACATATTCTGGCGTTCGGCCGACCATCAGACCAGCAATGAAGACAGCCAAGACGCAGAAAAGCAGCATGCCATAGAGACCGGCGCCAACACCGCCGATGATCACCTCACCCAGCAGCATGTTAATCATGGGAATCATTCCGCCGAGCGCTGTGAAACTGTCATGCATCGCATTCACAGCCCCACAGGAGGCAGAGGTTGTAACGGCGGCAAAAAGCGCAGAATTGGCAATGCCAAAACGCACTTCCTTGCCTTCCATATTCCCGCCGCTCTGCAAAAGGTTGGCGGCTTGATCGATATTCATAGCTGCGAATGCCGGATTGCCTTCTGCTTCCGCCCAGTAACAAATACTCACGCCCATAAGAAACAGAACACCCATAGCGGCGAAGATTGCCCAGCCTTGACGCTGGTCACCGATCATTCTGCCAAAGACATTGGTAAGACCTGCGCCCACCGCGAAGATTGCCACCATTTGCACGAAATTAGAGAGTGGCGTTGGATTCTCATAAGGATGAGCTGCGTTCGCGTTAAAGAAACCACCGCCATTGGTGCCTAGCATTTTAATGGCGATTTGTGAGGCCACGGGTCCTTGTGCAATTGTTTGGTTAACGCCTTCCAGTGTCGTGGCCTGTACATAAGTATCGAAATTCTGTGGGATGCCTTGTGCCACCAAGAAAAGAGCAATCAAGGTTGATAATGGCATTAGGATGTAAAGCGTGGCGCGGGTCATATCGACCCAGAAGTTTCCGATTCCGCTCGCAGAGCGCCGAGCAAAGCCACGTATTAATGCTATGGCAAGCGCAATGCCGGTCGCTGCCGACAAGAAATTTTGTACCGTGAGACCAACCATCTGCGTCAGATAGCTCATTGTCGCTTCGCCGGCGTAATTCTGCCAATTGGTATTGGTGACGAAGGAGATAGCCGTGTTGAAGCTCAGATCCGCCGGGACGGCACTAAAATGTTGCGGATTAAGTGGCAGAACATCCTGAAAGCGCATCAAGACGTAAAGCATTGAAAAACCGGCACCGTTGAAGAGTAACATAGCTATGGCATAGACTGACCAATGCTGATCATCGCGCGGGTTGATTCCACAGATGCGATAGATCGTGCGTTCAATTGGCCGTATGACGAATGATAGGAAAGTCGTTTCGCCGTTAAAAACCCGGGCCATGAAAGTGCCTAAGGGTTTTGTCAGCGCGACGACGACGATGCAGAACAGGGCGATCTGCAACATACCGTTAGCAGTCATGATGTCACCAGATTAGAGTTTTTCAGGCCAGAAGACAGCAAATGTCATAAAGGCAAGGAGTGCGAGGACGGCTGCACCGCCCAGCAGATAATCAAAAAGCATTCTCGTATTCTCCTAGATATGTGCACAGGCGTGCGCATAAGCACCGGCCGCAATGAAGAGGCATGCAGAAATGACGGTATAAAAAGTGTCGATCATGACCCGCACCAAAGGAGATTGGTAACTAAGCAATCGATATGACATTCTCGCATAAAGGATCGAGAAGGAATTGTTACGGAAATAATAAAGACAGCATAAAAAATTAGTTAAATGCCCAAGGAGCCAAAACGCTCTCTTTCACGCGCTCTGTAAGCAGATATTTTCTAAATTGAAGCCAAGTTCGCACCGGGCTATCTGTTCGATGCGATGCTGGATAATGCCACTTTAGGAATGAACGGACTCACGAGACATCTTTCGTAAGATCCCATGTCTGGGTACTGAGGATGGTTCGATGGAGAGAGACAAGCAGGTAATTGCAAGAAAACTGAAGATTTTGCGCCACGCGGAGGAGTCTGGCCAAGTCGCTATGACGTGCCGTTATTTGGCATTGGGCGAGCCAGCTTCTACCGCTGGCAGGCGGCTTATCGAGCCGGGGGCGAGGCGACGCTCATCAATGCCAAGCCGATCCCAAAGAACCCTGCCAATCAGACGCCGCTGGAGATCACCGAGAAAGTTCTCCATCTGCGGCAGACCTATCACTTTGGGCCCATCCGCATCGTTTGGTATCTCGCCCGCTACCACGACATCAAGATTTCTGACGCCGGTGTTTACCGCATCCTCAGGCGTCATAATCTAAACCGACTTCCGCGCGGAACGCGCGTCCGCAAAATTCACACTAAGCGCTACAACAAGCAGGTGCCGGGCCACCATATCCAGATTGACGTTAAATTCCTTACCTTCAAAGAAAAATCCGATCAAACAGTGCGTCGTTTCCAATACACCGCCATCGATGACGCCACCAGGATTTGCGCACTTATGGTCTACAATCGGCACACCCAGGCCAACGCGATCGATTTCGTGACCACATAATCGACAAGTTTCCGTTTCGCCTTCAGGAAATCAGAACAGACAATGGCCACGAGTTCCAAGCCAAGTTCCACGGGCATGTCGAGGACAAGGGTATCCGACATACCTACATCAAGCCGCGAACGCCACAGCTCAACGGCAAAGTCGAGCGATCACATCGATCTGATCAACAGGAGTTTTACCAGTTGCTGACATACAAAGACGATGTCGATCTGAGGCCAAACTCAATGAATGGGAGCGCTTCTACAACTTCGCCAGGCCCCATGGCGCCTTCAACGGAAAAACACCTTATGAAGCGCTTCGAGAGCGCCTATAATTGCACCCCAAGATGTCTCGTCGCTTCGCCTCTATTACAACCCAATCCCTATATAACTGGCGTTCAATCCGAACCTCCAGATGTGCGATAGTCAGCAGTTAGCCTCATTAGAGGAAAGAAAATGCATAGAGATAGAGTTGGTAGCCGTCCAGAAGTGCTACATTGGAAGTATTATCTAACGCATTGCAAATATTAGCGCACCGGCGAGGATGAAACTGGGCATCGCTATTTCATTGTAGATGCTATATAATTTTTTGTCAGCTCGCAATGGGCCGTTCGCGGACCTGCCGTCTGCTATACTGAAAAAGATGGGGATGGGGTTCCCCCGATAACCGCCGCAAGGCTGATGACTCCTACCGGGCGCTTTCGAGCGCGGTAGGGTCTATGACTCCCGACGCACCCGAACGTGCCCTGCTGTAACGACAACATGCGGGGTAACTCATGAATGCGTTTCTGATTGTATTTCTCGGCTCGGGTATTGGCGGCGCAATGCGCCATGGCGTGAACGTGACGGCGCTCGCCCTGTTCGGTTCCGGCTTTCCGTTCGGGACGGCCTTCGTCAATATCGCCGGTTCCTTTGTCATGGGTCTTCTCATCGAATGGTTCGCGCTGAAGGCCGATCCCGGGCAACACTGGCGGCTGTTTGTGACGACGGGAATCATGGGCGGGTTCACTACCTTCTCGGCGTTCTCGCTCGACACGGCGCTGCTGTTCGAGCGGGAGACGCCGTGGACGGCGGCCGGATATGTGCTGGTTTCTGTCGCCGTCTCGATTGCGGCTCTGTTCGCAGGACTGATGCTCGGCCGCCACCTCGCATAACCGCACAGCGTTCCGGGTGGCGGCTATACCGCTACCCGGCGCAGTTTTGCGTGGCAGCACCCCTGCCTATTCGCGGGGCGGGCCTTGGCGGGGCATTTCAGGCTCAACCCGTAGTGCCTCCGGCTCGGGTTCACCGGCAACAACACGTACTCCCGCGCCGCGTCGCGTCGCGCAACGCGCGGGGCGTGTTGCGGTCGAGCGGGATCATGTCGAGGGTGGGAGTGAGTCCCTGCTTTCGAACTTCAGCTTCGTATTCCTGCCGGCGCTGCGCAAGACGCTGCTCCTGCCGTTTCGGGTCAGCCTCCTGCTTCTGCCGGAGCGCTGCATACCGCGCACGCTGTTCCTCGGTCAGACGCGTTTCGAGCGCCGCGCGCTTATTCGCGGCTTCGCGGAAGGCGGCTTCCGCCGCCGACTTGTCGGCGCTCAATGGTTCAATCTCCGTCAGACAAACTTGTAGTCGGCAGGTAAGACGCAATAACCGATAACCTTCGGCTGCTCATCGAGCTTGTAGACGTGGATGACAGAAGTTTCGACGCCGACGCCGGCCTCGGAATCGGGGGAAGAAAGCGAACCGTAATAACGCATCCTTCGGGCGATTCAGCTGACCGCGCAGTTCCTTGACCTCAGGGTTCGTGGCTGCCCGCTCGGTATCGCCCGCAAGGCGGCGTTTTCCGGCTTCGAGAAACTCCTTGGACCAGGAATAGTATAGGCTCTCCCCGATGCCCTCGCGGCGGCATCGTTCGGAAATACTCGATTCACCCCGCAAGCCGTCCAGCACGATGCGGATCTTCTCCTCGGCCGAGTAGTGCTTCCGGGTAGCCCGGCGAATGTCCCGAACAATCTTCTCAGAAGGGGTGCTGACGCGGGACAGAAACCAGTACACCTTACACCGCGGTCATACCGGAAGAGCTCCGGCCAGTGATTATCAGCGCCTACTAAAAGCGAAAAGGCTGAGAGCCGACTGAGCTTGAATGCCTTAAGAACTACTTTCTAACCGAGCAAAAGAAGGCATCCGACGATAAATGATCGGAACTCAGGCCACCAAATTGCGTGAGACGCCTAAGGCGCGAGGACAGACACCGCCTTGACGTTGACCGGGGGTGACACAGCTCGTCCCCGATAGCGCCTCAGAAACCAGCGTAAAGAAGAATATCGGTCGCCTCAATCATCCTTCTCGGAACGCCCCAGCCGACCATGCTGCCGTCCTACGAACCCCGCCCCGCTGCAGCATCAACTCAGGCGTTGCGGCGAAGGAGTCGACGCCGCAGTGCGTCTAACGCCTGACCGTGGGGTTAAGGCCACCTGCGATAACGAGCGCGTAAAACAGCGCGTTCGTCTGACACCACCTCTCGGAAGTTGCTTGTGTTGAGGTAGTGCAGGCTGTGCCAGCGGCGCCCACCGTCGCCGGCAAGAACGCACTGTGACGGCGAACCTGCAAAATTTTGCACATTCGCGCTTATGCCGCTTTCCGCCACAAGCGCACCCTGGCGCCATCGACGATGTGCGCATTCTTGTCGAGCGTCTTAAGGCGCCTTAGGAAACAATGAAGGTTGCTCCTAGCAATTTGATGTCGATGGCGCTGGATACAGCCTGAGCGAGCTGAGCGAGAGTCAACTCCGGGAGCGATAACCACATCTGCCGGGCCTACAGCTGCGAACGAATCCGCCATACGAAATTAAACATCGCAACGGCTCGTTACTGCGTTACCTGCTGAGTCTCTTCCATGCGGGTCGATCCCCGCGGCCATCTTCTCGGCGATAGGATCAGGTGGAAGCAGCAGCTCGGTCTAGGCATTATATCCTCCAGTGCGAGCCTAATCGGTTATCTCTTACCAATTAGGCTAATTCACAGGTTCCGCTCGATACGGATGTATTACCGCAACCGGCCGAATGCCTCTCGCGTCCACCCTCCACTCTTCAAACCCTTTTAAAAAATGGCAAGAGCTTTTAGGGGAGGGGGAAATTGAAATTTCAAGCTAGGTATAGCTTAGGAACTGCTTTGGTCTTGGTATGTGGATTAGTGCTGACAGCTCCGGTACGAGCCCAGCAACAATCAAGCGGCGGTCCTGGCTCTTCGGTAAGTAGCGGACCTGATCGCGGTGGGCATTCTGGCCCCGGCGACATACGGGATGCTAACAATGGTTCGACAACAAAACCACCACCTACGGCACCTAAGGGATGTGGCCCCCTTGGCATAGCTTGCAATGGAGATGGTGGCAAAGGGTCAAATACCGACCCTTCCTCGCCTCACCAACCACCTCAGCAAGATCCGTCAGAACCAGATCCAAAGCCAAAGCCACCTTCACCCACACCGCCCCCACCGCCGCAGAAGCCATACGAGCCGGAGGGCATTCCAACAGATAAACCTTGCAAAAACTGCGATCCAAATCTCTAAAAAACACAATTGATCCAGTTATTGCGCTAGAAGGCGGTGAGCATCATTTGCTCACCGCCTTTTTTATTTATGACTTTTGGAGTAACAGCCGGCTACCAATAATCTCCTCATCGAAATGAGTGAGGTTGCGTCAGGTTATTCGAAGGGTAATGGCCATCGTGAAGCTCAAATCTCCAGCAAGTGAGATGTTGTCACTAATAGAGAAGTTCGCATATCAGTCTCGGAAGAAAATCAGTGTCACTGCCATCAAAACGGGCAGCATGAATGTTGCTGACCAAATCATATACCCGAAGAATGACGGCATTCGAATACCTCGTTCTTCGCAGATTGCTTTCACCATGAAATTAGGACCGTTGCCAATATAAGTATTTGCCCCCATGAAAACGGCGCCTGCGGAAATTGCCAGGAGCGTGCTTGCGCGTGGCCCCATCAGCACCTCAGGGTTTCCGCCAGAGATATTAAAGAAAACTAGATAAGTGGGTGCGTTATCGAGAAAGCTCGAAAGGCCGCCGGTCAACCAAAAATATGCAGCATCAATCGGACGTCCGGTATCATCTGTTACCAATGCGACTATTCCGCCTAAAGCGCCCTCTCCACCGACGGAAAGAATTGCAAGAATCGGGATAATCGTGACGAAGATGCCGGCAAAGAGGTATGCGACCTCTTGAATAGGCGCCCAGGTGAATGCATTTTCGATGCGTACCTTGGAGCGTGTCGTCCACAAAGATAGTACGCTAAAAAGCAGCAGCGCTACATCCCGAACCATACCTTCCAACGGAATCTCTACGCCGAGACCGACAGGAATGCTTATTTGGCTTCGCCATGTGCCACTCAGCAAAACGGCCAAAACAATACCCAGCAAATAGACAAAATTGTGCAGGCCTTCGATGCGGACTTGCCTAGGCACGCTGCTAACCGGCCAATCTACCGTATCCTGCTTCCAGCGATAACGATCAATGAAATAGAACAATAGTAGCAGTACCAATGTCACAACCAGCATGGGTGGCGCCATTGCGGTGGTGGTCCAAAAGAAATCTACGCCTTTCAAAAAACCTAGAAAGAGAGGTGGGTCGCCGAGTGGCGTTAATGAGCCACCAACATTTGCCACCAAGAAAATAAAGAAAATGAAAACATGCACATTGTGTCTCCGATCCTCATTAGCTCTAATAAGCGGTCGGATCAGCAACATGGATGCGCCGGTTGTGCCAATAAGACTGGCTAGCATAGTGCCAAGAGTAAGCAAGCCTACATTAGTATGCGGATTACCTACCAAGTTTCCGACTACGGAAATTCCACCGGAAACAACGAACAGGGAGAAAAGAAGAATTAAGAAAGGCAGATATTCGAGCATGATCGTGTGATAAACTTGACCACTCGTGGTGCTTAAACCAAAAATGACTGAACTTGGCACCAGAAATGTGAATGCCCATGCTGCTGCTATTTTGCCGAAATTGTGCTCCCAAAAATGACGCGCACAGAGTGGAAAAACGGCGATAGAGGCGAGGATTCCGACGAATGGCAACACCCACATCAGCTGCAGCTGACGACCGTCCAAATGATGAGACTCAGCACCGAAGGCCGACGATGAGAGGGTGAACGTCAGAAACGATAAGAGTATGAGCATTCGCATTGAGTGCCTCGATTTTTAAAATCTT
>Ga0075163_10014281_pt1 | contig 10252 bp, 6 predicted proteins | sample JI1023141ADNA_FD_71478 | JGI IMG/M metagenome (GOLD analysis project Ga0075163, IMG submission 71478) | Wastewater effluent complex algal communities from Wisconsin, to seasonally profile nutrient transformation and Carbon sequestration -... | ecosystem: Engineered > WWTP > Effluent > Algae... | reverse complement strand
AGGCATAGCACCTTCAAATGCATCTACCAACAATAAAACCCCATCAGCCATGTTTAACACACGCTCCACCTCTCCACCAAAATCGGCGTGACCTGGCGTATCTATGATATTAATTTTGACATCCTTATACCTAACGGAGACGTTCTTTGCCAGAATAGTAATACCCCGCTCACGCTCCAGTTCGTTATTATCCAAAATCAATTCGCCAGTTTCCTGATTTTCTCTGAAAAGTTTTGTCTGATGAAGAATTTTATCAACCAAAGTGGTCTTACCATGGTCAACGTGCGCGATGATTGCGATGTTACGTATCTGAGTCATATTAATATAATTATCGCAAAATTAAGACTAATGCGGCAGCTCAAGGTGTTAAAATCTCAGAATAACAAATAATTTACAATAATAATCTGATGATTATATATTAATATAATCTTAATATTAAATTCAGAATGAAACATTTTCAACTCAAGAAAAACTTTAACTACACTTTGCTTTCGCTGTTTTTTTTACAAAAAGCACCGTTCGAATTCCTTAAGTCTTTCTATTTAAAATGTAAGCTATCAGTATAAAAATTAAATAACACCAAGGAAGTGCATGCATTATAAAATCAAACCAATCGATGTACTTCATTCCAATTGCTCCTCCCAGAATCCATTTTATTTTCCCATAAATATGGGGCTCAGGAAAGTAAGGCGTCAACCCCAATGTAAGACATAAAACTACAGCAAATATTAGCGATCCATTATTTTTAAGCATGTTTATCTCCTTTCAATGGTTGGATCATTTGTGCAACAAATCCATTTGGGTAATTTTCAGAGTTTTCAAATCCTAACTCCACATCTCTACCATCTGATGGTATGTATGCAGTTTTAAACAAATAGTCCCATAAACTTAGACTTATTCCATAATTAACTCCATAAATGCCTTCTGGTAATTTTTTTGCATGATGCCATATGTGCATCACTGGATTGTTCAGAATGTATTTAAATGGTCCGTAGTTGATATTTATATTGGCATGGTTGATATGGCCGATCAACAAAGCAATCATATGAACTATAAAAAAGTCTTTTATGCCAAAGCCCAACATGGCTAAAGGTAAATATTGTATGGATTTATAGATAATAGTTTCCATAAAATGGAATCTCAAATGCGCTGCAAATCCCATTTGCTCGACGCTGTGATGAATTTTATGAAATTCCCAAAGTGAAGGAAAACGATGTAACATTCTGTGGACATTCCATTGGATAAAATCAGCCAGAACAAACTGGATAAGAAACTGACTCCACCACGGTAGTTGCCCCAATTCAATAGCCACCAGGTTTGTTATTCCAAAACTTCCCAAACACTTATTGAAAAGGTCAACAAATAAATTGGATAATGCATTATAGGCAATCAATGAAAACAGGAAAAAATTAAAAAACATATAAAAAGCATCTAGAAAAAAGTCTTTTCTAAATATTCGTTGATGCTTTCTCCATGGAAAAAGTATTTCAATTATCCATATTATTATTGAGATCAACAATAATCCATAAAAATAATTTTCATACCACGGGAGTCCTGATGATTGGAATAAAATCTCATTTTTTAGATAATTCCAATATCCGGTGTAAGAATTTTTTATGATTTCAATAAAACTTTCCATCTTGAGTTTAATATTTCAATAAAAATTCCAAACTTTTAGAAACAATTTCAGGATTAGGAAGCATCTCCATTTCCAAAGCAGAATTTAATGGAATTGCGGGTAAGTTTTTTGCTCCAATCATTTTAACCGGAGCATCCAAAAACTCAAAACAATGATCAGAAATTCTCCCAGCCAAACTTTGGGCGAAACTATTTTCCAAAGTTTCCTCTGTCAATACCAAACAACGGTGGTGTAATTTTACCTGATTGTAGATTAATTCTTCATCCAGTGGAACCAATGTTCGTAAATCTACAATGGAGATTAGCCCAGGGAAATTTTTTGCTGCATTAAGTGCCCAATGCACCCCCATGCCATATGTTATTATGCAAACAACAGGTTCTCTTTTTTTCAATTCCTCGTTAGCTTCCAGGGCTAATTTACCCTTGCCCAAGGGCAAGATGTAGTCTTCATCTGGCATAATGCATTTTGCTGCATCAGTCCCAGGAACTTTTGACCAATACAATCCCTTATGCTCAAAAATAACGACCGGATTTGGGTCATAATAAGCCCCTTTTATCAATCCTTTGAGGTCGGCTCCATTGGAAGGATAAACTATTTTGATCCCCTTGATATTACAAACAACAGATTCAACACTAGAGGAATGATAAGGCCCTCCACTTCCATAGGCACCTATTGGAACTCTTAAAATCATACTCACAGGGTATTTTCCATTAGTCAGATAACAAGATCTTGCCACCTCGGTAAACAATTGGTTAAGTCCAGGCCATATATAATCTGCAAATTGTACTTCAACAATTGGTTTCAACCCTATGGCAGACATTCCTACCGTACTACCAACAATAAATGCTTCCTGAATGGGTGTATTGAATACTCTATGATCTCCAAATTTTTCTGCCAGGGTCGCAGCTTCCCTGAAAACCCCACCCAATCTCCTTCCAACATCTTGTCCATAAAGTAGACATTCCTGATGTTTTCGCATTAGTTCATCAATGGCAAATAACGCACAATCCACCATCACTTTTTCAGTACCGTTCAAAGGAATTCTGTTTCCTTGTTCTTCAACAATAGGCGTTGGTGCAAAATCATGCAGATAGAGGTCAGATGGATACGGATCTTCTGCTGATTTTGCGAGATTAAAGTCATCCATTGCCACCTGATAGGCAGAAGTTTCAATTTCTTCAAGCTCAGATAATTGAAACCCATTTTTTAATAGAAAATTTTTAAATTTAGGATAAGGATCCCTCAAAGATTGCACTTCTAAATCATCCCTATACCATTCTTTCCTTACACCTGATGTGTGGTGATTTAATAATGGGACTTTTGCATGTATCAGGAAAGGCCTTCTTTCTTTTCTGATTATTTTAAGTACCGATTCAATAGTATTATAACACAATTCAAAATCAGTTCCATCAATACTTATTGCTTCCAGACCGGGAAATCCCTTGGCATAATCAAATGCATTGCCCATTCGAATTTCTCGGCTATGCGCTGAAATGTCCCAATCATTATCTTGTACTAAGTAAAGTATCGGAAGTTGTTTAAGAGCAGCCATATGAAAAGCTTCTGAAACCTCACCTTCAGTAATACATGCATCTCCTAATGAACAGACAACTATTGGCTTTTCTCCAGATCCTTCGGCTAAACCTGTAATTTCTCTGTATTGCATGCCTAGTGCAATCCCTGTTGTAGGTATAGCCTGCATCCCTGTTGCTGAGGATTGGTGGGGAATCTTTGGTTTGTCCGGATCCTTCAAGCTTGGGTGAGAATAGTATGTTCTACCACCAGAAAATGGATCTGCGCGTTTTGCCATTAATTGAAGCATAAGCTCATAGGGTCTCATTCCGATTGCCAATAAAAGACTATCATCGCGGTAATATGCAGAGAGAAAGTCCTGTGGTTGTAATTGCATTCCCAAAGCAATCTGAATCGCCTCATGTCCTCTAGAGGTAGCATGAACATATTTGGAGACAAACTTGAAATTGGTTTCGTAAATATCCGTCAGGACTTTAGCAGTAGTCATTAATCGAAATGCCTCTTGCAACAACTCGTGTTTTGTCCCTTTTAACTCTAATGCCATAAATCATTCAATTCGTTAGCAAAGTTGCTAAAAAAGATGGGAATTGTCGTAACTCAATTCAAAATAGCAGGTCAAACTGATTATTCTGAAGACACTATCATTTTCATATAATCTTAGTTTGAGGTTTAGGTTTTTAGATTAAAAAATGAATGTAACTAACAGATCCGGAAGCCTTATGGTGACTTCGAACTTCACTTAATATTAAATTCATCCAACTCCCTTAAAATAAATTGAGGAAATGTAATTATTGAGAATCATCTGAATCATCCAATAATTTTTAAAAAATGTTAAAAACAGAAAATCAAAAATCCAATATTCAAAATCACATTCGTTAAAATTAGCAGAGATAATAATCTAATTTTGCTCATCATGGTCAAGTTAGAAAAAATTACAATTTTTCCTATTAAATCAGTAAGCGGATTGGAATGCAATACTCATCCAATTATTTCTGAAGGCTTTAAGTATGATCGGGAATGGATGATTGTAAAGCCAGATGGAACTTTCTTAACACAAAGAGAAATGCCTCAATTAAATCAATTAGGAATTGTATCCTATGATGAAGGTTTTTATATTTTTAATCCAAACGACAAATCGTCCGGTTTTCAAATAATCGCAAATCAAGAATCAGATAAAATCATTGAGGTAAATATTTGGGATCAAGAATGTCTAGCGCAAACAGGTTTTAAAGATAGTTCAGCTTGGTTAAGCGATTACTTGTGTAAAGAAGTCATACTTGTGAAAATTAAAAAACGATCCAGAATTAGAAAAAGTAATTCTTGGGAATTTAATTTTCCAATTAACTTTTCGGATGGATATCCCATTCACTTAGTAAATCTTAATTCAATAAAGCAAGTTGAAGTTATCGGGAATACTCAAATAGACCCCAAACAATTTAGATCAAATTTACTTATTTCAGGTCTACCTCCCTTTGAAGAAGATAAACTAAAAGGATTTAAAATCGGAAATTTGAGTTTTGATGTAATAAAAAAATGTGGCCGATGTATTATGACAAATTTAAAACCAAATACTTCAAAATTTGGAAAAGAACCATTGAGGACCTTATCCACATTTAGAAAATTTGGAAACGAGGTTTATTTTGGGATATATGCCATTCCCAGAAGAGAAGCTGGTGAAAGTGTTCATTTAATTTCAATAAGTGATGAGTTAATCCTTGAATTTTAAGGAATTTTTATTCCTTTGCAGAACAATTCAAGTGATCAGACATTAATAATATAGATGCAAGTTGTCAGTGAACAGTTCCTTCTTATAACTTGCACAATTACAAAGCATTAAATCATGAAAGAAGTTTTTATCGTTTCTATCGCAAGAACCCCAATAGGATCTTTTGGAGGTTCTTTGGCTGGGTTCAGTGCCACAAAATTGGGTGCTTTAGCTATTAAGGCAGCAATTGCAAAATCCGGAATTGATCCATCTCTCGTTGAGGAAGTCTATTTTGGCAATGTTGTTTCTTCCAATCTGGGACAGGCGCCATCCAGACAAGCTGCCTTGTGGGGTGGTCTTTCAAATCATACAAATTGTACGACAATCAATAAAGTTTGTGCTTCGGGAATGAAGTCCATCATGCTTGCAAGTCAAAGCATACAACTGGGACAAGCCGACATTATTGTTGCAGGGGGGATGGAAAGCATGAGTAATATCCCATATTATTTACCGCAGGCGAGATGGGGTTTAAAGTACGGCTCAGGGGAGTTGATAGATGGTTTACAAAAAGATGGACTAGTTGATATTTATGACAATATAGCCATGGGCGTATGTGGCGATGAAACCGCGGCACAATATGGGATTTCCAGAGAAGCCCAAGATGAATACGCAATTCAATCTTACAAAAGATCTGCTGATGCGACCAGAGAAGGTCGCTTTAAAGCTGAAATTGCCCCTGTGGCAATACCACAGAAAAAAGGAGAACCCATTATCATGGAAGAAGATGAAGAATTCAGGAAGGTAGATTTTAGTAAAATCCCCGGACTTAAACCGGTTTTTACACCAAACGGAACTGTCACCGCAGCAAATGCTTCTACAATGAATGATGGCGCAGCGGCATTGGTCCTCATGAGCGGAGAAAAAGTTAAAGAATTTAATTTAACCCCGATTGCAAGAATTGTGTCCTATGCCGATGCAGAACAAGCTCCTAGATTATTCGCCTCCACCCCAACAATTGTAGCACCGCTTGCAATTAAAAGGGCCGGATTGAAAACACAAGAGATAGATTATTGGGAGGTAAATGAGGCTTTTTCTGTAGTTCCATTGGTTTTCGCACAAGTAATTGGCGTGGATCAAAGTAAACTCAATGTCAATGGAGGTGCGATTTCATTAGGTCACCCTTTAGGTGCTTCAGGTGCGCGTATAGTTTCTGGTTTAAGCCAAATTTTACATCAAAATAATGCACGTTTTGGATTGGCGGCAATTTGTAATGGAGGAGGCGGGGGTTCAGCCTTAATCATTGAAAAAGTGTAATTAATATATAAACAATTTCCTATATATGAATTTGGCTCGGCTTTTGCAGAGTCAAATTAACCTCACCTTCATATTTAAAAAAATCATGATATGGTGATGTATTTGTCAATAATATGGTAAATATGTTTATTGCTTTCTATCGTGTTTTATTTTTCTTATTTACTGCAACTATACTTTCAGCAACAACCATAATTCCCCCTGAAAACTTGGGGATTTTAGCAAATAGTGCAGATGCCGTGGTTCTGGTTACATGTTTATCCAATGGACAAAGACAAGTTGGTGAAAAAACTTTCAATCAATATGAACTACAAGTCTCAGAATGCATAAAGGGCCCTCTTAGAAAAGAACAAAATATTTTACTTCATTCATTAAGCTATCAGGCTAAGGAAATGGATTTTTTTGTTTTTGGAGAACCTGAATTTACGATTGGACACGAATACTTAGTTTTTTTAGACAATGGACCTCAAGGCTGGAGATTACAAATGATGGCATGGGGAGTTTTTGAAACTAATAAAAAGAATGAAAATTATTATTTAGTACCAATTGAGGAGTCCAGCGATTTTCAAATTGCAGAAAAAAGAAGCTTTACTCCTCTAAAAGTTTATCCTAAAGAAGCATTAATCAGAATGATGACCTCTTTTCTAAACAGAAAAAGTAGTTGGAATGAAGCTGCAATAACCACAACTTACAAGATAGAAGACTTTAGAATTAATGATCGGGCCGCTCCGGCACATTGCACCTTCCTTGTTGCCAATGGAATTAGATTCAGATGGACAGGATTTAAAGGCACTGCATTACCTGTAAGATATGATTCAATAGGAGACAACTACTTTGGAGGAGCTAACACTCAAGTACAAAATGCATTGGTTGATCTTAACAATAATTACACAGGTATTAATTTGGCAAATGGAAATACGCATGGATATATTCCCGATTGTTCAACAGGATCTGCTGCAGGTGGAAATTTTATTTCCTATATATTAAATACTTATGGCACCAGCAGAAATGCATTGGTCATTTACAATGACCCCTGTGATGAAATTGCCGATCTAAATAGTTGTTCAGGAATTTTAGCTGTAGGCGGATTGTATGGATCTGGAATGCATAGCTTTGATGGCACATCCTGGTGGAGCGGTGCTTATGGGTATGTCATAGTTAATGATTCAACGGGCGCTTGTCTTACAGCCACCCAATACAAAAGAATGATAACGCATGAATTGACTCATTCTCTTGGAATTGGCCACATTAGTGGAAATGGTACTGCAAATATGAATCCGACATGTTGCATCGCCATCCAAAATTTGGATATTGAATGCTTGAATTACACCTACCCTATTCCTCCTGCACCTATAAGCCTAATAAATTTTGAAGGTGAATTCATTAACGATTATATTGAATTGCGCTGGGAAACAGCATCAGAAAGAAACAATGCATTTTTTACAATTGAAAGATCTTCTGATGGGAGAAATTTTGAGGAAATTGCGATAGTTAAAGGAAGCAAGAATTCCACTTCAGTGGTAGCTTACAAACATCTGGATGTCAATCCAATTAAGGGAATTAACTATTACCGATTAAAACAAACTGATTACGACAGGCAATATGAATTTTTTAATACCATCAGTATTTATAACCCAGCTAATCAAGAGCATTTTGTTTATTATGAACGACAAGGAAAGAAAATTTACTTTGTAACCAATCAAATTCTGCAGGATGCAATAACTTATAAAATTATCAACATGAATGGTGAAGTTGTCAGAAGTGGAAATCTTAGTCATTCTGACAGCAACTTCAAACAGGAATTAATGGATGCACAAAACACCCCGCCTTCAATTTATTTCATACAACTTAGCACTAATATTGGTGCGGAATGTTTCAAGGTATTGATAGATTGAGACTACAAAACTTGTTGCGGATAAAATCTTTCAAACATTTTTTCAAGCACAACTCTTGCCGACTCAGGCAAAGGAGTGCCAGGACCAAAAATTGCCGAAACACCTTGCCAGTATAAAAAATCGTAATCCTTTTCCGGAATAACTCCTCCAACGACAACAAGTATATCTTCTCTTCCCAGCTCTTTTAATTTTTGAATCGCTTTTGGAACAAGCGTTTTATGACCAGCAGCCAGAGAAGAAATGCCGAGCACATGAACATCGTTATCAAAAGCTTGAAAAGCAGCTTCTTCAGGGGTTTGAAATAGTGGCGCTATATCTACATCAAAACCAAAATCTGAAAAACCAGTAGCAATGATGTGGGCTCCCCTATCATGACCATCTTGTCCTAATTTAGCAATTAAAATACGTGGACGTCTTCCATCTAATTTCGCGAACAAATCAGAAAGCGTTTTAACTTTCTTGGTGGCTTCAGAATTACCCATGGTTTTACTATAAACACCTGATACAAATTTATAATTTGCCTGATATCTCCCAAAAACTATTTCCAACGCATAACTAATTTCTCCCAAAGTTGCTCTTTCTCGCGCTGCATCTATTGCCAGTTGCAAAATATTTTCAGACTTATCTTTTGCTGCACTAGTCAATCTGGACAGACATTGATCAACTTTAATCTGATTCCTTGTAGATTTTATTTCTGCCAAGCGATTAATTTGCTCTTGCCTTACCGAAACATTATCTACTTCAAGGAGATCAAAACTTAGAGAAGAATTTGAGCGGAAGACATTGACCCCTATAATTTGATCTGTTCCTGAATCAATTTTTGCTTGTTTCTTTGTGGCAGCCTCTTCAATTCCCAATTTTGGTAAGCCTATTTCAATTGCCTTTACCATTCCCCCGTGGGATTCAATATCCTTAATGTGGCTTTTGGTCTTTTCGATTAACTCTGAAGTTAATTCTTCCAAATAATATGATCCTCCAAAAGGGTCTACAGATTTGGTTACTCCAGACTCATTCATGATGTATAATTGTGTGTCACGGGCAATCTTTGCAGAAAAATCAGTCGGCAATGCGATTGCTTCATCCAAAGCATTTGTATGAAGCGATTGTGTCCCACCCATAACTGCAGCCATTGCCTCAATTGCAGTGCGTGTAATATTATTATATGGCTCTTGTTCTGTCAAACTCCACCCTGAAGTCTGGCAATGTGTTCTTAAAGCCAAAGATTTGGGATTCTGGGGATTGAATTTCTGCACCAATTCAGCCCACACAACACGTGCTGCCCTCATTTTTGCAACTTCCATAAAAAAATTCATTCCTATCCCCCAGAAAAAAGAAATTCTGGGTGCAAAATTGTCAATATTCAGTCCTGCATCAATTCCGGCTTTTATATACTCCACCCCATTGGAAAGCGTGTACGCTAATTCCAGATCTGCAGGAGCTCCTGCCTCGTGCATATGGTAACCACTCACACTAATACAGTTGAATTTTGGCATGTGCTTAGAGCAATAAGCAAAAATGTCAGAGATCAGTCTCATGGATGGTTCTGGAGGATATATATATGTATTCCTCACCATAAATTCTTTCAAAATATCATTCTGAATGGTTCCAGAAAGTTTGGATGGAATTACTCCTTGTTCTTCTGCAGCAACTATATAAAATGCAAGAATAGGAATCACTGCGCCATTCATTGTCATGGAGACTGAAATTTCATCGAGTGGAATCTTATTGAAAAGAATTTTCATATCCTCCACTGAATCAATGGCTACTCCAGCTTTTCCAACATCTCCTTCCACACGAGGATGATCAGAATCATATCCACGATGTGTGGCAAGATCAAATGCAACAGACAAACCTTTCTGGCCTTGGGCAAGATTTTTAAGATAAAATGCATTACTGTCATGAGCATTGGAAAATCCTGCATACTGCCGAATGGTCCATGGCTGTGATACATACATTGAGGCATAAGGACCTCTCATAAATGGAGGTACTCCCGATACATATCCTTCCAGGTCTTTTACCTTCTCAGAATGAAAATACTCCTCATCAATTTCGATACCCTCTGGGCTTACCCATTTCATGTTAGACATAAAATTTAATAATTAAGGATTTAATTAAATTATTATAACCATCTCCTATTTTGAACCCAATGATCGCCATTATCTTCATATG
>Ga0075163_10014279_pt1 | contig 10252 bp, 8 predicted proteins | sample JI1023141ADNA_FD_71478 | JGI IMG/M metagenome (GOLD analysis project Ga0075163, IMG submission 71478) | Wastewater effluent complex algal communities from Wisconsin, to seasonally profile nutrient transformation and Carbon sequestration -... | ecosystem: Engineered > WWTP > Effluent > Algae... | reverse complement strand
CCGGACAATGAGCTGGTCCACTGAAGAGATGGCGCGCCGCGCGGCGAAGGAGATTCCCGAGGGCTCGATCGTCAACCTCGGCATCGGCCTGCCGACGCAGGTCGCCGACTACCTCCCCGAGGGCCACGCCTGGCTGCACTCCGAGAACGGGCTCCTCGGCATGGGCCCGTTCCCGTACGAGGGCGACGAGGATCCGAACCTGATCAACGCCGGCAAGCAGACGGTCACCGTGCTGCCCGGCGGCTCGACGTTCGACTCGGCGTTCTCGTTCGGCATGATCCGCGGCGGTCACGTCGACCTCGCGATCATGGGCGCGATGCAAGTCTCCGCCGATGGCGACCTCGCGAACTGGGCGGTGCCCGGCGGCAAGGTGATGGGCATCGGCGGTGCGATGGATCTCGCGTCGGGTGCGCGCAAGATCATCACGATGATGCAGCACGTGACGAAGAAGGGTGAGCACAAGCTCGTCCCCGTGTGCGACTACCCGCTGACGGCGAAGCACACGGTGTCGCTCGTGATCACGGAGCTCGGCGTGTTCGCCCCCACGGGCACCGGGTTCCGCGTCGTCGAGCTCGCGCCCGGCGTGACCCGCGAAGCAGCGCAGGCCGCGACAGGCGCCCCGCTGGGGTAGGCGGGTGAGTCGGCGGCATCACACCCAGACCGCGAAGCTGATCGACGCTCTGATCGAAGACGGCCAGCTGGAGCTCGTCGACGCGGCCGACCGAGCGGCGCTGGTCGCAGATCTCGCCAAGGCCCTCGCCGTCATCAAGACAGCCGACGACCTCTCGGGGACGTGGGTCGGTCGCTTCTTCGAGAGCCATCCGCAGATCGCGGAGGTGTTCGCCGAGGATCGAGACCTCGAGCAGGCGCTCGCCCAGTGGTGGCACGGCGTCCACGACAAGCCCGCGCAGGTCGCCACCGAGGATCGCGATCCAGAGATCGAGGCGCAGCTCGCGGCCGGTCCGGTGCCCGACCCCGACCTCGCCGCCGTCTACGCGGATTGGTTGATCGAACGCGGCAATCCGCTCGGCGAGTTACTCGCGTGTGCGGGCGATCCCAAGGCGCGCAAGCGGGTGCTGGCAACCCACACCGCTTCGCTCCTGGGGCCGGTCGCCGAGTACGTGAAGCTGCTCGACTTCACCTGGGACGGTACCGGGATCAGCGCGATCCGGGTCGAGCGAACGGCACCGTACGAGCTCGAGTGGGGGCGCGTGATCGCGCTGGCGCTCGACCGGCCCTGTGCCGCCTTCTGTCGCGCGCTCTCGGTCGGTCCCCTCCCACAATCGGCCCGCGGCCAGTTCGAGGACCTGCTCGCGATCGTCGGTGCGCGACCTCGGCCCGCGCTGAGGATGCTGGAGATGAGGACGAGCGAGTCCCGCTCCGCGATCGATCTCGCGACGATCGCGCTCGGCTTCCCACAGCTCGCCGTGCTCACGCTGAGCGCAGGCGGTTCGCGATCGACGGCGCTCCATCACCCGACGATCGAAGCGTTGAACCTCCACCTGTTCTCGCTCAACGCGCTCGAACGAGCGCTCGTGGACGCTGCGCTGCCCCGGCTGAGGCGGCTGACGCTGGGAGCCGAGCACCTCCAGACGGTCGGCGCACCGCTCGGGAACCTCGTCCATCAGCCGTGGTTCGCGCAGCTCGAGGAGCTCGACGCCTCGGGGCTGTTAGGCCCGCGTGCCCGAGAGATCCTGGTCCACGCCTACGGCGATCGCCTCGCACACCTCCGGCTCACGTGAGCTCACCTCCGGCTCGACGTTGGGGACTGTCTTCACTTGCGACACTTGTAGTGACTAACCGCGCGAAATCCCGACATCGGTTGGGGACGGTCTTGAATTGTCCAGCCCACGGACACGGCGAACCACCTCGTCGCGCGCATCCGCCAGCTCAGGCGACAACGGCGCGTGTTTGATCTTCGTCACACCGCTGTTCGAAAGCCCCAACGCCGCACCAATGTCGCTGCCACTCACGCCAACCGCGAGCGCAGCGTGGACCGCGATCCACCGGGTTGCGACGATCTCCCGCGACTTCGAACGAGACGTGAGATCGCGTACGTCGATGCGCATCAACGCCGCCGCAATCCCGACGACTATGCGTGGATCGATCCGAAGCGTTGCATGTGGCCGAGCGACGAGCGGAAATCGCATCGAGTCTCCGTCGACGGGCGTGCCGAACTCGAGGACGCCTCTTCGACTCACCCGACGGCGCAAACCGCGGAGTTCTTCTCGGCTAGGGTCCTCGGGACGTGAGTCGACGAAGGCTTCGAATGTCGCCGCGTCGCGGAATTCTCCGAGACCCATGCCCCGTTCGACGTCGAGCCACGCGGGTCGTTGGACAAGTCCGAGGTAGGCGAGATGGCTCGTCCAGGTGCTCTCCTTCGCTCGCTCGACGACGCCGGCTCTGACGGGATTGTTGTGGATGTACGCGATGAGTCTGCCGATTCGATCGGGAGGTACCGCGTAATCCTTCGGACCACGCACGAAGACTGGTCCGATGCGGTCGTGCCGCAGATTCATCCAGACCGCGAACGGCGTGTGCGCTCTCTTCGCCCACGATTCGAGTGGGGACTCGCCGGCAACCATCCCGAGATGGATGTGGTTGCTCATCAACGCGTAGGAGAAGCAGCACCAGTCCGATTCGCCGAGTGCTCGTCCAAGCAGTGAGAGATATCGCCGGCGTTCCTCGTCGTCCTGGAACAGCCAACGGCCGTCACAGAAGCGCGAGATCAGGTGATAGGTCACTCCGGGGACAGTGAGGCGGACGGTGCGCATGCGGCGCGCATCGACGGCAGGGCTGCCCGGTTGCTAAGTGAAGACCGTCCCCGAGCTGGTCGTGAATGTTCGCGGACTTAGGACTGCGAAGTGTTGCAAGTGAAGACTGTCCCCATGCTTAATCAAGACTGTCCCCGTCTGCGACGGCTGTCGCGGACGCGCTCCATCCAGCGAGCGCGATCGAGCTCGCGCCTGGCGCGCGCGGCCACCGGCGACCCCGCGGTGAACGAGCGACGGAACGTCGAGGCCTCGTAGCCATCCTCCGGGAACGCTCCCGACTCGACGACCGCGGTGACGCTGACGGACTCTGCCGGCGCGCGCAGTCCACCCCGCGCGGGCCAGCCGGCGACACCCGAGAGATCGGGTACGCCGAACGACATCCCGTTCGTGAACGTGTCCTCCCAGGCCGCCGTGAAGTCCGTGAACGCGAACCCTTCCGCATCGCTGATGGTCCCGAATCGCAGGGTCGTCCCGGCGACGCGGTTCCACCCGATCGTCAGGACCTCGCCGGTCGTGACGTCTAGCGGATCGAGCAAGTTCGCAGTCGGCGCGGTCACCGCGGTCGGGACGGCCTGGATCGCGTCGAACTCGACGGTCGAATCCTCCGCGAGGTTCACGCTGACGCCGACGTCGTAGCGGTCCGTCGCGCGGCGCGCCGCGACGGGCAGCACGGTGTGGACGAACGGCTTGACGAAGTCGGTCGAGAACTGAAAGACGTCTGCGTTCGGGATGAACCCGGTGTATGCGGAGGCCGCATCCTCGTCGGGCACGGGCTGCGCGACCGTGAGCGGAGCCTCGAGGGTCGCGAAGTCGAGATCGCGTGTCACGGTCCCGCTCACCAGCAGATCGCGCTCGACATGAAACACGTCGATCGCGTCGCCGGACGCGGGCTCGCGGACCGCCACGAAGTCGCTGGTCCCTTCGGTGTCGAGCTCGTACGCGAAGCTCGGGTCCGTGCTGAACTCGAAGGCGATCCCCGGGCCGTGGAGGAGCTGGTGCGTATCCTCGGGATTCGACGTGATCGTGCCCGCGATCTTGCCCGCCAACGGAGGGCCGGGCACGAAGCACGGCAACGCCACCGCGGTCTCCGTCGCGGCACGGTAGAACACGCGTGCAAGCCGCGAGTTGGCACACAGCCGGGCCACGGCGTACCGCTCGGACGCGATCGTCAGCGTGATCGTGCCAGCGCTCGCCGCAGGCGCGAGCTGCCACGCGCCGGTGTCGCCATCCTGGAAGGCGTAGGCCGCACCGGTCGCCGCGCCGACCTCGATCTCGATCGTGCGGGTGGGCGTGACATCATCGGGAGGAGGGGAGTCCACCGGCGGGCTGTCACCTCCACCTCCACAAGCAACCAACACCACCCACAGACCAGAGCTCGCTTGGAGTCGCATGCGCTGGAGTCTAGGTGCGGTGCCGTCGTCGGCGAGTGGCGGTATGCGGCAACCCTCGGCCACGCGTGTAACACCTCGACGATCGCGCGCGATCGTCGTCACCGCTCGCGGATCAGCGCCTCGCGTGCTCGAGGATCGCGGCGGCGACCTCGGCGGGACGATGCCGCTGCACCGCGTGGCCGGCGTCGAGCACGAGATGGGTCGCGTTCGCGAACACCGCCCGCCGTGCCGCGCGCTCGTGATCGCCGAGGTTGAGCTTGCTGCGCGCGCCGTCGATGCAGAGCACCGGGCACGCGACCCGCGCCCAGTACTTCTTCGCGGTCTCGAGGCGATACGGATACGGGCCGATCGTGTTGTGCAGCGGATCGAGCTTCCACGCGAAGCCGCCGTCGACCGCGGTCGTGCCGACCTCGGCGAGCCGCTGCGCACTCGCATCGTCGAGCAGCTCGTCGTGGCGCTTCATCCGGCGCACCACGTCGTCGAGCGTCGGCATCACCTTCTGCTTCGCGCGCCCGGTCCGCCACGCCTCGATCCACATCGCGGTCCGGCTCGGGCCGTCGGCACCCATGTCGGGCGGGCCGAGCCCCTCGATCAGCACGAGCGACGCGAGCCGATCCGATCGCGTGCCCGCCCAGTAGGCCGCCACGCTGCCGCCCATCGAGTGGCCGACGAGCACGACCCGGTCGCGCGCCTTCTGCCGGATCACGTCGTCGAGATCCGCGACGTAGTCCATGAAGTGGTAGTAGCCGCCGGCGCCGATCCACTCGCTGTCGCCGTGACCGCGCAGATCCGGCGCGATGACGTGGCCATCGAGCCGCTCGGCGACACCTTCCCAGGTCGCGGCGAGATCCGAGAAGCCGTGGACGAGGACGTACGTGGTATCGCCGGGGCGGTCCCACTCGCGGACGTGATAGCGGAGCCCGGTCGCGAGCTGGAGGAGCGTCATGATGCGGCCGTTGCGTTGTCGGTCACGTAGATGTTCGCGGGCTAACAGGGAACGTACCCGGCAGATCGACCTTCGTGGTTATCGCACGTCGAGCGCCGTCGACAAGCCACCGCGCCGGTCTGCATACAAGGTGCCGACGAGATCGGGGCAGACTTCGTTCGGTATGGCTTTGTTGTGGTTAGGGCGCGGCTTCGATGTGGAAAATCGCGCCGCCGGTCGTGGTCAGATAAAGCTCACCCCGCGCATCACCGTGAATGCTCGCCGGGCTCGATGGGAATGTGCCGGGTAGATCCTGCTTGGTGAACACGCCACCTGCATCGATCTTGCCGCTCGCGAGTCCGCCGGCGTTGTTGTCCGTGTAGAAGTACGTACCAACAATGTCGGGGTAGCACGTGCCACGATAGACCGAGCCGCCGATGATCGCGAGGTAGTTGTCGGGCTGGCCGTGCACGCGCTCGTCGACGGGAAACGTCTTTCCGTTTGGATCGCACGGAGGCGTGAAGCAATTGCTACCCTCGTAGATTCGCCAGCCGAAGTTCTTGCCTTTGCCCTCACCGGCTTTGACGAAGTTGATCTCTTCTTTCGGGTTGTTCTGCGGACCCTGACCGACGTCGCCAATCCACATGTCACCGGTCACACGATCAAAGGACCAGCGCCACGGATTGCGGAATCCGATCATGAAGATCTCGGGTGCGCCGCCACCCGCTGCAAACGGGTTGTCCGTCGGGATGCTGTATTCCTTGCCGTTCGCCGGACCGTCGACGTCGATGCGCAGCATCTTGCCGAGCAACGCTGTAGTCTCTGGCGGAACGCGGTTCACGTTGGCGTTTTCGCCATCGTTGAGCGATTGCGCACTGCCGGCGGGATCGTTTTGTGGACCACCGTCGCCGGTGCCGATGTAGAGGAAGCCATCGGGACCGAACTCGATCATCCCACCGTTGTGATTGCTACGCGGATCGCGAATCGACAGGATCTCGGTGCACGTCGGCTCGGCCTTGTTCGGGTCGCTCGCGTCGCGCTTGCAGCGAGCGACAACGTCGAAGAACTGGAAGTCGTTATTGCCGGGGTTGGCTTTCGTGTAGAACACGTAGAACAGCCGGTTTGCATGATATTGCGGGTGGAATGCGAGCCCGAGGAGCCCAGCCTCCCCGCCTGCCGCAATGATCGACGAGAGGTCGATGAATGGTTCAGGTAGCAGCTGCTCGGCTTCGTCGATGATTAGGATCTGACCGGCCTTGCCGACGGCGTAGAGTTTGGGATCGCCGGCCGGCGCCGTCACCAACATCGCACCACCAGGGACCGAGATCTGGCCGAGCCGCCGCGCAGACACGGTCGTGCCGTTCACCGGGTTCGCGCATGCGGCAAGCGTTGGCCCATCGGTCGGTCCGTCGATCGGGCCATCGAGCGGACGCGGACCGTCCTCCTTGGCTTCGTTCTTCCCACCGCATGCGATGAGAGCGATGGTGATCCAAGCGAGGCGCTTCATGGTAGCGAGCATACCCAGGCGCCGAGTTAATGGGAGGAACACTCACTGTCCGAATGCGATCCTGAGACCGCTGCGCGTGCCGCGGATTCCTCTGAAATTTACGGAGCTTCGAAGGCGCCGACGTCGGGGCCGGTGACCGGCCGAGGATTGCCCTCGAGGTCCACTCCCACGAGCCCCGATTCGCCGATCCCCCGTGCCGGGCTGTCAGCCGCGAGCTGGTAGTCACCCAACGTGCGGTCCACAAAAAACGTTGCCGCATCAGCCGAGATGTTCGCGTCGCCTTGCGCGGCACCTGCCGCAAGGTCGAAAAGGGTGTGACGCACCGAACAGCTACCACGCAGACTGATCGACGAGTTAAGTGCGATGATGTTGCTGCTCAGTTCGACTCCCGAACAGTCGAATCCAGTTGCCGAGTTTGGAACGACGGTCGTGTGGACCAGCGTGTTGAAGCGAAACACGCTGCCGGCCACATGGTCAGCCATCCGCAACGTGTTCCCGCCAACTTCGGAATCGACAATCAGGTTGTTCTCGATCGTTGCGAGACCCCGAGTTGAGGCCAGCATCGGTGGTCCGAGATTACCTCGATGAAGACGGCTGCGAGTGATCTCGAGTGTGCAGTTGTCCGAGACGATCTCCGGTGCAACCTGCGATTGGCGGATCGTGAGTTTGCCTGACAAGCAATCGAACGAAGAGCGCGCCGGCAACTCGGACGCAAGAACCGACAGCTCACCGCGGACCTTGATGAATCCATCCGTCTGAATGTTTGACGAGAACAACACCAAGCCACCTCCATCGGGAATGTCGAGGATGTTGGCATTAGCGATGGTAGTCAGAGACACATCCTCGAGTAGGCACCCCTGCGACGACACCGTTAGCGCTGGGTTGCCGGCGAGTGTCAGCCGCGTGTGCGCAGTTCCATCGATGGTCACGGGGTCGAAAAGCGTGAGTGTCGAATTAACGGCCGCCAGCTTCTCGCTCAAGATCTTGACGACGTTCCGTGAGCCGGTGACTTTCCCCAGGGCGAACCCGAGGGTTTCGCAAGGAGACGTCTTTAAGCAGTCGGTGGTGTTGTCGCCGCCTTCGGCCACGTAGATTACGTGATCCTGAACTACACAACGACCGGTAGCTTCAATGCACACCCCATCACCGCAGTCCTCGTCGCGGAAACAGCCACGACATTGTTGGCTGTCAGCGTCACAGATCTCTTGATCCGCCGGACACTCGTCGTTCGAAAGACAACCGACACATTCGCCACTGGCTGTATCGCAGCGTGATGCACCCTCGATGCCGCGGCAGTCGTCGTCGACGGCGCAGCCAGAAACGCAGAGGTTGTTGACGCATGTCGGGCGGTCAGGATCACTACAGTCCAGCGACGTTTCGCACTCCTTCGCCACGCACTGGTTCGAAGGATTGCAAGCCTGGCCGAGCTCACACGGGCGGAGCTCACCTGTGACGCCTGCTGCCGCGCACTGATCTTCCGTGACACAGCAGAAGTCGGGGTTTGGGGAACCGCAACTCGCGGCAATCAAGAGAAGCGTGAGAGTTAGCCATCGCATGGTCGTGCCCATCGCCCGCCTGGAGTGAGAGTTGCCTACGGGATCGAGAACAATAGGAACATGTTTCCGGTCGGATCGGCGGAAACGATGATCCGCACCAACCGACCAGTTGACCAGCCAACAGGAGCGACCTCCAGTCGCTTACCAGGTGCCGCCGAACGACAGCACGACCCGCTCGGGGCCGGGCGTCACGTGCGGAACGAACCGCGCGAGCTTCCGCGTGACCTCGCGGTGATCCGAGTACGCGAGCACGCCGGCGACGCCGAGCCCGAGGGCGGTGCCCACGATCGCGCCGGTGGCGAGCTGCCCCATCGCGTTGTCGCCATCCACGCCGCCAGCGAGCACGAGCACGCCGCCGAGCACGAGGCCGCCGGCCGCGAACCCGATCGGCGGGCCGATCATCCACGCCAGCAGCGCGTCGCCGCCGCGGATCGCGGTGGCACCCGCGAGCCCGCCGCCGAGCACGCCGAGCCCGCCGAGCGTCCACGCGACCGCGCCGCCACGCAGCTGCCACGTGCGCTCGCGGCCGTCGACGAGCGCGCCGAGGAGGAATAGATCAGCGCCGAGCCACAGCGCACCGTGCAACGCCAGCGCGGGTCGCGGATCGAGCTTCGCGCGGTACGCGCCGTAGGCTGCCACGGGCGCGAGCACGAACGGGGTGAAGGTGACGGGCAGCTGATAGCTGTGGTCGGGGAGGTCGGTCCCGAAGTTGAGCGCGAACATGCCGGCCGTGCCGAGCTCGCCGACCAGCACGCCGTGAACGAGCGCGGTGTCGCCGCGATCGCGAGGTGCGGCACGCGCGGACCCCGAGACGGCGACGAGGAGACAGACCAGCAGGCAAACCCTCACGGCGCGCTCCGACGCGATCGGCACGTCGCTATTCAGCCTGGTCGTCACGGGGTGTCTGCAGCATCACACGGCGAGGTACGCCAGCGTCACTGTGGCTCGTGCGCCACGCCGGATCGCGCGCCAACCCGCGTGAGCGCGTCGCGCGATCGCGGAACACGGCTTGCTCGGCGAGCGCGCATGCTCCGCATTGTGGTCGTGCTCGGCGTGCTCGTGAGCGCCTCGCGCGCCTCGGCGGGTGGTGGTGTGTTCCTGCCACCGCTCGAGGTCGAGATCGGGGCGGCGTCGATCTCGACGCGCGACGGGCCGAGCGTGCTCGCCTCGCAATGGATGGTCGGCGCGAGCTGGGCCTCCGGCAACCCGCGGTCGACACCCGTCGACGTCAGCGTCGGCGTGATCTCGACGTCGAGTAACGAGTCGCATCCCGGTGAATCGATCGACGCGACGGGCGGCTTCCTCGATGTCGCGCTCCGCGTCTACGAGGGCCCGCACTACCGGGCGTGGGCCGGCGTGCGGGGCGAGCTGATGGGCACCGGCGGCGTCGGTGTGCTCGGCGCGACCGGGCGCACCTCCGTCGAGCTCTGGCGAGGTGTCGACGCCGCCGGCCGCGACGCCGGCGTGCTCGGCGCGTTCGCGATCACGGCGTGGGTCGAGGTCGGCGTGAGAGAGCGCCCGGACCGCGGGCTCGCGCGGACCGGAGCCGTCGGGCTCGGCGTCCGGCTGCCGATGTTCGTGATGCGGTGATGCGCTTACGGAACCACGACCAGCTGGAACACGTTGCCGGCCGTGTCGGTCTCGTAGATCTCGCCGGTGCCGTCCTCGTGGATCGACGAGCCGTTCGGTGGGAACGAGCCCGTCAGGTCCCTCGCGGTGACCGAATCGTCGGCCTCGAGCGTGGCCGTCGACAGCCGACCGCGCTCGTCGTAGTCGGTGAAGAAGTACGTGCCCGCGAGATCGGGGAAGCACGAGCCTCGATAGACCTGGCCACCCGTGATCGAGGTCCAGCCCATCGCGTGGGTACGCTCGACCTGCGGGGCGCGCTGCTCGACGGTGCACGGACCGCTGAAGCAGTCGCTCGCCTCGTACTGCGACCAGCCGAGGTTCGCGCCGTTCTGCTGCTCCGGGCGGAGCACGGTGATCTCCTCGATCTGGCCCTGGCCGACGTCGGCGATCCACATGTCGCCGGTGCTCCGATCGAAGGTCCAGCGCCACGCGTTGCGTAGCCCGATCATGAAGATCTCCGGCTTGCCGCC
>Ga0075163_10014276_pt1 | contig 10254 bp, 9 predicted proteins | sample JI1023141ADNA_FD_71478 | JGI IMG/M metagenome (GOLD analysis project Ga0075163, IMG submission 71478) | Wastewater effluent complex algal communities from Wisconsin, to seasonally profile nutrient transformation and Carbon sequestration -... | ecosystem: Engineered > WWTP > Effluent > Algae... | reverse complement strand
CACGTGTTTTCGCGTCGACCTGCTTGACAATGACAGCCGCGTACAACGAGTGCGAACCGTCTTTCGCAGGCAGCGAGCCAGAAACGACAACGCTTCCCGCAGGTACACGACCGTAGCTCACGTCGCCCGTCATGCGGTTGTAGATTCGCGTGCTTTGGCCAAGAAACACACCCATCCCGATCACACTACCCTGCTCCACTACCACGCCTTCGACAACCTCTGATCGTGCGCCGATGAAACACTCGTCCTCGATGATGGTTGGAGAGGCCTGTAGTGGTTCCAGAACACCGCCAATGCCCGCACCGCCAGAGATGTGGACGCCGCGTCCAATCTGCGCGCAACTACCGACGGTGGCCCAGGTATCGATCATCGTGCCTTCGCCAATGTAGGCGCCGATATTGACGAAACTCGGCATCAAAACGACATCCTTCCGTATGCAGCTACCGCGTCGCACAACGGCACCCGGCACCACACGGACACCCTCGCGCGCAGCCCAGTGATTGCCGGCCGCGCTGATAGTTCGCAGTGGCACCTTGTCCCACGCTTGCAGCAGGCTGCCATCGCTTCCCGACGCAGGCATGCACTGATTTGCGGACACTCTGAAATACAGCAGGACGGCCTTCTTGAGCCACTCGTGAACATGCCAATGCCCTGAATCATCGCGTTCGGCAACACGCCAACGTCCCTGTTCCAGACCATCGATAACCTGTTCGATATCCGCAACCAAGGTCGCTGCGGCAGTGTGGGCTTGAATCTCCGCGCGCTGCTCGAAGGCCGCTTCGATACGATTGATCAGCTCAGAAGTTGACGACATAGGTGTTTCCTGGAATTCGGCTGGGCGCGGTGTCAGATAGGGCCGTGATCAAGCGCTCGCGGAGCTCTTGCAAGCGATCCGGGTCAATGATCGCGCGATCCGACTCGTCGCTGATCTGGAAAAAGTCCTCGACCCTCTCGCCGAACGTCGCGATCCGTGCATCGTGGATGCGCAAGCCAAGCGCGCGCAACTGCAAGGCGACGCTGGCCAGAAGACCGGGGCGATCCGTACAAACCAGGGTCATCGTGGTTCGTGCGCGGGTCTCATCAGGGACAAAATCGATCTGCACCGGAATCCTGAAATGCTTCAGCTGGCGTGGCGTCATTCTTTGCGGGCCGGCCATATCCAACTGCTCGCGCGATAGCGCTTCACGAAGTGTCTGCGCAATCGTTGTTGCTCTCAGCTCTGGGGCGACGTAGTCGACGCCCGCATCCAGCACCTGAAACGTATCCATGGTTACGCCGTTGGCGGCAGTAACGATTCGTGCTTCCGCAATGGTCAAACCCAGGCGATCCAGCGTCGCCGCAGCGGCTGCAAACAATCCATCCCGGTCGGGCGAATAGACGAATACCTCCAGTGCACCCGGGCGGGAGTGAGGGCGTGCCAGCACCAACGGCAGACCCGTCTGCGTTGAGCCTGCGATTCCCTTGGTCTGCCAGGCGATCTGTTCGGGGCTGTAGCGCAAGAAGCTCTCGCGCGGGAACTCAGACCACAGCGCTTCGATGACCTCCTCCTGCAGTCCAGCGTCCTGAAGCCGGATCTTTGCCGCTGTGCGCGTTTCGGCAATTCGTTCGTCTGCATAGACGCGATTCTCCAGCCCGCGCCGCAAGGTAAAGCGCGTTGCGCCATGAAGGTCCGCCAATAGTCGGTCCTTCCAGGCATTCCAGAGCTTTGGGCTGGTTCCCGCAATATCGGCAACGGTCAGCAAATACAGATAGTCCAAGCGCTCCCGCTCGCGAACTTCAGCGGCGAATCGCTCGATGACCGCAGGGTCAGAAATGTCCTGCCGCTGCGCGGTCACGGACATCAATAAATGCTGTTTGACCAGCCACGCAACCAAGTCCGCGTCAGCGAGGCCCAATCCGTGATCCAAGCAGAACCGCTCCGCATCCGCAGCGCCTAAACGAGAATGATCCCCTCCTCGTCCCTTCGCAATGTCGTGGAAAAGACCGGCAAGTAACAGGAGCTCCGGCTTGCGAAGTCGAGGCCAGAGCGCATGAGCTAGTGCAAACCGTTGGGTGCATTCTGGCTGGCTGAAGCTCGCCATGTTCTTCAGTACAGCAAGCGTGTGCTGGTCGACCGTGTAGACATGAAAGAGGTCGTACTGCATCCGGCCTGAAACGTTGCCGAACGAAGGCAGATAGCGTCCCAGGACACCGAGCTGCCACATTCGCTCCAGTGAGTCGACAGGTGCACTGCCACGCAGAATCTTCAGGAACGTCGCTCGGACATCGGCACGTTCGCGGAATTCATCATCGATCTTCGGAAGCGCTTCGCCCAAGGCGCGCGCTGCTGTCGAGTGCAAGCCACGAAGTGACGGATTTGCCGCCCAGATCCGGAACATGGTCAGGATATTGAGTGGCTCACGCTGCAACAAATCCGCTTCTTGGAATTTCAAGAAGCCGCCGGCGGAGACGTAGTCGTCGTCTATCGGTTGGCTCTCGACATCACCGTCGAGCGATTCCTGAAATCGCTGCAACAACCTCGCATTCAATCTGACCACGACCGCCGCACTGCGGAAGTAGGACTGCATCAACTGCTCAACCGCGAGATTATCCGCGTGCTGGTCCTCGAAACCGAAACGCACTGCCAGCGGTCTTTGATAGTCGAACAACAAGCGCTCCTCGCGCCGCTGCGCAACCAGATGCAGGCCGTAGCGCACGCGCGAGAGTGCTCGCCGTTCCCGATCCAGGGCAGCGATTTCGTCCCTGCCACCAGCGCCCAGAGGCACCAGTTCTTGCAGATCATTGACCCCATAAATCCGTTTCGCCATCCACGCTAAAGAGTGGATGTCGCGCAGTCCTCCCGGGCCTTCCTTGAGATTGGGTTCGAGGTTGTAGGCAGTATCGTTATAGCGAGCATGTCGCTGCCTCTGCTCGTCACGTTTGACCGCATAGAAGCTTTCCGCGGGCCAGAACCCCTCCGTTCGCGCCTCACGCTTCAAGCGCAGGGCCGCGGCCTGGTCCCCGCACAAATAGCGGCACTCGAGCAACGCGGTGGCGACCGTGGCATCCTGGCTGCCCACCTGCAGGCACTCCTGCAGGCTACGAACAGCATGTCCAGGGGCGAGGCCGACGTCCCAAAGGCGTGTGAGGAACCGCTCGATCTGTTGACGCGCTTCCAATTGGTCCGTCTCGATCAGCAACAGCAGATCCACATCCGAGTGGGGAAACAGCTCGGCACGACCGTAGCCCCCCGTAGCAAGCAGGCAAAGCCCTTGCTGCGCGGTAAAGTCACGCTGGAATGCATCGCAGAGAACCGTATCGACGCGTCGCGATCTCGCCGTCAGAAGCGCGTCGACATCAGCACCTTGGTCAAAAGCCGCCGCATCAGCATGGTCGCCAGCAGTCAGATATCGCCTGACGGCCGCACACCACTCCACCTCATCCTGGATTCCCTGCAGGCTCAGCGCGAGTTCGGGATCTGCAGATGGGTGGCGGTGATTCATGGCCGTCGACACCCCTTGGAGAGCGTCAAGACGTCGAAGCCGTCATCCGTCACCGCGATCATGTGCTCCCACTGTGCTGACAGCGATCGATCTTTGGTTACCACGGTCCAGCCATCGGGCAACAAGCGTGTATGTCTGGCACCGGCATTGATCATCGGTTCAATGGTGAAGGTCATGCCCTTCTTCAACACCATGCCCGTGCCGGGAAGTCCGTAATGCAATACCTGAGGGTCCTCGTGATACACCTGTCCAATACCGTGACCACAGTATTCACGCACGACCGAGAAGCGGTTCGCTTCCACAAACGATTGGATGGCATGCCCGACGTCACCAAGCGTTGCTCCCGGTCGAACGACACGGATGCCATGCCACATGGCCTCGAAGGTCACGTCAACGAGACGTTTGGCAATAACGCTCGGTTGGCCCACCAAATACATGCGACTGGTGTCGCCATGCCAGCCGTCTTTGATCACAGTGACATCGATATTGATGATGTCGCCGTCCTTGAGAACCTTGTTGTCGCTGGGTATGCCGTGACAAATCACATTGTTGACGGAGGTGCACAGCGTCTTGGGGAACCCCCGATAACCGACGTTCGCAGGGATGGTGCCTTGCTCCTCGGTGATGTAGCGATAGCAGATCTGGTCCAGATGCTCGGTGGAGACGCCTGCCACAACATGTGGCGTGATCATGTCGAGCACCTCGGCCGCGAGACGGCCCGCCTCGCGCATGCGCTCAATCTGTTCAGGACTTTTGATAACGATTTTCATACTGGGATTATTCACCAGCACGGGGGAATCGCAAAGAACTGCCCTGTTTGAGCGTCCTGGGAGACACACTGCGCAGTTCATGCGTTCACGCGCTGGGGGGTGCGCGCTTGCCCGCCACATCTGCCACGCCACTCGAAAGGTGTTGGTCGCCCCAGAACAAGCTTGCAGCAAGCTCTCCAAGCCGGTAAGCTCCCGGGGCTGTCTGTTTCGGTATTGGCGTGACAGAGCGGCTTACACCGAGCCTCATCGGTGAATTCACACACATCTGCCGCAACGGTTTGCGGGGTGTCGACTCTGCCCATTCGGGGATCGACCGCAAGCTCTGCAGGTGTGGAGGCCCAACCCAGGAAGCTCCCTCGACCAGGGATGCATTCCATTCTCTCAGGAGGCGAACATGCCCCAGGTCACCATGCGTCAAATGCTCGAAGCCGGCGTCCATTTCGGTCACCAGACTCGCTACTGGAACCCGAAGATGGCACCGTATATTTTCGGTGCGCGCGGCAAGATCCACATCATCAACCTCGAAAAGACCGTACCGCTCTTCACTGATGCGATGAACTTCCTCTCGGGTCTTGCGCAGAAGCGCGGCACCATCCTGTTCGTCGGCACCAAGCGCTCCGCGCGTGAAGCCATCAAGGAAGAAGCCAGCCGTTGTGGCCAGCCCTTCGTCGCACAGCGCTGGCTGGGCGGCATGCTGACGAACTTCCGCACCGTCAAGGGTTCGATCAATCGTCTGAAGGAACTGGAAGCGGCGGCCACTGACGGCACATTTGAGAAGCTCGTCAAGCATGAAGTGCTGCAACTGCAGCGTGAAGCGCAGAAGCTGGAAGCGTCGCTTGGCGGAATCAAGAACATGAACGGCCTGCCGGATGCGTTGTTCGTGATCGACGTTGGGCACGAAAACATCGCCATCCAGGAAGCCAAGAAGCTGGGCATTCCCGTCGTCGCCGTGGTCGACACCAACTACGATCCTACCTTGGTTGACTACGCGATTCCCGGCAACGACGACGCCATTCGTGCGGTCCAGTTGTACGCCCGTGCAGCGGCTGACGCCGTGCTGGAAGGTCGCGCAGCGGCACCGCAATTTGCGCGTAGTGACGACGAGTTCGTCGAGCTGGATGCTGATGGCAACCCGGTCGTCAAGGAAGCCGCTGATCGCAAACCAGCGCCGCGTCGCCAGGCTCCCGGCAACAAGCGCGGTGCGCCAAGCAACAACCGTCGTGGCAGCGGCCGTAACGACAGCGCCGAATAATTTCGTCAGTTGACGGCTTGACTGTCACTGTTTCGACACCCTGCGGCACGATCCTTGTCGTGTCGCAGTTGCCGCCCGAGCGGCGCGACTGTCCCCTGAGATGCGGTTCCGTACCGCTCTTTGACACCAATTGAGGAACCCCATGGAAATTACAGCCAGTCTGGTGAAAGACCTGCGTGAGCGCTCTGGCGCCGGCATGATGGAATGCAAGAAAGCCCTGACCGAGTGCGGCGGTGATATTGACGCCGCCATGGAACATTTGCGCAAGACCGGTTTGGCCAAGGCCGACAAGAAAGCGGATCGTGTCGCCGCCGAAGGTCGCATCGTCGCGGCGTCGGCCGCTGGCAAAGCGGTTCTGGTCGAAGTCAATTCTGAAACCGATTTCGTCGCCAAAGACGAGAACTTTGTCGCCTTCGCCAGCTCCGTCGCAGATGCCGCGCTTGCTGCCAACGCGCTTGACGTCGAGGCGCTGAAGCTGGCCAAGCTGCCGTCGGGTGAAAGCGTCGAAGAGGCGCGCGCCGCCGTCATCGCCAAAGTCGGTGAAAACGTTCAGGTGCGTCGCATGGCCTCCATCTGCAGCGAGAATCACGTTGCTGCGTATATTCATGGCGGTCGCATTGGCGTTCTGGTTGAACTGAAGGGCGGCGACATTGAGCTTGCCCGTGGCTTGGCCATGCACATCGCCGCCATGAATCCGCCCTACAACAAGGCGAGCGACGTGCCTGCCGACTTTGTGGCGAAGGAAAAGGAAATCGAACTGGCCAAGATGTCTGAAAAGGACAAGGCCAAGCCTGCCGATATTCTTGAAAAAATCATCAGTGGCAAGATCAACAAGATCATCAACGAAGTGACCTTGTACGGGCAGCCCTATGTGCTCAACACCGACCAAACTGTTGAGCAAGCGTTGAAGGCAGCAAACGCTGAGGTCATCCAGTTCTCGCGCCTCGCCGTTGGTGAGGGTATCGAGAAGGTGGTTGAGGACTACGCTGCGGAAGTGATGAAGCAAGCCGGTCTGGCCTGAGCCCAGTCGTTTTCGAGCTGACAGAAACGCGACCTTCGGGTCGCGTTTCTCGTTTCCGGCCAGCAAGCCACCTTTTTGCCCTGTCCTGACCGACAGACCCGGATCGACGGGCTCAACTCGGTGCGCGTCGCATGCCATAATGCCACCTTCGTCCCCTTCCCCGCAGGGGTGGCCAAAGCACATGTACGGGAGTTCCGCATGGTGATCGCCATTCGCGATGTTTGCGACAACGATCTGGATGCAGTGATGGCGCTTAACAACGGGGCTGGACAGGGCATTCTGCCTTTGGACCTTGCGCAGATTCAGTTCTTCATGCGCGAGGCCGAGTACTTTCGTGTCGCCGAGATGGACGGCGAAGTGATCGGTTTTCTTATTGGTGTCTTGCCAGAAGCGCCGTATACGAGCTCGAACTTCCTCTGGTTTCGCGACCGTTATCCCAAGTTTCTCTACGTGGACCGCATCGTTGTCGCCGGATCGCGTCGCGGCGCGGGCTTGGGAAGGATTTTCTACGCCGACGTCACCAGTTACGCTGAGGTCCGCGTCCCGCTGCTCTGTTGCGAAGTGTTCCTCGAACCGCGTAACGATGCAGCGTTGTTGTTTCACGGTACCTATGGATTCCAAGAGGTTGGACAGCACGCGATGGCCGAGTCCGGTCGCAAAGTTTCCATGCTGGCCAAAGATCTGCCGAGCTTCCAGTATGTAGACCTGAACTACCTGCAGAAAGATGGGTTGCCGCACGAAGATTGGCTGCAAAGCCGCCGCATCCACAACACCACCAAGTCATAGTTGGAAATGAGCATCACCTCCTACGAACAAGCTGGCGAGCTGAAAATCGGTCAGGTTGGTATAGCCAACCTACGCATCAAGTCCATGGACGTATCGCAGCTGGTTGCGGAGATGCGCGAGCGTGTCGAGCGTGCCCCGAAGATGTTTCAGCATGCGGCGATCATTCTTGACTTTGGCTCACTGATGCACTGCCCACGGGTGGAAGAAGCAAGGGCACTGCAGAGTGCTCTGCGCGACTGTGGCGTGCTTCCTGTCGCGATCGCCGTTGGCACCAGCGACATTGAAGCCCTCGCGCGCGCACTCGAACTCCCTTTGCTGGCACGGTTTCGCGCGCAATATGAGAGTTCGGGAAATTCAAGTGATCTTCGTTCGGAAACGCCTGCCGCATCCCGACCTGAACCCACGACTTCAGCGCCGTTGAAGCCGTCGGCAGTTGGTGAAAGCACAGGGCTATTGCATTCAGCGCCGCTGCGATCCGGTCAGCAGATTTATGCGCAGGGGCGCGACCTAATTGTCAATGCCATGGTGGGCAATGGCGCCGAAGCCATTGCTGATGGCTCGATCCACGTCTATGGTGCCCTGCGAGGCAGAGCGCTGGCGGGTGCCCGCGGCGAGACGCAGGCGCGAATTTTTTGCCGTGAATTCAATGCGGAGTTGGTCGCCATCGCGGGCCAATACCGGGTGATGGAGACCGTTCCGCCAGAACTGCAGGGGAAGTCAGTGCAGATCTGGTTGGAAAACGACAAACTTCAGTTTGCGGTCCTGAATTGATTCCGAAATATGCACTTCTGGGAGATGCGTCTTGGCTGAAATCATCGTTGTCACTTCGGGGAAGGGTGGTGTTGGCAAGACCACCACCAGCGCCAGTCTGGCCATGGGTTTGGCGCGGATGGGAAAACGGGTCGCGGTGATCGATTTTGACGTCGGCCTGCGCAACCTCGACTTGATCATGGGCTGCGAACGCCGTGTGGTCTACGATTTTGTCAACGTCATCCATGGTGAGGCGACGCTCAAACAGGCGCTGATTCGCGACAAGCGATTCGAGAACCTCGCTGTTCTGGCTGCATCGCAGACTCGTGACAAGGATGCGCTAACCAAAGAGGGTGTGGAAAAGGTTCTGAAGGATCTGGACCAAGATGGATTTGACATCATTCTTTGTGATTCCCCAGCAGGAATTGAGAAAGGTGCCTTTCTGGCGATGTATTTCGCTGATCGCGCGGTGGTGGTCGTTAATCCTGAGGTGTCGTCCGTTCGCGACTCGGATCGCATTCTGGGGTTGCTGTCCAGCAAAACCCGAAAAGCCGAGCAAGGCAGTCGCGTGCAGGAGTATTTGTTTCTGACGCGTTACAACCCCAAGCGGGTGGAGTCCGGCGAGATGATGAGTATCGCGGATGTCGAGGAAGTCCTTGGCATCAAGGCAATCGGCGTCATCCCTGAATCGCCAGATGTGCTGAGCGCGTCAAACAAGGGCGAGCCGGTGATTCTGGACGATGCCTCGATCGCCGGACAGGCATACTCCGACGCCGTTGCTCGGTTGCTGGGCGAGGACCGGCCAATGCGATTTACCCAAGTTGAGAAGAAAGGCCTGCTGCAGAAGCTGTTTGGAGGCTGACCATGGGGATTTTCGACTTTTTGAGGGCGAAACCCAAGGCGACCGCCAATATCGCCAAAGAACGCTTGCGCATCATCGTGGCGCAGGAGCGCACACATCGAGGTGCGCCAGACTACCTGCCATTGCTGCGCAGAGAATTGCTGGAGGTCATCCGCAAGTACGTCAATGTCGATTTCGATGCCGTCAAGGTCGACCTGGTCAAGGACGGCGAGCACGAGGTGCTGGATATTTCTGTCGCATTGCCGGAAACCCGCCCCAGCGAAAATTCATGACGTCCGCCGAACCGACTTCGGAGGTGCTTCGATTGCGGGACATTTCCTGGTCGCAGGTTGCCGAAGTGCTGGATACCTATCAGTTGCAGCTCAGCCGCGTGCCGGATGGGCAACCGATCCCGGGAAGCTACTGGGGTGAATGCGAGGCGGGCATCATCGGCAGCGTGGTCTACGCGCGAAGCGATACGCCGGTTCACTCACTGCTGCATGAGGCCTGTCACCTGATTGTGCTGCCCGTGGAGCGGCGCTCACTTATTCACACCGACGCCACCGATTCGATCGACGAAGAGGACGCGACCTGCTACTTGCAGATTCTGCTCAGCGATTTGTTGGTTGGCGTGGGCCGTCAACGAGCAATGCAGGACATGGATGCCTGGGGATACACCTACCGCCTCGGCTCGACACGGGCCTGGTTTGAGCAGGATGCTGAAAATGCCTGCGACTGGCTGACGCAACGTGGCCTGTTGCCCTTGCATGCCACCAAAGGACAGTAAGAACAAGCTGGTAGCCTTCATTGGGCGCGCGGATAATGCGCACTCGATTTAACCCGACGCAACAACCTAGCCAGGAGAACGCTCATGTCAAGCGATGTCGTCATTGTCGGTGCAAAACGCACTGCGATCGGATCATTCCAGGGCCAGTTCTCGGGCGTTCCGACGCCGACGCTGGGCGCCGCAGCGATCCGTGCCGCACTGACCCAATCCGGACTTGCCGGTGAGCAGGTCGACGAAGTTCTGATGGGCTGCGTGCTGCCCGCCAATCTCGGTCAGGCTCCCGCACGGCAAGCCACGCTGGCTGCTGGTTTGCCGCTGGCCACTGGGGCCACTACGTTGAATAAGGTGTGCGGGTCCGGCATGAAAGCAATCATGCTCGCGCATGACCTCATCCGGGCCGGTTCCGCAAACGTCGTCGTCGCAGGCGGCATGGAATCCATGACCAATGCCCCACATCTACTCGCCGCTCGTGCAGGCATCCGCTATGGCGATGGCAAGCTGGTCGACCACATGGCATGGGACGGCCTCACCGATCCCTACAAAGGTCAGGCAATGGGGGTATTCG
>Ga0075163_10014275_pt1 | contig 10254 bp, 8 predicted proteins | sample JI1023141ADNA_FD_71478 | JGI IMG/M metagenome (GOLD analysis project Ga0075163, IMG submission 71478) | Wastewater effluent complex algal communities from Wisconsin, to seasonally profile nutrient transformation and Carbon sequestration -... | ecosystem: Engineered > WWTP > Effluent > Algae... | reverse complement strand
GGAGGACCAGCCCCTCGCCCGCGCTGGCAAGCCGCCCTGCTCGCGCTGGCGATCACCGGCGTGCTCGCCCTCGTGCTCGCCCTCGTGTACCGCCAGGGCGACGGCTGGATCCCCGCGCTCGGGGCGGCCCGCGACCTCACCCTCGGCGAGCGCGGCGCGCTGCGCCCGTTCACCGCCAGCTTCGAGGAGCTCAGCAACCAGCTGTTCCCGTGGCTGCCGCTGCTCGTCGTCGGCCTGCTGCACCCCGGTCGCGCGCGCTGGCCGGCCGCGTGGCTGCTGCTCGGCCTGGTCCTGATCAGCGCCTGGGCCCTGCGCTACGGCCCCCAGCCCGCGCCGCTGACCGTCCCCGCCGCCGTCGTCTGCGCCGCGGCCGTCGAGCACCTGCTGCACCCGCGCACCGGCGTCGCGGCCCGCCGCCTCGGCCTGCTGCTCGTGCTCGCCGGCGGCCTGATCCTCGCCAAGGACGTCCGCCGCACCCCGAGCCGCGTCGGCGCCGTGCTCGTCCACGGCAAGGGCGAGGCCGGCTACCCCGCGCGCGAGCTGCAGGCCGCCGACCTGCTCGCCGGCCTCGCCCAGCTCGCCGCGCTCGGCGTGCTCCTCGCCGCGCTGACCCGCCGTACCACCGCCCCGAACACGACCGCGACCACCCGCCTGCAGCGCCTCCAGGCCCGCCTGCCCGCCTGGCTCCCGACCGCGATCCTCCTCGCCGTCACCCTCCACCAGGCGCTGCGCTACGGCCACGGCCTGCTGCCGCGCACCTCGGAGCTGCTCTCGCTGCACCGCCCGCTGACCCGCCTCGCCGCCTGGCACGCCGCCGGCGCGCTGCCCGGCCCGCTCGCGCTGCACCGCATCAGCGACCCCGGCGTCGCGCTCTACGGCCCGCCGGAGTCCGACCGCGCCGCGCTGCCGACCCGCGACGCCGTCATCGAATGGCTGCGCGCCCCCGAGCCGGCCGCCGCCCTGATCCGCACCAGCGAGCTCGCCCCGATCTTCCAGCACAGCCGCGCCGCCGGGTGGCCGCTGTACGTGCTCGACGCCAGCAACCGCGACATCGTCCTGCTCGCCAACGCCGTGCCCGCGGGCGCCGCCGACGACAACCCGATCCGCCGGGTGCTGTTCGACGAGCCGCCCGCGCTCGCCCACGAGACCCTGCTGCGCTTCGAAAATTACCTCGAGGTCATCGGCTGGCAGTGGAGCGAGCCGATCGTGCGCGGCCGCGAGGCGACCCTCGAGCTCGCGCTGCGCGTGCTGGCCCCGCTGCCGACCGGCAGCAAGATCTACGTGCGCCTGCAGCAGGGCCGGCTGTCGCGCATCAACCCCGCGCCGCACGAGCTCGCCGAGGGCGTGTACCCGCCGCAGCACTGGCGCGCCGGCGACTTCATCCTGCACCGCTTCACCGTCGCCGTGCCGATGCTCGAGATCCTGCCCGGCGCGCACGAGGTCGTGATCGGCCTGCGCCGCACCGAGTCGAGCAACTACAAGATCTCGATCCCCGAGGGCGAGGCCGGCGAGCACGGCGTCACCGTGCGCGGGGCCGGCCGCGAGTTCGCGAACGTCGGCGAGGTCCAGGTGTGGTGAGCGTGTTATAAGCCGCCCCGTGGCGACCCCGGCCCCGAAGATCTACACCGTCGCCGAGCTCGTCAACCGCGCCCACCGCTGCATCGAGCAGAACTTCAACGGCGTGTACGTCGAGGGCGAGGTCACCAACCTCCGCGTCGTCAGCAGCGGCCACGCCTACTTCACGCTGCGCGACGCCGAGGCCCTGCTCCCGGTCGCGATGTGGCGCTCCGCGCTCGGGCGCCTGCGCTTCAAGCTCCAGGACGGCCAGCGCCTGCGGGTGTTCGGGCGCCCCGGCATCTACGCCGCGCAGGGCAAGTTCCAGCTCTACGCCGAGCGCGCCGAGCCGGCCGGACAGGGCGCGCTGCTCCTCCAGCTCGAGCAACTGCGGGCCAGGCTCGCCGCCGAGGGCCTGTTCGCGCGCGAGCGCAAGCGGCCGCTGCCGCGCTGGCCGCGGGTGATCGGCGTCGTCACCTCGCCGACCGGCGCGGCGATCCACGACATCCTCAAGGTCGCGCGCCGCCGCTGCCCGGTGCGCGTGCTGCTGAGCCCCGCGCAGGTCCAGGGCGACGACGCCGCGCCGAGCATGATCCGCGCGCTCGCCCGCCTGCAGCTGCGGCCCGAGGTCGAGGTCATCATCCTCGGCCGCGGCGGCGGCTCGAGCGAGGACCTGTGGGCCTTCAACGACGAGGCGCTGGCGCGGGCCGTCGCCGCCTGCCGCGTCCCGGTCGTGTCCGCGGTCGGCCACGAGGTCGACATCACGATCTGCGACCAGGTCGCCGACCTCCGCGCCGCCACCCCGTCGCACGCCGCCGAGCTCGTCGTCCCCGACCGCGACGCCTGCCACGTCCAGCTGCGCAACCTCGAGCGCCGCCTGGGCATGGCCACCCACCGCCGCCTCCTCAACGAGCAGAGCCGCCGCGAGCGCGCCACCCACCGCCTCCAGGCCGTCGCCCGCCGCCTCCTCCTCACCCCGCGCCGCCGCCTCGCCGCCCTCCTCGCCCGCCTCGAGGCCGTCCATCCCCGCCGCCGCGTCGACCGCGACCGCAAGCGCCTCGCCGCCCTCCTCGCCCGCCTCCAGCTCCAACACCCCCGCCACCGCCTCGCCGCCGCCCAGCGCCGCCTCGCCGCCCTCCTCGCCCGCCTCGAGCGCCAGCACCCGCAGCACCGCCTCGCCGCCGCCCGCCACCGCCTCGCCGCCGCCGAGCTCGCCCTGCGTCGCCGCGCCGCCCAGCTCGGCCAGCCCGCCCGCCTGCGCCTCGCCCGGGCCGCCGGCGCCCTGCACGCGCTCAGCCCGCTGGCCGTGCTCGAGCGCGGCTACGCCGTGGTCACCGACAGCGCCGGCCGGGTCGTCCGCGACGCCGCGCAGGCGCAGGTCGGCGACGAGCTCGCGGTCCGCCTCCACGCCGGCAGCCTGCGCGCCCGCGTCCTCGCCCGCGACTGACCGCGACCGACCGTTCGCGGCCCGCCTCCACGCCGGCAGCCCGCCCGCCCGTCGGCCCACCCACGCTCCGCGACCGCGATCGCAGCGTCCTCCCCCCGCCGGCGCGTGACACCTGTCCGCGCCACCGCTGCTGCATGGGTCACGCGCCGCCAGCTGACCTGCACCCCCATTCCCGCAGCAATTCTCTTGAACGAAATTTCTGCAGTTTTATAATCCTCGGGGCATGGATCGGCTGTATCGGCTCCTCGTGGTCCTGTGGGCCACGCTCGCCACGGCGGGGCTGTGCTTTCAGGGCGTCGAGCCCGTCGCCGAGCCGCTGGTCCAGGCCCGGGAGGCCGAAAGCCTGCCGGACCACGCCCAGCGCGTCGGCCTGCCGGACCCGAGCCCCGCCGTCGCCGGCGAGCGCGACGAGGATCCGCGCGGCGCCGTCGAGGACGACGACGACCTCGCCCACGGCCCGCGCGACCACCTCGTGGTCCTCGCCCCGCGCGCCCGCCGGATCCAGCGCCTGCGCGGGCCCCCGACCGCGACGCGGGCGACGGACTGGCGACCGCGGAGCTCCCGCGGGCCCCCGACGCGAGCCTAGAGGCCCCCGTGTGTCCTGTCCGAAAGGACAGCTGCGCCCCTCCGAGCTGCGTCCCCGAAAGCCCCCATGAACGATCGCAACGTCCCCAAGGACGGCCTCGCCGGTTTCAAAGAGAACCTCCGCGCCGACCTCCTGTCCGGTTTCCTCGTCTTCCTGATCGCCCTCCCGCTGTGCATCGGCATCTCGATCGCCAGCGGCTTCGGCCCCGTCGGCGGCCTGTTCACGGCCATCATCGGCGGCATCGTCGTCAGCTTCTTCTCCGGCGCGCCGATCACGATCAAGGGCCCGGCCGCCGGCCTGATCCCGATCGCCGCCGGCTGCGTCGAGGCGTTCAAGGCCGACCCGACGACCGCGGCCGGCGCCTACCAGTGCGCGCTCGCCGTGGTCGTCGTCGCCGGCGTCCTCCAGATCATCGCCGGCCTGCTGCGCGGCGGGGTGATGTCCGACTTCTTCCCGAGCGCCCCGGTCCACGGGATGCTCGCCGCGATCGGCGTGCTGATCATCTCGAAGGAGCTCCACACGACGCTCGGCGTCAACGCGGCGGCCAAGACCGCCGTCGGCCGCATCGCCGAGATCCCGCACAGCTTCATGCACCTGAACCCGCGGGTCGCGCTGATCGGCGGCATCAGCCTGCTCATCCTCGTCATCATGCCGCGGATCAAGAGCAACATCGCCCGCCGGATCCCCGCCCCGCTGGTCGTGCTCGCCGTGGCCATCCCGCTCGGCATGTACCTCGACCTCGGGACCCTGCACACCTACGTGTTCGGCGGCGTCGAGCACACGATCGACCCCAAGCAGCACCTCATCAACCTGCCCGCGAGCATCGCCGACGCGATCACGTTCCCGGACTTCTCGCACATCCTGCACGAGGCGTCGATCCAGTACATCATCCTGTTCGCGCTGATCGGCAGCATCGAGTCGCTCGCCAGCGCCAAGGCCGTCGACACCCTCGACCCCTACAAGCGCAAGAGCAACTTCAACAAGGACCTGCTGGCGATCGGCGTCGGCAACACCGCCGCCGGCCTGGTCGGCGGCCTGCCGATGATCTCGGAGATCGTGCGCAGCAGCGCCAACGTCAACAACGGCGGCAAGACCCGCTGGGCCAACTTCTGGCACGGCGTGTTCCTGCTCGGCGTCCTCGCCCTCGTCCCGAACCTGCTGCACTACATCCCCCGCGCGGCGCTCGGCGCGATGCTGGTGTTCACGGGCTTCCGCCTCGCCTCGCCCAAGGAGTTCGCCCACATGCTCCACGTCGGCAAGGAGCAGCTCTTCATCTTCCTCGTCACGATCGTCGTCACCGTCGTCGAGGACCTGCTGTGGGGCATCATCGCCGGCATCATCGCCAAGATGGTCATCCACGTGCTCAACGGCGCGCCCGTGTCCGCCCTGTTCAAGCCGACCGTCGTCGTCCATCCCGATGCAGACGGCCCCGGCACCGTCCGCCTCGAGGTCCAGAAGGCCGCCATCTTCAGCAACTACATCGGCCTCAAGCGCATCATCCAGCGCTTCACCGACCGCGACGTCGTCATCGACTTCTCCACTACCCGCCTCGTCGACCACAGCGTCATGCAGTACATGCAGGAGACCGCCGCGGACTTCTCCCGCCAGGGCCACACCTTCCTGGTCACCGGCCTCGACCGCCACGTCCCGCTCTCCGACCACCCGCAGGCCGCCCGCAAGCGCGCCGCCTGAACGGATCGATGTTCCGCGGGCGGCGACCCGGGGTCGACACACGGCCATCGGGCCGCCGCCGCGCGCCGCGGGCGCAAAAACGCGAGCCGATCTCCCGGCGGACACGGCGCTCCATGTCGCTCACGTCCCCCAGGATCACTCCCGGATTCGTGGCCCCGGTCACATGCGTCCTGGGCGCAATCCTGGGGCCACCCAGCGGGAGGCTCTCGGGCCTGTGATCCGATGTCCCACAGCACCCTGCAGACCACCAAATCGCACATAATTTGCCTTTTTCTGTACTCCAGGGGTTGCGCCGCCCCCGGGCTCCCGCCTACCGTGAGATCCTCCAGTGCGATGTGAAAATCGCGCTCCCGACTCGCCCACTGCACCCAGGAGCCCAGAAGCGCATGCGTGACGCGGCAGTTCGACCCTCCCTCCGGAATCTCCAGCGACGTTCCGCGCAATGGTTTGCGCGCCTCGGGCTGGGCGCCCTGCTCGGGCTCGGTGCCTGCGAAAACCCGGACGCGCCCGCCCATCTGCGCCTGGTCGACGTGCCCGAAGAGCTGCCCGCGCCGATGCCGGTGCAGGCGATGCACTTCGAGCCCAACGCCGCCGCGCTGCCGACCCTGACGGCCACCCCGGCCGCGGACACGAAGATCGCCCCGGTCTCGGAGGTGTTCTGGACCGCCAAGGAGCCGAAGACCGTCCAGCAGCTCGCGCTCGACTGGGGCCTCAAGCTCGACGCCATCACCCGCCTCAACCCCGAGCTCGGCCCCGACACCAGGCTCGCCGAGGGCGACCGGCTCCGGGTCTACCGCTTCGACCCGGAGAACCCGCCGCAGTCGATCGGCTCGCCCAACCGCGGCAAGCTGCGCAACGGCATGCCGCTGCCCGAGGGCGACGCCTGGCGCCTGCGCCCGGTCCGGCGCCGCGCCTACGGCACCCACGTCACCGTGACCTCGCTGGTCCAGGCCTTCGAATCCTACGGCGAGCAGTTCCCCGACGGCCCGAAGATCCGCGTCGGCGAGCTCGCCAAGCGCACCGGCGGCCGCGTCTCCCCGCACGCCTCGCACCGCTCCGGCCGCGACGTCGACATCGGCTACATCTTCCGCGGCGACGACAACGGCGAGGACCGCTGGCGCTACATGCACGAGCGCAACTTCGACGCCGCCAAGAACTGGTACCTCATCCAGGAGATCCTCAAGTCCGGCAAGGTCCAGACGATCTACGTCAGCAAGAAGCTGCAGAGGCTCCTCCACCGCGAGGCCGCCAAGACCCTCGCCCCCACCGAGCTCGCCGCCCTGTTCGAATACCCCCGCACCGAGCAGAGCCCCTACGCCACCATCCAGCACTGGAAGGGGCACCACAATCACATGCACGTCCGCTTCCAGTGCGAGCCCGGCAACCGCCGCTGCCGCGCCCGCGGCCGCTGACCCGCCCCGCATCACGCCCGACCCGAAGGGCCCGACGCTTCACGGCGCGGGTCCTTCGTCGCGCGGACACCCCGGCGCGTGGAGGCTGCGCGGGCCCCCGAACCCGCGTCCGACGCCCTTGCCCGCCGCAACAGCCCGGGGCATCGTCACCCGGAGCGCATGCCCCCCGTCGTCGACCTCACCGGAAAAGTCGCCATCATCACCGGCTCGAGCCGCGGCATCGGCCGCGCGATCGCCGAGACCATGGCCCGCGCGGGCGCCCGCGTCGTCGTCTCGAGCCGCAAGCGCGAGGCCTGCGAGTCCGTCGCGGCGGGCATCCGCGACGCCGGCGGCGAGGCCCTGGTCGTCCCCTGCAACATCTCGGACCGCGCCCAGATCGACCAGCTGGTCGACGCCACGCTGGCGCAGTGGGGCCGCGTCGACGTCCTGGTCTGCAACGCCGCGAGCAACCCGTACTTCGGCCCGCTGCTCGGCCTCGCCGACGAGGTCTTCGCCAAGATCATGCACAACAACGTGCTCGCCAACCTGTGGCTCGCGCGCCGCGTCGCGCCCGGGATGAGCGAGCGCAAGGACGGCGCGATCATCGTCGTCTCGAGCGTCGGCGGCCTGCGCGGCGACGCCTGGCTCGGCGCCTACAACATCTCGAAGGCCGCCGACATGCAGCTCGTCCGCAACCTCGCCGTCGAGCTCGGCCCCGCCGGCATCCGCGTCAACGGCATCGCCCCCGGCCTGATCCGGACCGACTTCGCGAAGGCCCTGTGGGAAAACCCCGCCCTGCTCGAGCGCATCGAGGCCCGCACCCCCGTCGGCCGCATCGGCGAGCCCGACGACGTCGCCGGCCTCGCCGCCTTCCTCGGCTCGCCCAGCGCCGCCTTCATCACCGGCCAGGTCCTGGTCGTCGACGGCGGCCTGACGACCACCAACGCCTGGTAGGCCCGCTCACAGCCCGATGTCGCGGCACGTGCAGCCCGGGACGCCCGGCCCGCAGCTCGCCGGTGCCGCCGCGTTGCCCGGCGCGAAGGTCAGCGGGAACAGCCGCTCCTCCGCCTGCGCGTGGCTGTCGACGCGCATCCACACCGAGTCCGGGTCGTCCTCGCCGCCGGCGATCGCCGCGATGTCCTCGTTGGTCAAGAATGGCATCAGCAGCGAGCCCGTGCCGTCGAGCGGCGTGTCGCCGACGTAGATCGACCCGGTGTTGATCGCGTGCGGCCCCGTGAACTCGCAGGCCCCCGCCGGGAACTCGCCGAACACGTCGGCCGGGCACGCCGCCCCGGTCGTGTCCGGGTGATAGAACATCAGCGCGAGGTCGCAGTTCATCGCCGTGCACTTGAACGTGTACTTGAACTTCCAGCCCGGCACCGTCAGACACGGGTGCGCGCACGTCGACACCGACAGCGCCAGCTTGTCGCCCGGCTGCACCGTGTCGCTCACGCACACCGTGCCGCGAAAGAACGGCAGCACGAACGGCGCCAGGTCGCCGCCCCCGACCCCCGTGCAGCCCTCCGGCGTGTCGCACGGGACCGGCTCGCCCGTCGTCGGCGCGCTGGGGTCGCCGCTCGTGTCAGCGCTCGCGTCGCCGCTGCCGTCCGCCGCCGTCGAGGTCACGACGCCGCCGGTCGGCCCGCTGGTGGCGCTATCGGTCCCGGTCCCGCCGCCGCTCGACGCCGACTCCGTGGTCGGGCTCGACTGCTGCGTCTGGGTCTCCCCCTCGTCCTTGTTACACCCGGCGAGAGTGCACCCGGCGAGGGCGAGCGCGGCGACCGACAGCGAGGCGACGAGGACCGGGCGGGGCTTGATCATCCGCCGAATATAGCGAAGCTGCGGCGCCGACCCGCGGGTTGTTGATGCGCCGCGCACCAAGGTCTGGCGGCCCCACCCTGTCGCCTGGCTCACGACGCGCAGACGTTGCCTGCGGGGCCCCCGCGTGCGAGCGTTGCGCGGCCATGATCAACCTTCGCATGTGGTCCCGGGCGCTGCGCGTGATCCCGCGGGTCAGCAAGGACGAGTGGGCCCGCCTCGACCTCGTCAGCCGCTGGCTGATCGCCACGCGGGCCGCCGTCTTCATCATGACCGCCGTCTCCGCCGGCATCGGCGGCCTGCTCGCGCTGCGCGACGGCATGTTCCACGGCCCGCGCTTCCTCGCGTGCATGCTCGGGCTCGTGTTCGCCCACGCGACCAACAACCTCCTCAACGACCTCACCGACCACCTCAAGGGCGTCGACAAGGACAACTACTTCCGCGCCCAGTACGGCCCCCAGCCGCTCGAGCACGGCCTGCTGTCGATCGCCCAGGTGCTGCGCTACGCCGCCTTCTCGGGCGCCGTCGCCCTCGCCTCCGGCCTCTACCTGGTCCTTGCGACAGGCAGCGTGACGCTCACCCTCATGGCCGCGGGGGTCTTCTTCGTCCTCTTCTACACCTGGCCGCTCAAGTACATCGGCCTCGGCGAGCCCGCCGTGCTGCTCGTGTGGGGCCCGCTGATGGTCGGCGGCACCTACTACGTGGTCACCGGCGGCCACTGGGACCCGAGCGTCACGCTGATCTCGCTGGCCTACGCGTTCGGGCCGACCGCCGTGCTGTTCGGCAAGCACACCGACAAGCTCGAGGCCGACCGCAAAAGGGGCATCCGCACGCTGCCCGTGCTGCTCGGCGAGCCCGCGTCGCGCTTCTGCGTCGCCGGCATGCTGCTCGCGCAGCTGTTCCTCACCGTGACCCTCGTCGCCCGCGGCGCGCTCGGCTGGCCGCTGCTCGTCACCCTCCTCGCCATCCCGGCCCTGCTGCAGACGCTGCCCGTGTTCATGCGCCCGCGACCCACGACGCGCCCCGAGAAGTTCCCGGCCCACATCTGGCCGACCTACCTCGTCGCCTACGCGTTCCGGTATAACCGCGTGTTCGGCCTGCTGTTCATCCTCGGCCTCGTCGCGGACCTGCTGCTGCGCTAGCAGCAGCCGTCGGCCGCCGGTCACCCGACGTGGGGCCCGAGAGCCCCACGATCAGACCCCAGCGCCAGAACCCGGCGCCAGAACCCGACGCCAGAACCCGACGCCAGAGCGCCGGGTCCGCGGCTCACTTGGAGCAGATCGGCGCCGCGTTCGGGTCCTCCTGGACCTTGTTGGCGACCTGATAGCAGCCCCACACGACCTCGAGCTCGCGGCACGAGCCGGGGTTGAGCTCGATGAACTTCTTGGCCTTGGCGCGCGCCTCGGGGGTCGGTCCGATGCCCGGGCCGACCCACTGCAGCTGCAGCCGCCCGAGGATCTCCTTGGTCAGGCCGACGTTGATCGTCTCGCGGGCGGCAGCGCTCTCGACACACTGGTTGTAGTCGACGACGTTCTGCATCACGCAGACGTTGCCCTGGGTCATCACGTAGCCGGAAGCGCAGCTCCCGGGGCCGGTCGAATCCTTGCCTTTGCAGGCGACGAGGGCGAGGGACGAGAGGGCGAGGACAGCGAGCATTCGGTGCATGGGGAGGCCTCTTAGCGTGTTCGAGCCCCCTTATGCCACAGCTACGGCCCACGGGCACGAAAACTTCGCCGCCGCGGCCTCCCCCTCGCAAACACCGTCCA
>Ga0075163_10014274_pt1 | contig 10254 bp, 3 predicted proteins | sample JI1023141ADNA_FD_71478 | JGI IMG/M metagenome (GOLD analysis project Ga0075163, IMG submission 71478) | Wastewater effluent complex algal communities from Wisconsin, to seasonally profile nutrient transformation and Carbon sequestration -... | ecosystem: Engineered > WWTP > Effluent > Algae... | reverse complement strand
TGCTTGCAACTGAACTATGTTTTGATTACAATCTAAAATTAAATCTGGGCCAACACTTGTTTCATTTACATTTACAGTGTAACTAGTATAGCATGTATCAGATAAACCAGCAGTATAAAAGAAATTAAAAGTAGAGTCGGTAGTTGGCACTGCCGTAAAAACTGCAGGCGAAGGACCTAAATTCTGACCAGTTTCAACAGAATATATTTCATACGCAGGATTTGCAGAAGCTATTGTAATATTATCTAAACCCCAATGGTCGCAACAAGCACCCGAATTATTTTCTTGTACCCATTGAAAACTTGTGCTCGTGGTCAAAGCCCCAGGTGGTATGTTTACACAAACAGATGTCCATACTTCAAATGGACCACCTCCTGCACCTACACCTGGTGTGGTAACATTCGGATTTCCTGGCAGTATTGTACCATTTGGTGCATAATATATAATATCTACCCAACCACTACCAGTGTTATATTGTAGAGAAATCCCTTCATCATACTGATCTGGTTGTTCTGGAGTGGCACCATTGGCATAAGATCCACTGTTACCATCTGCATAAACAAAATCAAAACAAATTTGACCACCACCACTTACATCATAACTTACTGTAGTTAAAGCTGTTGGAGTTACAGCAGATGGACCCATCCAAAAATAGTCATCATTGGTTGGGCTTGGAATATACGGTTCATCATACTGTGCTCCCGAAGTTGAAGCCCAACCAGTATCAGATGGACCGCCAGCCGTAAATGTATCTGACAGCGACAATGATGCATAGGCATTAAATTCAATAAATAAGGAATCGCCACAATCTAAATTTGCCGCATTGGCAAAAGAAGATATAACACACTGCGTATAAGATTCTTTTACTAGAAATAGTGTTAAAAATATAATTACTATTTTTTTCATATAGGTTTGATTTTTTTTACCTTATCAAGGTAATACTTCCATTTTGTTGAATGGTTGCGTTGTTTAAAAAAGTTAAAGTTACAGAATATGTAAAAACACCTGGAGATTGATCTACACCTTGGTAGGTTCCATCCCAAGTTTGGAATTGATTGCTTCCTTGGAAAACCATTTCACCCCATCTATTAAATATCATCATGTTGGCGCTTTGTATATCTTGACCAAATATTTGAAATTGGTCGTTTATACCATCTCCGTTTGGTGTAAATGAATTTGGAATAAAGTAAAATAACGAGTCATTTACATAAACAAATGCTTCTGTATAGTTGTAGTTTGAACAACCATTAGTATCTGTAACGACTACACTATATACTATATCGTTATAAACGGTAACTAAAGGATTTTCACAATCAGTACAGCTTAAACCGTTTGTAGGTGTCCAACTGTAAGTCAAAGGACCTGCTGCGTTTTGAACGTTTACTGTAAGTTGTACTGTGTCTCCCATATTTATTACTGACGAATCTGGTGCAATATTAGCTAAAATTGGTAAAACATTTGCTATAGTTTGTGAAGAGTTTACAGAACACCCGTTTGCATCTGTAACGGTAACAGTATAAACACCAGCACCTAGACCAGAAATTTTATCAGAAGTAACACCAGACGGCGACCAATTGTAAGTATAATAAGGTGAGGTAGCATTTGGAGAACCTCCAGAAGCATAAACTACCATTGCCGCATCATTTGCTCCGAAACATGACATTTCGCTAAGTATTACTATACTATCTATTACTATTTGATTTGGTTCTAAAATATCAACCAGAAGTGTATCTGAGCATAAATTATTATCAAACACATAAACTGGATATGTTCCCGCATCAATATTAGTATAAGAAACAGGTGCACTGTTTGCACTTGTTAAAACATTTCCATCAAAGATAAAACTGTATGCTGGCGAACCACCAGTTGCTGAAAATTTAATACTTCCATCTGTCAATCCAAAACAAGAAACATTTACTTGGTTAGATTGAGCTAAAACCAATTCGGCAGGTTGAGTAACTGAATAATTTCCAGTAACTTGACATCCATTTGCATCTGTTATTAATATAGTATAGCTATTAGATGCAGCAAGATTATTAAAAGTAAATAAATTGGTAAATGGAACTGCTGCTGCTGCATTTAAAGAAATCGTAAAAGGTGCTGTTCCGCCTGTTAAAGTATTTACTTGAAGACTTCCATCTGCTAAACCAAAACATGATACACTAGTTGAGTTTACCGTCATAGCTAAAGCTACTGGCTGTGTTATTGTAACACTTAAAACACTAGAGGTACAGTTATTTGCATCTTTTATTATTAAATTATACGTTCCTGCTGTTAAGTTGTTATAATTATTAGTTGTAGAATATGATGTTCCATTATTTATAGAATAGGTATATGGTGCAGATCCACCCGTTGCAGAAAAAGCGATTTGTCCATTACTTCCTCCAAAACATGTTACGTTTTTAGAAGAATCTAGGGTCAATACTATTTGAGTAGGTGTTTCGATAGTATCTACTCTTGTAGCTAATGGACAGTTATTGCTATCTGTTACGCTAATGTTATAAATACCACCTACAAGGTTTGAAAACAAACCAGTAGTTTGAGTTGTTCCTCCATTTATACTATAAACATAAGGTAAAGTACCTCCTGTAGCAGTTATATTTAAACTTCCGTTTGTAGAACCAAAACATGTAGCATCTACCACAACAACATTTGTTATTACTAATGTATCTGGCATATCTAAAACTATATTGTTTATAGTATCTAGGCAGCCATTGCTATCTGCAATGTATGCTGTATATGTTCCATTTGACAAGTTATTAAATGTTCCATTTGCTTGTGGCAAAACAGAAGTATTTAATGCAAAACCATAAGGCGCAGTTCCACCATTTGTTGTAACAACTATTTGTCCGTTATTTAAACCAAAACAAGTTAAATCTCTTGATGTATTTGTACTTACTAAATTTGCTGGTTCAAAAATTGTTACTTGAATAGAGTTTGCGCAGCCATTTGCACCTGTAACTAAAAACGTATTTAAACCTCCATTAATATTTGTAAATAAAGAATCTGCTTGGGTTGCACCTCCGTTTACACTAAAAGTAAAAGGTGGCGTGCCCCCGCTCGTATTTAACTGAACCGTAGCGTCATTTGCTCCAAAACAAGAAATACTGTCTGCAGAACCTAAGCTTAGAGCCACGCCTGCAAGGTTAATTACTTGGCTAGTTACTTGTTCCGAACATCCATTTGCATCTGTAGCAGTAAGGGTGTAAATTCCAGAAACCACGTTTGGTAAATCTTCGGCTGTACCAACTACCGCAGAGCCATTGCTCCAGCTAAAGGTATAAGGCAAAGTTCCACCAGATAAACTAACGTAAACACCTCCATCTGTACCGCCACATGTTGCATTTAAAGTACTGTCTAATGTTAAAACTAAGTCTGTTGGTTCAAAAATAGTATCTAAAATCGCTGTACTTAAACAGTTATTTGCATCACGTACTTGTATAGTATAGTTTCCTGCTGCTACATTAAAAGTATTAGTATTTCCAAAAGTTGGAACACCATCTATACTATACATATAAGGAGCAGTGCCACCAAGTGCACTAAAATTTATTGAACCTAAAAGTCCAAAACAATTTGCACTGTCCACTATTAAGTTATTTATATACAAACTATCTGGCTGTGTTAAAGTAACTATAACAGTATCAAAACATCCGCTAGTGTCTTGTACAAATATAGTATATACACCAGAGTCAAGCGCATTAAAAACTCCTGTAGGTTGAAAATTGACACCATCTAAAGTATAGCTATACGACTGTGAGCCACCGCTTGCGCTTATATTTATATAACCATCAGCTCCTCCAAAACAAGTTATATTTTTAATACTATCTATACTTAAGCTTAAAGAAGAAGGCTGTACCAATGTTATCATAGTGTCTATAGAAGGACAAGCACCATCAGAAATTGTAATATTGTATGTGCCACCAGCTAAGCCAGTAAAAGAATTTGTTCCTTGCGAAACACCTGTACTATCATTAGTATATGTTACTATTAAAGCAGGGTTGGTAAGAAATACCTCAATAACACCATCATCTATACAACTAGCATTTTGTGTATATATGCTGTCTATAATTAAAGGTGCACCACCTCCAATAGTTATAAGTGTATCAAAATTACAACCTGAACCGTCAGAAATAGTTAAAGAATGTGTGCCTCCATAAAGGTTATTGAATAAGCCGTTTGCTTGTGGAGTACCATTATCTAAAGTAAAAGTTAGAGGAGAAACTACCCCTCCATTTGCAAAAATTATTAAACTACCATTAGCTACCCCACAGGTTGCATTTGTTTTTAACACATTGAGTACTTTAATATTAGATACCGTAATGGTAATATTTGCAAATTGCGAACAACCTACAGAATCTGCTTTAACGGTATATGTAGTAGTAGCTGCTGGATATACAAACGGATTTCCTGAAGTGGTATCGCTTATGGTTCCATTATTTGGTGTCCACGCATAAGAAATAGCGCCACCCGTAGTAAACAATTGTGTGGTGTCTCCTGCACAAATAGTATCTGTACCCGATGCACTAAATTGGAATGAAGCTGTAGCATTTACTTGTACCGTATCATAATATGTACAACCTGTAGCGCCTGTTACTGCTACTGTATAGGTTATGCCTCCAGCAGTTAAAGTAGAAATTGGATTTCGAATGTTTGGATTGCTCAAATTTGTAGCTGGCGACCAACTATAGGTATATGCTCCACCACACGTATTGGTATATACTACACCCGCTGGCGGTGTAGGGCCTGCAGCATGAACTATAGCACCGTTTAGCACAACATTATAACTGACCTCATTTTGGAAAGAGCCAGTATTGTTATAAGTTAATTGTAAAGTAGCATTGCCCGGTACAGATAAAGTATATGTAGCACTAGAACTACTAGCAATAGTATATGTTCCAGCTACTACTCCATTTATACTGGCTACTAAATTGTTTCCATTCCAACCATCGCCCCAAGAGTCGGCAAGGTTAAATGTATAAAGACAAGGTGGTGGCGTACCTACAACTGCCGCATTTAATGGCACAGGCAAACCTGTACAAACTGTTGTATCTGCAGGTGTTGCGTTTACTTCAAAACCATTCACAAAAATATCGTAAGTGTTTTCATAAACACACCCAAACTGATTTGTAGTATGGTAGGTATATGATTGTGAACCTACGGCCGAAGGTTGGATTATTATAGTATTTGAACTACCAACGGTATCAACAATTGTAGGGTTTGGATCCCAATAACCCAAGTCGTACATCATTACAAATGAATCTACTTCTGGATACATACAAGGATCTATATTTAAAGACCAATTGAAAATGTAACCATCATCAATAGTCAAGTTATCTTGAATTTGTAACTGCCATAAACCATTTATTGGGCAGCCTATTAAGTTCGTAAAAGAGGTTACTGGTAGATATACATTTGGAACAATTGTACCAGAAGTACCAGGTGAATTTGTTGGTGTTTGTGTAGGTCCATTTACTAACAAACCGTTTGTGGAAGTATTAGAAAAACAATAATCCAATCCATTTCCAATAACGTTTGGTGCACCAAAAGCTTGATCCCATGGATTTCCTAAGAAAGTATCACTACCACCTGGATAAGCTTTTAAAGTTACAGATTGGCCGTTAGGACAAACTAGAGCTATACTTAAATCTCCAATATAAGAATGCTCCATATTGATACAAATTTCTAGAATATCTCCACAGTCTTGAATAGTGTCACCTAAATCAAAACCAGATAATTGAGCAGGGCTTATATATATATTACCAGTTCCATCGGGTAGAAAAGTAGAATCACCACTATAGAACGGAGGAACAAAATATACAGTATCTCCCTGTACTATTTGCCCATTTACTATAAGACCTGCAGGCAAACCAGTAAGTGTATCTGACTCTCCTAAACAAAAAATGGTATCTAATAATGGAACAAATTCTGGTATTGGAGCTACCCTTACTTTAAATATTTGATCTTGATAGTTTCTACAACCATTAATATCGTAACTTACCAATTTAGCAACATAACCACCTGGTGCGCTATAAAAATTTGACTGCGTAATACCTGAATCTACATCTAAAGTAGATAAATCCCAATACCATAAAAATCTAGAAGTAGCGTTTGATTGTGGGTATTCAATATTGTTTTCTGGAAAATCATTTGAAGCCGTTACAAAAACGGTATCCCCTAAACATACATCTATGTATGTATCTGTAAGTGTTGAAGTCGTATCTGGTATAGTAGCTGCTATATTTGAATTAAATTGCTGACACCTTGCATTACAAATTAGATTAAAAGCAAAACTACCAACGTTTGCATCGCCATTTGAAATAAATTCAAAGGTTAAACAACCCGAAGCGTTTCCTACTGTGGCTTGAAACTGCGCTCCTAAAGCATAAATAGTATTTACATCTAAAGGCATATCTGGAAACAATGGCGCAGCTGTGCTGTTTCCGTTATAGATATTTAATATATCGCCGTCGGCTATATTCATTAAGGTCATATTGGCAAAAACACCAAAACCTGGCGAGCCTGGACATATTGTAAAAACAAAATTTTGATTGGCTGTATAATTTCCTGCTACACCTCCTGAATCATACAAGTTTCCACCTGTACCACAGTTTACAGTGGCAGAAGTGGTTGACATATTGAAGTTTTGCGCCTTTAGTACAAGACTAGAAAGAACCATCAAAATGCTTAAAAATAATATTTTCTTCATACTAAAAGGTTTAGTTGTGTTAATGCAAGCTATAAAAATAGCAAAAAACTTATACTTTCATACAAATTATTGGTTTTATAACTTTGCTTCCACAAATTTAAAAAAGCTTTGCTGAAAAAATAAATACAAATTTTTGGGTTTGTGGAAATCAGCAAGACATTACTCAGAAAAGCATCACAAGAACTTTGTGGTTTTAGCGGAAATAAATTTTAATATTCATAAGACAAATTTTCCTTTCAAAAACAAATTTCATAATTTTCCTTGCCAATTTGACACCAAAAACGCCTTGGTATATCTTTTGACTAAAATGCTGTAAATAAATAAAAATAGAAACCATGAGTGAAACAGCACAAAAAGGTAAAATTAATGTTACCGCAGAAAACATTTTCCCGATTATTAAAAAATTCTTGTATTCTGACCAAGATATTTTTCTTAGAGAATTAATTTCTAACGCTACAGATGCTACTCAGAAATTAAGAATGCTCTCTAAAAAAGGCGAAGTAAAAGGCGAACTTGGAGATTTGACAATAGAAGTAAAATTAGACAAAGAAGCCAAAACGATTACTTTTTCTGATAAAGGAATCGGTATGACAGCCGAAGAAATCAAAAAATATATTACTGAAATAGCTTTTAGTTCGGCAGAAGAATTTGTAACAAAATTTGAAGGAATAGAAGACAAAGCACAAATCATAGGTCATTTCGGTCTTGGTTTTTATAGTGCATATATGGCAGCCGACACGGTGGATATTATTACCAAATCGTACAAAGACGAGCCAGCTACAAAATGGACTTGCGATGGCAGCCCAGAATATACAATTGAAACGCACGAAAGAACCGAAAGAGGAACAGATATTGTGCTACACGTATCAGATGATTCTTTAGAATTTTTGGAAGAACATAAAATATTAGGTCTTTTAAATAAATACTGTAAGTTTTTACCAATTCCTATTCAGTGTGGCGAAGAAAGCTACTGGGAAGGCGAAGGTGATGACAGAAAAGAACTGAAAAGACCTAGAATCATTAACAATACCAATCCAACTTGGAAAAAAGCACCAGCAGATTTAACCGATGCAGATTATTTAGCTTTTTACAAAGATCTGTATCCAATGGCAGAAGAGCCTTTGTTTTGGATTCATATGAATGTAGATTATCCATTCAACTTGACGGGAATTTTGTATTTTCCAAAATTGAGTAAATCTATAGAAGTACAAAAAAATAAGATTGGTTTGTATTCAAACCAAGTATTTGTAACCGACAATGTAGAAGAAATAGTTCCAGAATTTTTAACGCTTCTTCACGGTGTTATCGATTCACCAGATATTCCTTTGAACGTTTCAAGATCTTATTTGCAGTCAGATTCGAATGTAAAGAAAATTACTTCGCATATTTCTAAGAAAGTTGCCGATAAGTTGAATGATTTATTCAAAAACGATAGAAAAGCCTATGAAGAAAAATGGGAAAGTATAGGGGTTTTTGTGAAATACGGAATGCTAAGTGATGACAAGTTTTTTGATAGAACAAAAACTTCTTGTTTGCTAGAAAATACTGAAAAAGATTTTTTTACTATAGAAGAATACAAGGAAAAAATAAAAGCAAACCAAACAGACAAAAACAAGAAAGAAATCTTTTTGTATAGTAATGATGTAGAGGTTCAAGATGCATATATAGAGTCTGCAAAAGGAAGAAGTTATGATGTTTTGAAAATGGATGTAATGATAGACAACCATTTTATGCAGCATTTAGAAAGCAAAGAATCTGATATTCAGTTTAAAAGAGTAGATGCCGACACAATAGATAATTTAATCGAAAACGATGAAAAAATAGAATCTGTTTTGTCTGAAAAAGAGCAAGAAACTTTGAAAAACGCTTATATGGAAGCTATTACAGACCCAAATGTAGTAGTAGAATTGAAAGCACTTTCGCCAAACGATATGCCAGTAATGATAACACAAAGCGAGTGGATGCGTAGAATGAAAGAAATGTCTGCAATGGGTGGCGGAATGAATTTTATGGGCAATATGGGCGATCAAATAAACATAGTGGTAAACACAAACCATCCTTTAGCATCTAAAATTTTGAAGTCAAAAACAAAGAAACAAGAAAAAGTTTCTCAGTTGATTGATATTGCATTGTTGAGTCAGGGTTTACTGAAGGGTAAAAAAATGACTGAGTTTATCAATAGAAGTTTTGAGGTGATGGGAGAATAATGCTAGGTATATGCTTCGGATTTTAAACAGCTTCTGATTATAAATTTATTAAAGCCTTTGAAGAAAATTTTTCAAAGGCTTTTTTTATGTCAATTATTTTTGTTTTTATTTAGACTTATTATAAATAAGAAATAAAAAGCTTTACATTTGCGCCATTATTAACCTAAAAAATTATTTTAAATGAACAAATTCAACTTTCAAACCTTATTTTTTATAGCCATAGCTATAGTTTTTACTTTAAGTTCTTGTAAAAAAGATTCTTCTTTAAAAGATTCAGATATACCAACAACGTATAATTTTGAAAACGTAAATTATTCAGGGCAAACTGCACGTTTGGCTATGATGGCAGAAATAACTACCTATATGAAAACTGCAAATGTTTCTGGAACAGTTGTAACTGCAGCAGTTTTAAAAGATATGTTTGCAAACGAAAACAATCCTTTTACAGATGCTGCTTTGAATGCTGATTCTAAAGATATTGAGTCAAAAACTTTTGCGGCAGATGTTGCTAAAATTAAAGACTATATGGACAAATTAGCTGCGCTTTCTGGTAATACAACTGTTGCTTCTGCTGGTGTGGCAGGTATAGCTACTTCTGGTACAAGTTCATATTTAGTAAACGAAAACGGTGTAGAATATAGAGAATTAATAGAAAAATCTTTGATGGGCGCATTGTCTTACTATCAAATAGCGGCAGTTTATACCAGCGCAGACAAAATTGGCGACGCTGTAGATAACGAAACCGTAATAGCAGGCGAAGGAACAGCAATGGAGCACCATTGGGACGAAGCATTTGGATATATTGGCGCAAACAGTACATTTGACGAAACTACATATTCTTTTCATGCAAAATATGCAAGCAAAGGAGAAGCTGCTGGTTTAAACACTAGAACAAATCTTTTTAAAGCATTTTTAGCTGGTAGAGCAGCCATTTCTGCAAAAGATATGGACAGAAAAAACATAGAAGCAGCCAATGTTAGAAAATATATGGAAGAAGTAATAGTAACTACCGCTATCAGCTATTTAAACGGTTCTAAAGCAAATATTACAGATTATGCAGTAGCTTGCCACCAACTTTCAGAGGCGTATGGTTTAATTTCTTCTTTAAAATATAATGGCGAAAAGAAAGTTTCTGATGCAGATATTTCTTTGCTAAAATCTTATTTAGAAAACACATCGGGTGAACCTGATTTTGCAAACATTACTGTTGCTAAAATAAATATGGCTATTGATAAATTGTGTACAATTTATGGTTTAGAGGCTGTAAAAAATTCTTTATAAACCTTACCGTTCGTAATGCTTTGCTTATTTTTGCAAAGCACTACGAACTTTAATTATTTA
>Ga0075163_10014272_pt1 | contig 10255 bp, 7 predicted proteins | sample JI1023141ADNA_FD_71478 | JGI IMG/M metagenome (GOLD analysis project Ga0075163, IMG submission 71478) | Wastewater effluent complex algal communities from Wisconsin, to seasonally profile nutrient transformation and Carbon sequestration -... | ecosystem: Engineered > WWTP > Effluent > Algae... | reverse complement strand
GCTCGGCTCCGTGCTGCGCATGCTCGACAAGAAGGGCATGGCGAAGCGGGCCGGTGACTCGGTGCGTGAACTCGGCATCCAGACGATTCAAAACATGAATCTGGCCGTCGAGAACCTCTCGGGTGGTCAGCGCCAGGCGGTTGCCGTGGCTCGGGCCGCAGCCTTCGGGTCCAAGGTCGTCGTCCTCGACGAGCCGACTGCGGCCCTGGGTGTCAAAGAGTCCGGCATGGTGCTCGACATGATCAAGCAGCTCCGCGACAACGGTCTTGGCGTCATCTTGATCAGTCACAACATGCCGCACGTGTGGGAAGCGGCCGACCGCATCCACATCCAGCGACTCGGCGGATGCGCCGGCGTCATCACCCCCGCGTCGCACGACATGGGTGAAGGCGTCGCCATCATGACCGGCGCCAAGAAGCTCACGCAGGACGCGCCCGCCTAGGGGATCGTCCCGCCCGAGTGAAAACCGATCGCCGCGGGCGGGCTGCCGGCAGGCAGCCCGCCCGCGGCGAACTCATTGACCCGGAAGGAAACCATGACCATCGTTGTCGGCTACATCCCTAGCCCTGAAGGATTGGCTGCCGTGGACGCGGCCATCGAGGAGGCGACCCTGCGCCATACGAAGCTCGTCGTTGTGAACACGGGCAAGAATGGCGACTTCAACACCCCGGTTTTTGCCTCGCCCCAGGACTTGGACGCCCTAGATGCACAACTGGCCGCGGCCGGGATCGAGCACGAGGTGCGCCAGGCCACGAGCGGTCGGCCGGCTACCGATGAACTCCTATCAGCGATTGAGTCGGATGGCGCGGACCTGCTCGTCATCGGTCTGCGTCGGCGCAGCCCGCTCGGCAAGCTGGTGCTGGGCTCGACCGCTCAGCAACTCTTGCTGGACGCGCCGTGCCGGGTGCTCGCTGTCAAGGCCTAAGTCTGGGGACCCCGTCACCGTCGGGCTTGCGCCGTGTCCCCTGCGAGGATCGGCATCTCCGTGGTGTCGGTGCCGAGCACGGACTTCTCTTCGGGCTTGGTCGGGAGCACATTGGCGACATAGTCGACCGTCGCGTCCTCTATGCGGATGTCGCTCCCGGCCAGCTCGGCCATGTACCAGCGGTGCTCCAGGATCTCGTGGAACAACTCGGCGGGCTCTAGCTTGCCGCGCATCGCGACCGGCACCGAGCGTGTGATCGGCTCATAGATGTCCGCCAGCCAGTCGTGCGCCACGAGCTCCTCGTCCTCGCCTTGGCGGTCCTGCGCGGCTCGGAAGGAGTCAAGGTCGTTGAGCAGCCGGCGGGCCTGGCCTTCTTCGACGTCGAGCCCGGTCAGGCGCAGGAGTCGGCGGGAGTGGTGGCCGGCGTCGACGACCTTGGGCTGAATGTAGATCGACGTGCCGCCGATGTCGGTCACGATCGCCAACTCATCGACATCGAAGCCAATCTCGTTGAGCCGACGGATGCGATCCTCCACGCGCCAACGCTCGTCAGTGCTGAACTCCTCCGAAGCGGTCAGCTCGTTCCACAGCTCGCGGTAGCGGGTGACGATGCGCTCCGACGTCTCGATCGGGTCCTCACCGTGGAGCAGATCACCGGCCTCGAGGTCGAAGAGTTCCCCCGCGATATTGACCCGGGCGATGTCGAGATCGTGCTCGCGCTGGCCGTCGGAGAGGCGGGCGCGCAGCTCGCCGGTCTCGGCATCGACGAGGTATGCCGCGAACGCCCCCGCGTCGCGCACGAACAGCGTGTTGGACAACGACACGTCCCCCCACCAGAACCCGGCGAGGTGGAGCCGAACGAGCAGGACGGCGAGTGCATCAATGAGGCGCGCGGCGGTGTCGGGCCGGAGGGCCTGGCTGTAGAGCGCGCGGTAGGGGAGGGAGAACTGCAGGTGGCGGGTGATCAGACAGGCGTCAAGGGGCTCGCCGTCATCGTCGAGTCGGCCCTGCACCACGGCGAAGGGCTCGACGCAGGGGAGGCCGAGCCGGTTGAGGTTGCGGAGCATGTGGTACTCGCCGATCGCCAGCTCGGCCTTGATCTCCTTGACCGCCAGGATGCGGCCGGAAAGCTTGACGAAGCGGACCACGTGCCGCGAGATGCCGCGGGGGAGCGCCGCCAGCCGCTCGGCCGGCCACTCCTCCAGCGGGACGTTCCAGGGAAGGTCGAGTAGGGCCGGATCCGGCCGGGACGCCGTGATGTCGAGAGCCACCCCGCCATTGTCCCCCCGTGGGCGGGTGGTGTGGGGGCGGGTCCCGCCGTCCGAACTTCTGCAGCAGAAGTTCGGAGGACCGGGCCGGCAACGGCGAAGCGCCGCCCGGGGGGCCGGGCGGCGCTTCGGTGTGGTCCGCGGGAGGCGGGCCGGGTGGTCAGTCGACGAGGCGCTCGCCGGTCTGGCCGTTGAAGAGGTGCACGTGGCCCTCCATCGGGGTGATGTAGACGGTCGTGCCCTTCTCCGGGGGACGGCGGCCGTCGACGCGCGCGATGAACGGCTTCTCGACACCCTCTTCCTTGGTGACCGAGCCGGCCTGCGGCGTGCCGTAGATGTAGGCGTCGGCGCCGAGCTCCTCGACAACCTCGATGGTGATGGGCAGGCCGTCACCGTCGGGGCGAACCTCGACATCCTCGGGGCGAACACCGACGATGACCTCGGAGCCCACGTTGCCGAGCGCGGCGCGGGGGACCGGGATGACCTTGGAGCCGAACCGCACGCCACCGTCGGTCACCGGCATGCCGATGAGGTTCATGGCGGGGGAGCCGATGAATCCAGCGACGAACAGGTTGTTGGGGTGGTCGTACATGTGACGCGGGCTGTCGCACTGCTGCAGCAGGCCGTCCTTGAGCACCGCGACGCGGTCACCCATCGTCATGGCCTCGGTCTGGTCGTGGGTGACGTAGACCGTGGTGACGCCGAGGCGGCGCTGCAGGGACGCGATCTGCGTGCGGGTCTGCACGCGGAGCTTGGCATCGAGGTTGGACAGCGGCTCGTCCATGAGGAAGACCTGGGGTGAACGCACGATGGCGCGACCCATGGCGACACGCTGACGCTGACCACCGGAGAGGGCCTTCGGCTTGCGCTCGAGGTACTGGGTCAGGTCGAGGATCTTGGCCGCTTCCTTGACGCGGGTGTCGATCTCGGACTTGTTGACGCCGGCGATCTTCAGGGCGAAGCCCATGTTGTCGGCGACCGACATGTGCGGGTAGAGCGCGTAGTTCTGGAAGACCATCGCCACGTCGCGGTCCTTGGGCGAGAGGTTGGTGACGTCGCGGTCACCGATCCAGATCTTGCCGCCGTTGACCTCTTCGAGGCCGGCCAGCATGCGGAGGCTGGTGGACTTGCCACAGCCAGAGGGGCCGACGAGGACGAGGAACTCGCCGTCCGCGATGTCGATGTTGAGCTTGTCGACCGAGGGACGGGTGGCGCCGGGGTAAACCCGGGTGGCTTCGTCGAACTTGACTGTTGCCATTAGGGGATGACTCCTTCACCGGCAGGAACGTGCCGGACGATCCGTTGTAAAGGTGGTGCACCACCGGACATCGGTGTCCGGGGCATCCCAAGTGTGCCGGACGCCACACCAAAAGGCCAGTCGCAGCCCGGGGGTTGGACATCGTCCCGCCGTTATGAATCCGAGACATTTTGCAACCGTCTGAAATCTCTTGCCGAAGGGTGGCAGATTGCTTGCAAGCAGGGTGTATGGTGCTCTCACCTCTGCAGGGACGCAACGGTTGCTCCCTTGCGATCCACTTAGGAGAGTCAATGCACAAGCGTGCTTTCGGAGCCGCCGCCCTGACCGGTGTGGCTGCCCTGGTCCTCGCCGGCTGCGGTAGCAGCGGCGACAAGACGTCCACGTCCTCCACCTCGAGCGCCAGCGCCGCTGCCAGCTCGTCGGAGTCCTCGACCGCTTCGACGTCGGAGACGTCCGCCGCGGCCCCCGCCGAGGTTGACGCCAAGAACCCGTCCCGTGCGGACGCCGACCTGGTCATCTGGGCCGACGCCGACCGCGCGCCGATCCTGACCAAGTACGCCCAGCAGTTCGCTGCCGACAACGGCGTCACCGTCGCTGTCCAGATCGCCACCGAGACCCGCAAGCAGTTCGGAGACGCCACCAAGGTCGGCAAGGGCCCGGACATCGTTGTTGGCGCGCACGACTGGCTGGGCGAGCTCGTCCAGAACGGCACCGTCGCCCCGATCCAGCTCGACGAGGCCACCGCCGCCAAGTTCGCCCCTGCTGCGATGAATGCGAGCAAGTTCGACGGCCAGAACTACGGCGTTCCGTTCTCCGTCGAGAACATCGCCCTGGTCCGCAACACCGACCTGGCCCCCGACGCCCCTGCCACCATGGATGACCTGCTGAAGGCCGCCAAGGCTGCTAAGGCCAAGGACTCCAAGGTTTCCGTCCTGCTCGACCAGGCCGTCGGCAAGACCGGCAACGCCTACTACGCCTACCCGTGGCTCTCCGCCTACGGCGGTGGCATCTTCGCCCTCAAGGACAACGGCGACTACGACGCCGACAAGGTCATCGTCAACTCGGCCGAGTCCCTCAAGGGCGCCGAGCAGCTCGCCATGATGGGCAAGGACAAGGTCCTCTCCACCAACGTCGGCGACGACAACGCTGAGGGCATCTTCACCGGTGGCAAGGCTCCGTTCTTCATCACCGGCCCGTGGTCGATCCCCAACATCAAGAAGGCCGGGATCAACTACGCCATCTCCAACCTGCCGAGCCTGCCCGGCGGCGACGCCATGCAGCCGTTCCTCGGTGTCCAGGTGTTCTATGTCTCGGCCAAGGCCAACAACGCGACGCTGGCCCAGGAGTTCGTGACCAACTACGTCCCGACCAAGGACTTCCAGCTGGCCCTCTTCGAGGCCGGCGGCCGCCCGCCGGCGCTGACCGAGGCCTACGACGAGGTCGCCGCGGCGAACCCCGAAGTCAAGGCCTGGTACGAGGCTGGCAAGGACGCCAAGCCCATGCCCAACATCCCCGCGATGAACTCCGTCTGGGGTCCGCTGGGTCAGGCCGCTGCCGACGTCATCGCCGGCAAGGCCGAGGCCAAGGCTCGCTTCGACGCGGCCCAGAAGGAGATCGAGAAGGCCATCAAGGGCGCTTCCTGATCCACCGATGAGCCACGGGTGGCTCCGCGGCGACCACAAGTCGCCACGGAGCCGCCGTGACCATTACCCCCGCTTTACTGCACGTCCTTTTGCTTCACGACCTGCGCCGACCAACCCCGGCGCCACCACCGTCGCTGGCCCGTATGCCGCATCGCCTCGCCTCCGTGGGGAGGCAGACCATCCGCTGGGAGTTGATCTGATGGCCGCAGTCCCGTCATCCCTTGAGCCGATGAAACTCGGCTCGGGATATCACACGCCGTGGTGGGCGACCGCCGCCAAGTGGGGCCTCCTTGCCATAGCCGGCCTCTTCGCCGCCTATGTGATTCAGAAGCTGATCTCTAGCGGCTCCTGGCTGGGCGTGGTCATCACCGCTTTTATCGCGATGTGCTTCCTCGCGGTCTACGGCACGCGCCGTGCCGTGCCGATGAAGTACCTCCTGCCCGGCCTCGTGCTGCTCGTCACGCTGCAGATCTGGCCGATCGTCTACACCGTGGCGACTGCGTTCACGAACTACGGCCAGGGCCACACGCTGTCCAAGCAGGACGCGACGGACCGCAACCTGGCCAACTCCGTCAAGGAGGTCGAGGGCACCGAGCGCTACAAGCTGTCCATCGCGGTCCCCGAAGGCACGGACGTCGCCACGGGCGAGATCACGTTCTTGCTGACCAAGCCGGATGGCTCGATGTTCGTCGGGACCAGCAAGGGCCTGGAGCCGCTCGCCGCGGACGGCATCGAGAAGACCGACACGGGCAAGATCACCAAAGCACCGGGCTACACGATCCTCAACGCCCGCGAGGCCAACAAGCGCAGCAAGGACCTCAACGCCTTCGCCGTGCCGGTCAACGCCAACGCCGGCATCAAGTCGGTCGGCATCAGCAGCGCCTTCGAAGGCGCACCGACGTTGAAGTACGACGCGGCCGCCGACACCGTGACCGACACGGTCAAGAACGTCGTCTACAGCCCCAAGAACGCTTACTGGACGGCGCCCGATGGCCAGACCCTGGCCACCGGCTGGAAAGAGAATGTCGGCACCAAGAACTTCTCCGACCTGCTGACCAACGAAACCATCCGTTCGGGGTTCTTCAAGATCTTCCTTTGGAACGTCGCCTTCGCCGCGTTGTCGGTGATGTCGACCTTCATCCTCGGCATGCTGTTGGCGCTGTTGTTCAACGACCCGAAGTTGAAGGGCAAGGGCTTCTACCGCTCGATGCTGATCCTTCCCTACGCGATCCCGGGCTTCGTGACCGCGCTGGTCTGGGCGTCGATGTTCAACCAGGAGTTCGGCCTGATCAACAGCCTGACCCACCTCAACATCGACTGGCTCGGCAATCCGTGGGCGGCCAAGGCGGCGATTCTGATCACCAACCTGTGGCTCGGCTTCCCCTACATGTTCCTGGTGTGCACCGGCGCTTTGCAGTCCATCCCTGGCGACGTCAAAGAGGCCGCCAAGATCGATGGCGCCGGCCCGCTGCGGACCCTCCGCTCCATCACGATGCCGCTGCTGCTCGTGGCGGTCGGGCCGCTGTTGATCGCCTCCTTCGCCTTCAACTTCAACAACTTCTCGTTGATCTACCTGTTGACGCAGGGTGGTCCGTTCGCTGCGGACAACACCAGCATCGGCTCGACCGATCTGCTGATCACCTACGCCTTCCGCCTCGCGTTTGCCGGCGCTAGCCCGAACATCGGCCTCGCCTCCGCCGTCTGCATCTTCATCTTCTTCATCGTCGCGGCCATGAGCTACTCCGGCTTCCGTCGCACCAAGTCCTTGGAAGAGGTCAACTGATGTCGAATGTCACCGACGCCGTGGCCGTCGCCGTCCCGGACGGCCGCGCGGCCGTCGCCAAGTCGCCGCGTGCCTCCGGTTCGGGGACCTGGTGGCGGCACGCCCTGGGCCTCGTTACCCTGATCTGGGCGCTCTTCCCAATCCTGTTCCTCATCTCGGCCGCCATCAACCCGGCGGGGTCCCTGCAGACCAGTTCGCTGATCCCCTCCGGTTCGTCGCTGGCGAACTTCCGCACTCTCTTCGATGACGCATCGCGGCCATACACCTCGTGGTACAAGAACTCGATGATCATCGCGCTGGTCGGATCCTTGGGTTCGGTCTTCATCGGGGCCTGCGCGGCATACGCCTTCTCTCGCATGCGTTTTGCCGGTCGGCGCCCAGGCCTCCTCGGCCTGCTGCTGCTGCAGATGTTCCCGGCCATGCTGACCTTCCCGGCGCTCTATCTGACCTTTGCCAAGCTCGGCGACATCATCCCGGCGCTGGGACTCAACTCCATTTGGGCCCTGATCCTGTGCTACCTCGGCGGCGCAATGGGGGCGAACGTCTGGCTGCTCAAGGGCTACTTCGACACGATCCCCAAGGAGCTTGACGAAGCGGCCAAGGTCGACGGGGCCAGCCACGCGCGCATCTTTTTCACGATGACGTTGCGCCTCGTCCTGCCGATCCTGGTCACGGTCTTCATGCTCAGCTTCGTGGGGCTCTTCTCCGAGTTCCTGCTGGCCAGCATCTTCTTGCAGGACGTCAACAGCCAAACGCTCGGTGTCGGCCTCTACAGCATGTCGATCGGCAACGAAAAGAACCGCCTCTTCGGCCAGTTTGCCGCCGGCGCGTTGCTCGCCTCCGTCCCGGTCGTGCTTCTCTACCTCGGCTTCCAGCGGTTCCTCATCGGCGGTATGACGCAGGGTTCGGTGAAGTGAGCCCCGCGGCTCATCTGCTAAACACCCCGCATCACGACGGCTCGAGTCGCTACGTCTCCGAACTGCACCCGCGGTTGGGGGAGACCGTCGACCTCCTGGTCCGCGTCCCGCATGCGGCCGATGTCGGCAGCATTCACGTCCGCACGACCCCCGATGCCGAGCCGAAGTTCACCGCCGCGCGCATCGACCGGAGCACCGCCACCGACACGTGGTGGCGGGTTCCGGTGCTCATCCATAACCCGGTCACGAACTATCGCTTCCTGCTCCAGGGTGGGCCGCTCGGCTACCAGTGGCTCAATGGCACGGGTCTGCACGACCGGGACGTGCCGGACGCCGCGGACTTCCGGCTCACGGCATACGACGCGCCGCCGGCCTGGAGCGACGAGGCGATCGTCTATCAGATCTTTCCCGACCGCTTCGCCCGGTCGGCGGCGGCCGACGCCCGGGAGACCCCCGACTGGGCGGTCGCCGTCGCCTGGGACGAGCCCGTCACCGGCCGCGGCCCGCTCACCGGGCGGCAGTTGTATGGCGGTGACCTCGCCGGCATCGCCGAGCACCTCGACCACATCGCCGACCTCGGGGTCAATGTCGTCTACCTGACTCCCGTCTTCCCCGGGCGGTCCAATCACCGGTATGACGCGTCCACCTTCGACGCCGTCGACCCCGTCCTCGGCGGGGACGAGGCCCTCGCGGACCTCGTCGAAGCGATCCACGCTCGCGGGTTGCGCATCCTCGGTGACTTCACCACCAATCACACCGGCGTCGGGCACGACTGGTTCGTCCGGGCCCAGGCCGACCCCGAGTCGGAGGAGCGCGGCTACTACTTCTTCGACGGCCAGGAGTATGCCGCGTGGCTGGGCGTGAAGTCCCTGCCGAAGCTCAACTACGACAGTGAGGCGCTCGCCCATCGTGTCTTCGACGACCCCGATGGCGTCGTCAAGAAGTGGCTGGCCGGCCCGAACGGCCTCGACGGCTGGCGCGTGGACGTTGCGAACATGACCGGGCGACATGGGGTCCAGGACCGCAACGCCGAAATCGCCCGGCGGATGCGGGCGGCGATGGCCCAGGTCGATCCCGACTCGCTCGTCATCGGCGAGCACTGCCACGACTTCTCGCTGGATGCGATGGGCGACGGCTGGCACGGAGTCATGAACTACGCCGGGTTCACCCGGCCCCTGTGGACCTGGCTGCGGCACCCCGGGCATGCGCCCGACTTCCTCGGCCTGCCGGTCATCGTGCCGCGCCTCGGCGGCCGGGCGGTCATGGAGACAATGCGCGAGTTCGCCGCGATCATCCCGTGGTCCACGCTGACGCACAGCTTCAATCTGGTCGGCTCGCACGACACCACTCGGGTGCGCAGTCTCGTCGGTGACGATGCCGGCCAAGTCGATGTCGCGGCCGGGCTGCTGCTGACGATGCCCGGCATACCGATGATCACCTATGGCGACGAGATCGGCATGCTCGGTGAGTTCGGCGAGGACGGTCGCCGGCCGATGCCCTGGGATGCACCGCGCGAGGCGCCGCTGTGGGACGAGCGCATCCATGACGTCTATCGCGGGCTGATCGCGGCTCGCACCGAGTCCGTGGCCCTGCGTGCGGGAGGCCTGCGCTGGGTCTATGCCGACGATGACGTGCTGATCTACCTGCGCGAGCATCCCGAGCAGACCGCCCTGGTCCACCTGGCGCGGCTCGGCCACGACCCGATCCGGTTGCCCCTCGCGGCGCTGGCCGGGATCGAGGGGGGGAGCGCGGCATACGGCTCGCTGGTCCGGATCGAGGGGGATGAGGTGGTCCTTGCGGCCAGCGGCCCCGAAGTGGGAGTGACGACGTGGACATCCCCCGCATGAAGATTCGCCTGACCGAGGTCGCCGCCCAGGCCGAGGTGAGCGAGGCGACGGTCAGTCGCGTGCTCAACGGCAAGCCTGGCGTATCCGAGGCGACGCGCGCCGCCGTGCTCACGGCGATCGACGTGCTTGGCTACGAGGTGCCCGTCAAGCTCCGGCCCCGCAGTGGCGCGCTGGTTGGCCTCATCGTCCCCGAGTTGACGAACCCGATCTTCCCGGCATTCGCGCAGACCATCGAGACCGGCTTGGCGATGCGCGGGTTCACGCCCGTGCTGTGCACCCAGACCCCGGGCGGGTTGCACGAGGACGTCTATGTCCAGATGCTGCTCGATCGCGGCGTCGCCGGGATCATCTGCGTCTCGGGTCAGCACGCCGACACCCAGGAGGGCGTGGAGCGCTACACCGCGTTGGTCGACCAGGGCATCCCGCTCGTGCTGGTCAACGGCTACCGCGAGGGGGTGCGGGCGGCCTTCGTCTCCAGCGACGACGACGCGGCGATCGAGTTGTCGCTGCGGCACCTGATCGAACTCGGCCACCGCCGGATCGGCCTCGCGGTGGGGCAAACGCAATACGTCCCCGTGCGGGACAAGATCGCCGCTTTCCGGCGCCTCGCCGCC
>Ga0075163_10014270_pt1 | contig 10256 bp, 6 predicted proteins | sample JI1023141ADNA_FD_71478 | JGI IMG/M metagenome (GOLD analysis project Ga0075163, IMG submission 71478) | Wastewater effluent complex algal communities from Wisconsin, to seasonally profile nutrient transformation and Carbon sequestration -... | ecosystem: Engineered > WWTP > Effluent > Algae... | reverse complement strand
GGGTGCCATGGACGGTGCCTGCCTCACGCTGGACGAGGTCATCAGCGCGCGCTCGCGTGGCATTGCGCTCACCGCCGTGGCCGTGCTGGACGTGTCGCTGGGTGCCGACGTGCTGCTGGCGCGGCCCGGCCTCCACCGGCTGGCCGACCTGCGCGGCCGCACCGTGGGCGTGGAGCCCACCGCGGTGGGGGCTGTGATGCTGCATGCCGCGCTTGGTGAAGCCGGGCTGCAGGTGGCTGACGTGCGCGTGAAGACCGTCGAATACGAAGCCCACGAACGCGCCTTCCTGCAGGGGGGGCTGGACGCCGTCATCACCTACGAACCCGTGAAGAGCAAGCTGCTGCAGGGCGGTGCAGGTGTGCTGTTTTCCAGTGCCCGCGTGCCGGGCCGCATCATGGACGTGCTGGCGGTGCGCGAAGACCTCATCGGCAGCCGCCCGTTGGCCGTGCGCGCGGCCGTGGACGGCCATTTCCACGGTCGCGACGCCTTCAAGACAAACGCCGACGCGCACCTGCCGGCACTGGCCGAGCGGCTGCGTCTGCCGCCGGCGCGTGTGCCGGCCGCCTACGCGGAGCTGGACCTGCCCGACCGCGCGCGCAACCGCACCCTGTTCGCCACCGACGCCGCCGAGTTGCGGCAGTCGGCCGTGGCGCTGTCGGACATCATGCAAAAGGCCGGGCTGCTGCCCACCCGGCCCTCACTGGACCGGCTGTTCGACGGCCGCTTCCTCTGATGCGCAACCCGTTCGCACGCAAGTTATGGCCCTTGCGTGGCCTGGTGCTGGCCTGGGTGCTGCTGCTGTTCGCGGCCATCAGCCTGTGGCTGGTGCTGCATGTGTGGTCCGTGGTCGAGGACGAAGCGCGCCAGGAGGGCTTCCGCCACGCCCGGGCCGAGCTGACCCGGCTGTCCGTGGCCACCGAATCCCTGGTCCACCGGCAGCCGTCCGTGCTGGCCGAACTGCTGGCCCACAGCGTGCTGGACCCCGCCATCGAGCACACCTTCATCGTCGACCCGCAGCGGCGCATCGTGCTGTCTTCGCGCGCGCGGGACACCGGCCAATTGCTTCAAGTGGCCCAGCCCGAACTGTTCGTGCTGCACCACCAGACCCAGTCCGGCGACGGCTTGGTGGAAACCGAAGACCTGCGGCACCGCCGCCTGGTGGTGGCGCGCTCCCTGAACTGGCCCGCGGCAGAAGGTGAGTTGCGCGGCCATTCGCGCGGCGCGCTCTACGTGGTGGTGGACCTGGGGCATCTGGTTGACGCGAAACAGCGCCACGCGCTTGAGGACCACCTGGCCCAGGGCTTGGTGGTGCTGCTGGTGTCGGTGCTGCTGTTCCTGGGCCTGGACCGGCTGGTTGCCCGCCCGGTGTCGCGCTTGCGTGAGGCTGCGCTGCGCCTGGGCAGCGGCGACCTGGCACACCGCGTGCCCGGCACCCACGTCAGCGAGCTGGAAGAACTGGGCCAGGCCATCAACGGCATGGGCGTGAGCCTGCAGGCGGGCCTGCAGCGCGTGCAGGACAGCGAGCAACGCTTCCGCGCGCTGACGGAGTCGGCGCCCGACGCCATCATCACCCTGGACGAATCGGGGCGCGTCGACCAGTTCAACGGCGCCGCCGAGCGCTTGTTCGGCTACAGCGCCGATGAGCTGCGCGGCCAGCCCCTGGACCGGCTGCTGCCGCCGGACGTGGTGTCCGCGCACGGCGGCCACCTGGCCGGCTTTGCCGTGGAGCTGCCGTCCACCGGCCGCCGCATGCAGTCCGGCCGCGTGGTGAATGGTGTGCACCGCAACGGCCACATGCTGCACCTGGAGATCGGCATTTCGCGCAGCCGCACGGCGGGCACGCTGAGGTTCTCCGCCATGATCCGCGACGTGTCCGACCGCGTGGCCGTGGAGCATGAGCTGGACAACCACCGCCGCCAGCTGGAAGACCAGGTGCGCCAGCGCACGGCTGAGCTGGTGCTGGAACGCGACCGCGCCCAGGCCGCCATGCGCGCCAAGAACGAATTCCTGGCCCGCATGAGCCACGAGATCCGTACGCCCATGAACGCCGTGGTGGGCCTGGCCCATGTGGTGCGCCGCAGCGCCCAGGCCTCGCAGGTCAACCAGTTGCAGACGCTGGAGGACTCGGCCCTGCAGCTGCTGGCCCTGGTGGATGACATCCTGGAATTCACGCGGCTGGAGGCCGGCCAGGTGGCCTTGCTGGCCGCGCCGGCCGACCCGCGCTCGCTGGTGCACGCCGTGTGCCAGCCGCTGGCCGAGCGCGCGGCGCGCCAGGGTGTGGAGCTGGTGGAATGGGTGGACGCGGACGTGCCTGACAGCATGAGCCTGGACGCGCAGCGGGTGCGCCAGCTGTTGGGGCACCTGCTGGACAACGCCGTCAAGTTCACGCCGTCGGGCCACATCACGGTACGCGTGAGCCTCTGCGCGGTAGGCCTGCGCTTCGAGGTCCAGGACAGCGGCATCGGCATCGCGCCCGACGCGCTGAGCCGGCTCTTCAAGCCCTTCGAGCAGGCCGACCCGGGTGATGCGCGGCGCTTCGGCGGCGTGGGCCTGGGCCTGGTCATCACGCAGCGCCTGCTGCGCCTGATGGGCGCGGAATTGCAGGCCCAGAGCGAACCCGGGCAGGGCTCGCGCTTCCACTTCGAACTGCGGGCCCCGGCGGTGCAGGGCCGCGACGCGCCGCAACGGCCGCAATTGCAGGGCCGCCAGGCCTTGGTGGTGGACGGCAACGCCGATGCGCGCGCTGCCCAGCTGGCCCTGCTGCGCCACCTGGGGCTGCCGGCAGAAGGCGCGTCGTCTGTGGAAGAGGCCCAGGCTTCGCTGGCGCGGCTGGCCCAGGCCGGGCGGCCCGTGGACCTGTGCCTGACCGACGCCCGACTGCTGTCTGAGGCCGATGATCTGGGCGGTGTGCGCTGCGTGCTGACTGCACTGGAAGGCCAGGTACCGGCGCTGCCCCAAGTGCTGCGTGCCGGGTACCAGGGTGTGCTGACCAAGCCGCTGTCGCGCGACACCGTGCAGGACAAACTCACCAACTGGCTGTCGGCGCCGCCGGTGCCGCGGCCGGCCCTGCGGCCCCCACCACCGCCGCCCCTGCCGGCCGAACCGTCGCACACGCCGGCGGGCCTAGAAGCCCTGGGCGCGCTGCACGCAGTGCCTGGCCTGGACGTGGCCGCGGGCCTGCGCACGCTGCGTGGCGACGTGGCGGCCTACCAGCGACTGCTGCGCCATTTCGTGCAGTTCCACCGCGAGGATCCGCAGCGCATGCAGGAACTGCTGGACCGCGGCGCCGGCCGTGAAGTGGCCGACCTGGCCCATTCGCTGAAGTCGTCGGCGGGTGCCATCGGCGCCGCCGGCGTGCTGGCCGCGGCGTCGGCCGTGCCCCGCACGGGCGAGCCGCTGCAGGAGACGCGCAGCAGCGGCCAGGACGTGGCGGCGCAGATGGCCGCGCTGTTGGCGGCGCTGAGCCGCATCCTGGCGCTGCCGGCGGCACCCGCCGCGCCGGTGCCTGCAGGTGGCGAAAGCGCCGATGGCGCCGACCCGGCCGAACTCCGGCGGCAGTTGCGCCAGAGCCTGGAGCGCCGCGACATGGCGGCGTTGCGCCTGCTGCACGGCGGCCAGGGCTCCGCCCTGAGCCACCTGGGGCCGCAGGCCGCGCGGCTGCGCCGCGCCGTGGAGGACTTTGACTTCGACGTGGCCCTGAAGCTGCTGGACGACCTGGAACCGCCTGCTGGCAAGCCGGTGTAAGTCCCAAGGCCTGCGGGCCTGCTCCTGTCGCAGCCGGGACAAAGACGCCTGGCCTGCCAACCCTAGAATCGAACGGTCGTTCTAATTGTTCCGTCCGTCTTCAGTCCGTTCTCGCGGAAAGGGTGTTTCCCATGGGTGCCAGTTATGAAGTGCGCGGCCAGGTGGCCGTGATCACGTTGAACAACCCGCCGGTCAATGGCCTGGGCTACGACACGCGCGTGGGCATTGCGCAGGGCGTGGACCAGGCGGTGGCCGACCCGGCCGTCAGCGCCATCGTCATCACGGGTGCCGGCAAGGTGTTCTGCGGCGGGGCGGACATCAAGGAATTCGGCAGCCCGAAGTCCACAGCCGAGCCCAACCTGCTGAGCCTCATCAAGCAACTGGACAACAGCACCAAGCTGGTGGTGGCCGCCATCAACGGCACCTGCATGGGCGGCGGCCTGGAACTCGCCCTGGGGGCGCACTACCGCGTGGCGTCGCCGGGCGTGGACGTGGCCTTGCCGGAAGTGAAGATCGGCCTCATCCCAGGTGCCGGCGGCACGCAGCGCCTGCCGCGCGTGCTGGGCGTGGAAACCGCGTTGAACATGATCGTCAGTGGCGACCCGGTGAAGAGCGACCTGCTGGCCAGCCTGCCGGGGCAGAAGCTGTTCGACCAGATCGTGGCCGACAGTCTGGTGGACGCGGCCTGCAGCTTCGCTGCTGCCAAGGCCGCGGAGCACAAGGCCAGCGGCGCACCGCTGCCGCGGGTTCGCGACATGAAGGTCAGTCACCCCAACGCCGACGCCTACTTCAAGTTCGCCCGCAACATGGTGCAGGGCATGGCCAAGAACTTCCCCGCGCCGGTGAAGTGCGTGGACGCCGTGCAGAACAGCCTGAAGATGGGCTTCGACGCCGGCATGGTGGCCGAGCGCGAGATCTTCACCTCGCTGATGTTCACGCCCGAGTGCAAGGCCCTGCGCCACGCTTTCTTCGGTGAGCGTGCGGCCAGCAAGATCCCCGACGTGCCCGAGGACACCCCGCAACGCAAGATCGCCAAGGTGGCCGTCATTGGAGCCGGCACCATGGGCGGCGGCATCAGCATGAACTTCCTGAATGCGGGCATCCCGGTCACCATCCTGGAAATGAAGCAGGACGCGCTGGACCGCGGCGTGGCCACCATCAAGAAGAACTACGAAGCCCAGCTCAAGAAGGGCAAGCTGAAGCAGGACAAGTACGAGGGCCGTATGGCGCTCCTGACCACCACGCTCAACTACGCCGACATCGGTGACGCGGACCTGGTCATCGAGGCCGTGTTCGAAGAGATGGGCGTGAAGGAAAAGGTCTTCAAGACGCTGGACGAGGTAATGAAGCCCGGCGCCATCCTGGCCAGCAACACCAGCACGCTGGACGTGAACAAGATCGCTTCGTTCACCAAGCGCCCGCAGGACGTGGTGGGCATGCACTTCTTCAGCCCGGCCAACGTGATGAAGCTGCTGGAAGTGGTGCGTGGCGAGAAGACGGCCAAGGACGTGCTGGCCACGGTCATGACCATCGGCAAAAAGATACGCAAGACGGCCGTGGTCAGCGGCGTGTGCGACGGCTTCATCGGCAACCGCATGATCGAGCAGTACAGCCGCCAGGCCGGCTTCCTGCTGGAAGAAGGCTGCACACCGGCCCAGGTGGACAAGGCGGTCGAGAAGTTCGGCTTCGCCATGGGCCCGTTCCGCATGGGCGACCTCGCGGGCAACGACATCGGCTGGGCCATCCGCAAGCGGCGTTATCAAGAGAAGCCGAACATGCGCTACAGCCGAACAGCCGACCTGCTGTGCGAGTTGGGCCGCTACGGCCAGAAGACGGGCGCCGGCTGGTACGACTACGTGCCCGGCAAGCGCGACGCCATTCCTTCGGACGTGGTGGTGAAGATGATCGAAGACCACCGCACGGCCTTGGGGGTCACCGCGCGCAAGATCAGCGATGAGGAGATCGTCCACCGCCTGGTCTATTCGCTGGTGAACGAAGCGGCCAAGATCCTGGAAGAAGGCATTGCCAGCAAGGCCAGCGACATCGACATGGTCTACCTCACCGGCTACGGCTTCCCGCTGTTCCGCGGCGGCCCCATGTGCTACGCCGACCAGCAAGGCCTCTTCAACGTGGTGCAAGCCATGAAGCGCTTTGCCGCCAACCCGCATGACGACGCCAGCTTCTGGCAACCCGCGCCGCTGCTGGCCAAGCTGGCCGCTGAAGGCAAGAGCTTCACCTGACCCGGCTCGCGGACCCCACGGACTTCAAGGACACATCATCATGAGCAACGCCGTCATCGTCTCCACCGCCCGCACGCCGCTGTGCAAGAGCTGGAAGGGTGCCTTCAACATGACGCACGGCGCCACGCTGGGCGGCCACGCCATCCAGCACGCGGTGGCGCGTGCCGGCATCGACGGCGCCGAGGTGGACGACGTCATCATGGGCTGCGCCACGCCTGAAGGCGCCACGGGCAGCAACATCGCCCGCCAGGCGCTGCTGCGCGCCGGCCTGCCCATCACCACCAGCGGCGTCACGGTCAACCGCTTCTGCAGCAGCGGGCTGCAGACCATCGCGCTGGCGGCGCAGCGCATCATCGCGGGCGAAGGCGACATCTACATCGGGGGTGGCGTGGAGAGCATCTCCTGCGTGCAGCAGGAAGCCAACACCCACATGCTGCGCGACCCGGCGCTGGAGAAGATGAAGCCGGAGATCTACTGGAACATGCTGCAGACGGCGGAGCAGGTGGCCAAGCGATACCACATCAGCCGCGAGCGCATGGACCACTACGGCGCTGGCAGCCAGCAAAAGGCCACGGCCGCGCTGGAGAAGGGCCTGTTCAAGGACGAGATCGCGCCCATCACCGTGACCGCTGGCGTGGCCGATGCCGTCATGGGCCTGCGCAGCAAGGAAGTCACCGTCGCCAACGACGAAGGCATCCGCGCGGGCACCACGTACGAAGGCATCTGCAACCTGCGTTCCGCGCTGCCCGGCGGCCTGGTTACCGCCGGCAATGCCAGCCAGTTTTCCGACGGCGCCGGCGCCTGCGTGGTCATGAACGAGACCGTGGCCGAGCGCAAGGGCCTGAAGCCCCTGGGCCGTTTCCTGGGCTTTGCCGTGGCGGGCTGCGAGCCCGACGAGATGGGCATCGGCCCGGTCTTCGCCGTGCCCAAGGTGCTGAAGCGCCTGGGCCTCACAGTCGCCGACATCGACCTGTGGGAACTGAACGAAGCCTTCGCCGTGCAGGTGCTGTACTGCGCGGACACGCTGGGCATCCCTATGGACCGCCTGAACGTCAACGGCGGCGCCATCGCGGTCGGCCACCCCTACGGCGTGAGCGGCCAGCGACTGACGGGCCATGCGCTCATCGAAGGCAAGCGCCGCGGCGCCAAGCGCGTGGTGGTGACCATGTGCATTGGTGGCGGCATGGGCGCGGCCGGCGTGTTCGAAGTGCTCTGAGCGGGCTGAGCCACCGCGCAGGCCCGGCCATGGAACTGGACACCCTGCGCGCCTTCTTCGCGGCGTCGCCTTTCATGGTCGAGTTGGGTGTGCGGCCCACCGCCGTGGGCGAGGGCCGGGTCACTTCGGAACTGGAGCTGGCTCTGCGCCACCAGCAGCACACGGGCCAGTGCCACGCTGGTGTGATGGCCGCCATGGCCGACCACAGCATGGGCTCGGCTGCACAGACCCTGGCACCTGCGGGCACCTGGGCCCTCACCGCCGAACTGAAGACGGCGCAACTGCGCCCGGGCAAGGGCGAGCGGCTGGTGTGCGAGGCCTTTGTCATCAAGCCCGGGCGAACGCTCAGTTTCACGGAAGCCGAGGTGTACGCGGTGACCGGCAACGAGCGCACCCTGGTCATGAAAGCCTCGGCCACCATGGCCCTGGTGCCGCGCAAGGATTGAGATGAGACAGACGCTGGACTTCCTGCTCAAGGACTGGCTGCAGGTGGACACGCTGCTGCAACGCGAGCGCTTTGCGGACCATTCCGCAGAAACCTTCGCCCAGGTGCTGGACACCTGCGAGCGCATTGCGCGGGAGAAATTCGCGCCCTTCAACCGGCTGAGCGACACGCAGGAGCCGCACTTCGACGGCGACAAGGTCCACCTGCCGAAGGAAACCCACGCGGCCATGGCCGCCTACGTGGACAGCGGCATGCTGGCCGCCGCGCAGGACTACGAACTGGGCGGCATGCAGCTGCCCTGCGTCATTGAGATGGCCGCCAACGCCTTCTTCAGCAAGGCCAGTGTCGCCATGGGCGGCTACGCCATGCTCACCAGCGGCAACGCCAACCTGCTGATGGCGCACGGCACGCCGCTGCAACGCGAGGTCTTCGCCAAGAACGAATTCGCCGGCCGCTGGTTCGGCACCATGTGCCTGAGCGAGCCGCAGGCCGGGTCTTCGCTGTCCGACGTGGGCACGCGCGCCGTGCCCGACGGTGAGGGCTTCGAAGCCGACCCGCTGGGCCCGCGCTACCGCCTGCGCGGCAACAAGATGTGGATCAGCGCGGGCGAGCACGAGCTCACCGAAAACATCGTGCACCTGGTGCTGGCCAAGATTCCGGGGCCGGACGGCGCGCTGGTGCCGGGCACCAAGGGCATCTCGCTCTTCATCTGCCCGAAGAAGCTGGTGGATGCGCAAGGACAGCTGACCGGCGAACGCAACGACGTGGCGCTGGCCGGCCTGAACCACAAGCTGGGCTACCGCGGCACCACCAACACGCTGTTGAACTTTGGCGAGGGCAAGTTCCCGGTGCGGGGCAGCCCTGGCGCCATCGGCTACCTGGTCGGCAAGCCCGGCGAAGGCCTGCGCTGCATGTTCCACATGATGAACGAAGCCCGCATCGGCGTGGGCCTCGGCGCTGTGATGCTGGGCTATGCGGGCTACGAGGCCAGCCTGGACTATGCACGGCAGCGCCCGCAAGGCCGCTCCATCACGGGCAACGGCAAGGATGCGTCGCAACCCCAGGTGCCGCTGATCCAGCACGCGGACATCAAGCGCATGCTCTTGGCGCAGAAGGCCTATTGCGAAGGCGGCCTGGCACTGGAGCTGTTCTGTGCTCGCCTCGTGGACGAACTGCACACCGGCGACGAGGCTGCTGCCAAGGACGCGGGCACGCTGCTGGAGGTGCTGACGCCCATCGCCAAGAGCTGGCCCAGCGAGTGGTGCCTGGAGGCCAACTCCCTGGCCATCCAGGTGCACGGCGGCTACGGCTACACGCGCGACTTCCCGGTGGAACAGCACTGGCGCGACAACCGCCTGAACATGATCCACGAAGGCACCCATGGCATCCAGGGCCTGGACCTGCTGGGCCGCAAGGTGGTGATGAACGGTGGCGCGGGCTTGAAGCTGCTGGCCACGCGCGTCAGCCAGACGATTGAGAAGGCCGGCCAGCAACCTGGGCTGGCCGAACCCGCCAACCAGCTGGCTGCTGCGCTGCAGAAGCTGGGCGCCGCCACCAAGTCGGCCTGGGCCACGGGCGTGCCGGAAGAGGCCTTGGCCAACGCCACGCCCTACCTGCAGGCTTTCGGTCACGTGGTGCTGTCCTGGCTGTGGCTGGACGTGGCGCTGGTGGCGCAACCCCAGAAGCGGCATGGCCAATTGGCGGCCATGCGCTACTTCTTCGCCTACGAACTGCCCAAGATCGACGCCTGGCTGGCGGTGGTGGCCCAACGCAACGACACTTGCAGAACCATGTTGGATGACTGGTTCTGACCATGAAAGCCTCCGCGCTGGAGACCTGGACCTGGGTGTTGCTGTACGGCGGCCTGCTGGCGGTGAGTCTGGGCATCTTTGTGCTGCTGCGTGGCGGCGTGCTGGGCTGGCCTCTGATCGGCTTGGGCGTGCTGGCCGTCGTGCTGGGCCTGGTCTGCATCGTGGCCCGCTCGCGAATGCCACCTGTGACCAAGTGAACCGGAGTCCTGCATGTCCCTTGACCGCCGCACGCTGCTGATGTCGGCCGCCGCGCTGAGCCTGTCCGCCTGCGCCACCGGCCCCTTGGCCGACGCCTACCCGCCCATCGTGTTCGTGCACGGCAATGGCGACACCGCCGCGCTGTGGCTGACCACGCTGTGGCGCTTCGAATCCAACGGCTGGCCGCGTGAGCGGCTGCACGCCATCCACCTGCCGTACCCGCTGGCGCGCGACAATGACGAGCGCGCCCAGCCCGGCCGCAGCAGCACCACCGAGCATCGCGCATTCCTGGCCGCCGAAATCGACAAGTTGCTGGCCGCCACGGGCGCCCGGCAGGTGGTGCTGATGGCCAACTCGCGCGGCGGCAATGCCGTGCGCAGCTATGCGATGCGGGGCGGCGCGGCCAAGGTCTCGCACGCCATCCTGGGCGGCACGCCCAACCACGGCGTGCGCTTTGATGCCAGCAGCGGCACGGGCAGTGAATTCAACGGCGCAGGGCCTTTTCTGCAGGCCCTGAACAACCAGGGCGCGCCGGGCATGGAGGTGACGCCGGGCCCGCAGTGGATGACCATCCGCTCCGACCGCAACGACAAGTTCGCGCA